>Ga0114918_10005249_pt1 | contig 11136 bp, 13 predicted proteins | sample LantaG_FD_87015 | JGI IMG/M metagenome (GOLD analysis project Ga0114918, IMG submission 87015) | Deep subsurface microbial communities from Baltic Sea to uncover new lineages of life (NeLLi) - Landsort_02402 metaG | ecosystem: Environmental > Aquatic > Marine > Oceanic > Sediment | place... | reverse complement strand
TTTATAGAAACTGCAACAAAAACCAATAGTGAAATTAAATACCAACTATCAAGTGACGACGGATCAACATTTGAATGGTGGAATGGCGCAGCGTGGGTTGCACGGTCAGCAAATATGAATAATTGGTATGATAATGAGTCTAATCTTGCAACTATTATAAATACCAATATATCGACACTGGCAGCTTCAGGAACTTTTAAATTTTTGGCCTTTTTACATTCTAATATTGGAACCGATACACCTTTTTTAGACACGCTTGTATTGACAGCTTCGTCTACATATTCAACAGATGATAATTTATATATTGATACAAAAGATTCATCTCAAATTGACCCAGCTATTATATTTAGTTATATAAGCTCAGTTATTACAAATAATAAGCCAGCAAACACAGAGATAGGAGTTATGTTTTCTAATGATGGAAGATCATCTTGGCTTTCATGGTCAGGCTCTGAATGGGCTGCACCTACATCAGAAACAACAAGAACAGATTCAACCAGTGTTACAGATGCTGTTGCACAGATTGCAAGCTTCCCTATTGGTGATGGAACTTTTGATGTTAGGTTATTTTTATATACATCAGATAATACAGCCACACCATCAGTTGACAATATAAATATAGTATCATTTGCAGGATATAAAACAACAGGCTCTTATGAGTCAACACAATATCAGCCTGAAAATAATACTAATGGTGTTTTTATAGATAGGATAGATTTTATTGTAAGTGTTCCAGAGGGGACGACCGCCGCAGTTAGTTTAAGAACGATTGAAAATGAATTGGAAGAGGTTGCCGGATATAATGAGTATACAGATGGCGAAACCGTTAGTCTATGTGGTGATCTAATACAATGGAAAGTTGACTTTACGGGCACAGGAGATAACACCCCCTCACTCGAAATAACCGAGGTTTATTTTCATACTCTAATTGGTGTAATGAGAGAGTTTAACGATTCATTTAGTGATAAATATATCCTACCTCTTGAAGGGGAAATGACATTAAAAGAAGTCTTGGGCGGATCTGTTGTATCTAAACTAGAAATCTCGGGTGGCATAGAGAAGGTTAATTCACTAGCCGGGGAGATAGAAGTAAAGACTAAAATTGTTGGTGATATTGAGTTAAAAAATGTAATTGACGGGGAGTTAAAATGTTAGAGATTAAAAAAGGTAATAAAATAACTTTGGAGATACTTGTTAAGGACGAGGTCGGCAACACAATTATAAACCTGTCAACTGCAAACGATATCCTATATATGATAAAAGTGAGCAAAACAGATCTTAACGCCGACGCGCTTGTATCAAAAAATTTGGCCGATGGGGTAACGGCAAATAGTCCGTCAACAGGATATATTACTGTAGTGCTTGACCCATCAGACACCGAAAGCTTAGATGCTGCGACTCGTTTTCATGCTTTGCAGATTGAATATTCAGCAACTGATATAAAGGAAATAAATTTAAGCTATGCCAATGCTGGCAGCGATGGGATTATAATAACCCAAGATGTGATAAGGACATAAATTATGGCAATTATAACACTAGCCGAGGTAAAAGCGATCTTGCAGATAACTGCTACTACCTACGATACACTAATCGGTATCTTGATACCTATTGCCGAGGCAAAATATCTAGAGATTCGGAATATTCCTTTCTTTACCTTCGAGGCCACTATTACCAGCGGGTCTGGCATTATAGATCTATACACACCCGACGATTTTAAGAAAATAAACATACAAGATAAAATTGAAACTCGTGACGATTCGGGGGTTAAGCTTCGAGGCCTTGCCACGTACCTTGATACGGATGATGTCGCAGTTACCGTCAACGCTAATTCGACAACTACAGAATCTGAGGCAGAACTGGTTGTATATCCGGGATCGGCGGATTACACATTAAGCAAGATGATTGACTACTATATGAATAGGGATAATGCGAGCGGTTATAAATCCGAGACTTTCGGGACATATAACTACACTAAATTTGATATCAAGAACGAGTTGCCTCGTGACATAACAGGTCTTATTGATTCTTATCAGTCCGGGTGGTGTTAAGATGCCATTGTCGAATCTCTATGAGACAATTGTAATAGAACGAAATGTATCAACGGGTTTTGATAATGCTACTTGGACGACGGTTAGCACGTCTACAGATGTTGGTTTTATTCAGCCGGTATCAGGCGCAGGTGAATTTAAAGCTGGTAAAAACGGGGAAAAAGTAACGTCTAGGATGTATACGCCTATGGATAATACTCTGATCTCGTATGGTGACCGGGTTACTCAGGACAGCCAGAAATATTTGGTCGTGTGGCCACTACAGCCATCCGGTATATCCGGGAAGGATCACCATAAAGAAATTTTGTTGGGGGTTTTCGAATGAGTGTTGAAATTCTTGTTGACCTTTCTACCTATGCAGATACACTCGATAGAGAAGTAATGGAGGCGGTTACTCTATACACCGCCAACGCAGCAAAAAGGCTGGTTGCCGTTGATACTGGAAATCTAAAAGGATCAATTCAAACTGAAAGGATAAATAATACGACAATGCAAGTTTTTTCAACGTCAGTATATGCGGCCGCTCAGGAATATGGGCTGCGTGAGTTTGGGAAAGAGAACTACAATTTTAATCCCTATCTAAGACCGGCCGCCGCTGATGCTACAAGTACCGGAACAATGCGAAAACTCGTTGCGGGTGCTTCAAACAACGCACTTAAGAGATCTAAGAAATGATTGATGAAATTCTATACACGCATATAAAAACATCTTTAAGCGTTCCGAACTTATATTACGGCGGCGCGGACGGGGTTACCCCGCCGTATTATATTATGTTTAAAGTGTCCGACAATGAAGAAAAAGCCGTTTTATGTGACGGCCGGAATGAAGCCGGGGAGGCGCTTCTTCAATTTACTGGTTGGGTAGGTGGTGAGGGTGTAGCGTCGAGCGCTTCGAAAACTCTAGTATACGTTGAGGGTTTAAAGATTAAGGTTAAGGGTATAATGGGAGATATCGGAACAACCCCGAATGATTATCGAATTTGGGCAAATGCTACAACAGGCGTTCGCATTATATCCGAAGGTGAGAATATATTACAACGTTGGGGCGCTATCTTTGAAACGACCATACGATGGGAAAAAATATAAATGGCGATCAGGTGGAAAAAATCTTGATGTCAACAAAACGGGGGTGTCAGGATGACAGCTAAAATTATAAATTGTAAATGTGAGAGGTCGCACGTGCTACGAAAAAATCATATTATTGTAGCGCGGATTTGTGATAATTGTAAAAAAGAGGTTGGTAATATACAAGCTATGTCGCCAACGCCTGAGCAAGTAAAAGAAGAAAAGATAGATGGTAAGAAAGGTTTCCTTAAAAAAGGAACTATTATTACAGACGAAAACGATATTGAAAACAAAGGAGACTAATTATGGCATTTAATGGTGATGGACAGAAATTTACAGGTGACGACGGATTTATACAACGAGCTACATTTGGAGCTGAGATTGCAGGGGACGGCGCAACACCTTTCCCCGCTCCCGGAATTTACCTTGTTACGGCTGTAGCAGCAGCAAGTACACTACCGGCGGCGGCGCTTGGCGGAACTTCCACGAGTGCCGGGGATATTCTAGTTTTGGAGACAGGTGATTCAGTAACCGGTGCGGTTGGTGACGATGTTGTGACATTAACCCCGGTTGACCAATGCGATATATCCAGTTGGGTGATGGAGTTCACAAAAGCAGAAATTGACGTATCGACACTCTGCGATTCTGTTATGAAATATCGCGCGGGGAAAGCCGATATGAACGGAACAATGAACGGGATTTTTAACGCAGGGACGTCTGATAGTACCACAGGTAATTTGAGAGAGTTCCTTCCGATTGTCAAGCAGGACGGGGACACGAGTCTTGACAGATTCGACGTATCCGCCACCGTTTTTCTCGGGTTCTTCTATACAAGCTATGTCGCAGGGATTGCCGACAAGATGTATGTGGTCGCGCCATACCAGATTTATGGTAATGCGCTTGGTGGTGAGATTGGAAGTGCCCAGTCTTTTAGTGCGCCTTTTAAGTTCGGGAACTTGACGTATACCAGTACTATATCGTCAAACACTACAACTATTGAACCAACATTCTACAGGTTAGGTAGTTAAGAAATAAAAACAAAAGCAGGAGCGTGAGAAAAATGAAATTAAAGGTATCTAGTAAAAACGAGTTTGAGTATATCCCCGATATTGAGGATAATTTAACACTCAAAGAAGGTGAGCAGTTTATCGTTGTATTTAAAAAATTGTCGTCCTTGGACTCTAAGGAGTGGGCGCGATTGGATGACGGCGGGGGGTTAGTTGTTGACACCCGGGAAAAAATAAAGTCGTCCATTGTGCGCCTTATAAATCCGCCCGGTTTGCTCATAGATGGGAGTGACGTGGAAACGCCCCTCACACCTGATTTATTGATGTCCGGGAAGTATTCACAGCTCTATGAGCTTGAAGATTTATTACTCATTGAAATGCACCGGCTAGGAGAAGAGGCGGACGAAAAGGGAAAAAAGTAATCGCGGCATTCCATCTTACTTGTCAGGGCAAGACGAATTATAAACCGTCAAGCCCTATGATGGGTGAGCGAATGCATTTAATCGGGGCGGGTGACGCCCCTGTTTATACTTGTAAAAAGAAGGATGTTCAAGGGCTTTTTTCAGCTTATTATTGGTGGGTTTATAGTATGTGGCGATATTTTCATTTAAAGATAACCCCTCCGGAGTATGATAATTGGAATGAGGTTGCCCCGGATTTATTGGATTTATTGGTGAATATGGAAACACATTATAGGCATAATTTTTCGACTGATATCGTGGTACTTAAGTACCTCGAGTCTATCATTAAACATATTAGGGTTATGGGCGGGATGAAATAAAATGGCCGATATTGTAGCAGCTAAAATAGTAATACCAGTTACAACAAACGCAGGTAAAGCTAAATCTGAGCTGGGCGACCTTGACGAGTCCTTAAAAGGTCTGGGTAAATCAAGCGACAAGGCAGTAAAAAAGACAGCCAAGATGGCTAAGGGCTTTTCCAGATTAGGGCGAGCTCTTATTGCCGGTGGTATTGTTTTTGGGATATTTAAAATCGGCAAGCACCTTGTCAAACTAGCAAGCGCCGCCGAAGAGACTGAGAATAAATTTAATGTGACCTTTTCAAGCTTGCAGAATGAAGCACAGAAAACAGCGGCCTCGTTTGCCGCCAATTTCGGATTAGCAGAACAGGCCTCTCAAAAACTCCTATCTGATACAGGCGACTTACTCACAGGTTTTCAGTTTACGCAGGCCGAGGCGCTCGCTCTATCAGAGCAGGTAAATATACTTGCCGGGGATTTGGCGTCATTTTCTAATATCGAGGGCGGGACTGAGAGGGCAAGTAAGGCGCTGACATCTGCACTATTAGGCGAGACCGAGAGTGTTAAGTCTCTTGGGATTGTTATACGACAAGCCGACGTCATGCAGCGGGTTGCTGCTAAAGGTATGGGTAATCTTACCGGCATGGCACTAATGCAGGCAAAAGCCCAGGCCACTTTAGAGATTGCAACAGAGCAAAGTAAGAACGCTCTTGGCGACTTTGAGAGGAGTCAAGATTCTGCTGCAAATGTTGCCCGCCGGGTTAACGCTCGATTAACAGATATGCAAACCGAATTAGGTGAGAAGCTACTCACACCAATTAGGAATGCAGGGTTAGCCTTCTTAAATCTTGCCCGGGATGGTGGTATTGTTGGCAAGGTGTTAACTGCTCTATTAAATATAATAGGTGATGCCATCAATGGCTTGTCTCTTTTGGCGCTCAAAACACAAGAATTAGTAAATGAAAGCAGGGTTGATGATTTTATTGATCAACAAAAAGACTTAAATAAACAACTACGTAAAACCGTAACAGGCCTTAAAGCGCTTGGCTTTACCGAAGAAGAAATTAACCGGATTAGGAAAGATGGTGTTGCGATAACTAAAAACAACACCCTTGAAGAAATGATACTTGTCGGTGCTCTTCTTAAAGTCCAGAAAAAACGTGTGGCTATTTGGAAAGCTGCGCAAGATGCAAGTCAAGAGGCCATGGGGACTCGCGATGTGATGAATAAAATCATTGCCGGGTCCGAGGCGGCCGTGGGGAAAATAGCCGAGGCGCATAACAAATCTGCCATTGCCGCTACGGCTGCAAAGAAGGGTTTAAAAGATTACCGTATGGAGGCCTTAAGAGCGCTTGCTGATGCCGGGGATTTGACCGCACAGCTAAAAGTTATGGACATAGAGTTTGTAAAGCAGATTGAGGTAGTACGGAAAGCCGGCCTTGATACTGCGATGCTTGAACAGTTGCAACAGAATAAACGGCTTGAAGCAATATCTAAGTTTGTAAGGGCGTCGGGGGACATAGAAAGTCAGGGATTTGACCAACGACAGGACACACTTGACGCCACTTATGGCAGCGTGCTTGCAAATGAAGAGTTGTCTTATCAGGAACGGCTCGCAGCACAGCAAGCCTTTAATGATCAATCAGCCGCGATATCAAAAGCGCGAATGGTTGAAATAGATAATCACGCGCAGGTAGCCGGGGGGATTGCCTTACAGGGTATCTCTTTGGGGCAGAAAATAGCGGATCTTCAGAACGCCCAGATTGAAGCTGAGATTGAAGCAATGAAAAAGCGTGGCGCGACCGAAGAAGAGATTGAAGCGAAACGTTCTGAGCTTGCTGTCAAACAAGCCAAAGATGCCAAGACATTTGGTATATTTAACGCTATAGTAAATACTGCCTTGGCTGTTACAAAAGCTCTTGCTAGCCTTCCACCACCGGCAAACTTTATTGCAGCGGGTCTGAGTGCGGCACTCGGTGCAGCCGAAGTGGCGACAATCTCAGCAACCCCGCTACCCTCGGCACAATTTGGGATGTCGGGCGTAGTACCCCCCGGAAATGAAGCGGACAGCGGACTCGTTCGGGTTAACTCGGGCGAGAAGATAGACGTTACACCTACTAGATTTTCCGGCGTTGGTAGTGAGTCATCCCAGATGACACTTGTAATAGACGGCCAACAGTTTAACGCATTTCTAACAGATAAGATGAACCAGAATTTAAATAACGGTTCTGTCCAGATAAGGCGAAAAGGAGCTGTTAAAATAGCATGAAAATCGGTGAATTAAATAAAATATTAGATGTCTCATCCGAGATAACATATACAGAAAGCGTGACTAATGTCTCAGGATTTCCCGAGACCAATATAATTGACAACAATACTCTTAAAGTGTGGAAGGTCACTCAGGGAACAGCGAGTTTAGTAATAGAATGGACGACCGGTTTTACTGCGGATATGATAGGGCTTTTCAATGTTGCACTTGAAACGAATGTAACGATTACAACATACAGCGCCTACCCCGCCACAAGTATCGAGTCCAAGGTTGTAACCGCTGCACAGCTCACGGGGTTCGAATATAAGAATGCTCTGTTTGAGTTGACTGATACTACAACAAGTATCGTCGCGATTAAACTAGAGTTTACCGGGGGTACTCCTACATTTTCCACTTATGCCGGGTATATCTGGGCGGGGGATCTTATAGACTTTGATTGTTCTGAGAAGATGCAGCTCTCTGATAATTCCGCTGATCAAGTGACTACAACCCGGACGAATAGACCCGATGTGAATAGGGAGTATAATTTACAGACATATTCGGTAACCCTTCATAAAGAGACTGCTTTTCTAACCTTGCGGGGGTATATGCGAACTCTATTATTGTCGGGTTATGCTACCGAGCGACCCTTTATAATTGATGAAAATTTCCTAACCGCCCCGGATTTACTGCTTGGCATACTTGACGCCCCGACAATTAAGTATGATATATTTAACACCGGGGATAGTAACTATATAGCACAAACAACACTAGGGATTAGAGAGGTAACATAAATGAGCATTGACCAACGTAACGTATATACACCAACACAGAATATTACAAACTTAGCCCTTAATGTCGATTCAAATCGAATCGGGGACGACCGTACAAATATAACTGTCAATTTCACAACAACCCCGGCAACGGTAACAGTCAAGCAGGGGTCTACTATAGAATCGAACGGCAATTTATATATTGTTACCGGTGCGGATTATGTTTTTCAGATGGCACTCGCAACAGATAATTATATTGCCTTATACGAGACAACCCCCGAATTTAAATCTGTGACATTAAAGGGTACTTATGACGACGCTAAAGCAGGAGTTTATCAAGCCGATAATGTAACCCGTACAATACGTTGGTACATTGACCAGGTCGAGGAGACTTACGACATTAACGATTCTTTACAGTCTTATAATAAGGGTGGGTTAAAGACTGAAATAAACAGTTACAAGATTGATGGAACAGCGACAAAAGGATTAACGGTCTTCTCAGCTACTCAGTTTACCGCAATCGGCGCACAACTCGAGTCTGATACTTTTGAGATTTACAAACCCTGCACATTTGTATTTGATTTCGACCCGACATTATATATGGACTTTGAAACTACGATAAGCCGCCCGCCTTTTGAGGGCATATTACAAATTGAATTCGACGGGGGGTGGGGTGCTAATTTTAACTTTACCCCGCAAAACTATTTAATCGCAGGGGTCGGGGTGCTCGACAACAGCCCGTTTACACTATCATTAAACCCGGGGAAATATAGAGTTATTTTCAAAAACTCCGTACACTATGGCGTCTCCTTAACGCTAGGTATATATCTAATCGGGGTATACGGACAGACGAACTTTGATGCAGCGAGTGTAATAAATATCACATGAGTTGGCTAATAATAACGAAACAGGGCAATAAAACTGAGCTTGTAGACCTCTTTGCTTATAAACAAGGGTTGTGGCTTTTCATGTTTTTCGGGGATGAAACATACACCGACCCGTATGACAGTAGCGTTTGGACATGGGAAGGCGTGACCAATGATGTAGATGAGATCCTTGTAATTATTTATAAAGGTGTATTTCTTATCCGCACAGAATCTGAAGCTGATTTATTAGCTCAGGACGGGTCTTTTTACTGGGACGATGTAAACGGCATTTTGTACGTACATTGGTTTGACTTCGGGGATGATTACTATTTCGGGCGCTCCCTTGGCAGACTCTCTCAGATCGTGGCCGGGTTTGCAAACGGCTACTCAGATACTAGCCAGAATGTATATGATAGTTTCTTTTACGACCCCACGATACTTGATGTCTCAGGACTATCTAAAAAAGCGGACTTGACAAAATTAGGGCTTGTTACCTTTGATGACAGCTCGATTACTCTCACGGATCAGCCGAATAATTTATATACTCAGACAGGTGAGGACTCCGTAGGTATTCCGCTATGGGTGTACCTTGTGGATAAGTCAGATACGGTATTAACAGATGAAATGAGGATTTTTACCGGCGTCTATAATGGCTATAAGCATTCCAGAGCAGCGATGCAATATCAGATTGTAGAAACTAGGTTTTTTCAGAATATGCCAGTCTGCCCGAATTCTATAAGCGTGGACGACTTTGCAGATATAGGAGATCTCGACGGGTCGTTAATACCGACAGCGTGGGGGCAGATCCGGCGTGGCAAGATGATATTGACTAATTACGAGGCACTCAGCACAGCCGCCGGAACAGCCATCTTTCTTGTTGCCGATCCGGCGCTAGGTGCAATTCTTGCAGTATCTAATGTCTACGATGAGGCCGGGGAAGTGCAAGCGATAACCATGACCAATTTAACAGCGTGTCTTATATCGGTCACAAAACCAGTCGATATAGCGCCGGGAGATTTAAAGAATTGGTCATGGGCGGGTCAAGGCTATGACATCGACGGGACGTATAATAACGGTCTTGATATCATAAGAGCCGCATATTTATTGCTGGCTAATATAAGCTATACTACATCAACTTTTGATACGTTCGTCTGGGATGCTGCAACACTTATCGAGGACTCAGCTATCGGGATATCTGTACAATCAGAAAAGGGGCTTGTCGAGGAGATAATCGAACCGATTACAACCAGTTTGCAGGGGGTTGTCGAGATATTAGGCGACGGCCGTATCAGCTGGGCAAGTCGAGATACATCGGAGATCCCTATAATAGATATACCTATAATATCCGCACAGGATCAACTCGAGTTACCACAAATTGACGTGAACCCTTCCGAGGTCGTAAGCGAGCTACAAGTAAACTATTCACCTGATGCTGCGCTTAATGAGACATTGTCAAAGATATATTCAGAGAACTGGGAAGATGTGGTCACAAAGTACAGCATTGACCGACGCGACCCATTAAGCCCGGTCGAGACTGTGCTTGCCGATGAGGCCGACGTTGACACACTTGCAGCCGAACTGATGGAAACAAGCACAGATCCGACAAGATATATCACAACCCAAACGACCGATCTTTTAACAAATGTAAGATTTTTTGATATTGTCGGGATAGACATCGGGACGTTCGGAAATGAGTTTATTGAGTACGGAGAGTTATTATCTATTATTCCCAACTATAATGAATTCACACATGATATAAGAATACGGGTTATACCAGATTACAGCCCCTTACTATATGTACAGGGTCAAGGATTTTCAAACCAGCTTATAAATACGATAAATGATGGAATGAGCGATAAAGGGATCAACCAGATCAGTAATGGTTTTGGTGTTACCGACTATATTTAAGGGGAAATACAAATGAGCTTAGACACAATATACAATTATGCGCCTACAAGCCCGGTACAAATAACGAGAGAAGAGCACGTCGCGGTTGGAAGTGGGGACGTTCAACTTGGAACAGCCGCCCGGGCTTTTAAGGGGTTGACTGACTTTGAGATATGGGATAGCCCCGCCGGAGGTACTCAGCTCACAGAGGGCACAGATTATGAGCTACGTTTCCAGGACGATGTTTTAACAGCGGATGCTGGGTACTCTGTTTATGCAAGATACAAGATATTAAACGCGACATATCAAATCGGGTCTATTTATATCACATATAAGATTGTCAGGAGCTACAACGACGCAGACTACTTGAATAAAGTTATGTCTGATCTTGCCGCGCTTAGCGCTATTGTTACACCGCTACTGGCGTTAAAAGACGCGTCAGTCAGACATACAGTTTTATCAGGGTTGACAGATGCCAGCGGT
>Ga0114918_10005248_pt1 | contig 11136 bp, 12 predicted proteins | sample LantaG_FD_87015 | JGI IMG/M metagenome (GOLD analysis project Ga0114918, IMG submission 87015) | Deep subsurface microbial communities from Baltic Sea to uncover new lineages of life (NeLLi) - Landsort_02402 metaG | ecosystem: Environmental > Aquatic > Marine > Oceanic > Sediment | place... | reverse complement strand
TGCCCTTTGTGTCGCGGTACGGCCTGCCCCGGAAGCCCTCATCTGTACGCAGCGTGTCATGGAGGCGAACGATATTCATTAGTCAGTCCGCTCTCTGTACGCTATTTCTCCCGCAAGGCCGATGTAGCCCGCAGCATCTATCAAGTTGTCCTCTTTGTGCTTGTGGCACTCTCGGGCTATCTTTAGCAGTGCCATCATGGTTGCCACGTCCTGCGCTTCTATCTTTGCCGGTTTCCCCGCTGCCTTTAGGTATGCTGTCCAAAATGCCGCAATCCTTTTGTTATTGGCAACAATGTCGCCGTAATCTTTATTCCGAGAACCAGCAACCAACCCGGCTGCTTCGTTAAGTATCGAGGCCGCTTTGCTCACCTAAAAACTCCGTTAATTCGCGGCGCAACTCGCGAGCGCCTTCCATAGAAAAGCCAAATGCATCGCCATTCGGCGCTAAAACATAGAACCAACCGCTTACCTTTTCGGTTCTAAAATTATCAAAACCCTCATCAATCATAAGAGCATGTCCGGGTTGACCACATGGCGGGCAACCTCACCGTGGGTTTTGTGTAAAACAACGGCCTTCATGTCTCGGGCTGCGCGATAGCCGCTCTCGTTGTGCCAAGCATCGCCAGGGGCAAGCACGCGGAAGGATTCAACTCTGCATCCAGTGTGGTCTACAACGCGGTCATGGTGTATGTGCCCGGTCCACCAATAACGATGAGTGCTAGAGCCCCAATCTTCGGGCCTATCCGCCGCCATAATGAGCGGTAGGCGGTCCCCTAGCTTGGTGCCCCTACCACCTATGCGGACTGTGTCGCCGTGGTGTGTGCCGATGAATACAGAACCGAATCTAAAATAATGGAAATGGCCGGGGGCATCATCGACGATTACGCGGCTCTCGTTTTCATAAATATTAAAGAGGCATTCACGCAAGAATACTGAGCTGGCAACATCGTGATTACCAGCCTCTACAATCACATTAACGTTTTTATGCTTATCAAGCGCGCGCTCTATTAAATACCGCATTGACCGGATCGCAACCCGTACCAATTTAGAAACTCTGGTATCGCTGTCTAGCTGATTATGTGATTTTGGCGTGCTAACACTATAGGAATCGTAATGCATATAGTCGCCAAGGAAGGCGATCAATGCTGTCTCGGCTTGGGGCGCAGTATCTACTAGGTGATCCATCGCTCCGATTAGCGTCTTTTCACCTAAATCTATATCCCAATCCGCACCCGTCTCAGGTTGCCAACTGAGCATCCCTAAATAGTGATCGCCTACCGGATACGCTGCGAGCAAATCGCTAACGTAATCCTTGCTTGCGGCCTTTCGAGGTTTAGCCCTTGGCACCACATCGGCAAATCCAGCAATTGCGGCTTGGATAGCTTCGTCTTGTTGCTCTTGATCTTGGCCTGTTTTAACCCACTGCATGACCTGCTCGCCATCGGCATCATACAGTGTGGAGGTCCCCTTGATATGGAAACCTTCTGGCGTGGTTTTGATAACGCCCTCATCTGGAGAATAACCACGGGCTACGGCCTTTTTCTGTACCGCTCGCCATGCCTGCGAGATTGAATTTTTACGGATACCTAGTGCGGCGGCGGCTTGTAATTCACTGCCGTGGGTTTCCCACGCTTGCAAATATTTCCATTGTGTTGGTGTAGTGTAACGCTCTAACTCAGGATCAAGGCGAAAAGCCATTAATCACCTATAGATAGTTTCGAGGGAATTAGATTGGCTGGTCTGCGGCTGTCCATGTGAAATATGGCTCCGCCATTGGCGTACCCGATGACGGACCTACAGACCATACTTGCATGGCATCACCGTCATAGTCAACAAAAACCACATCGCGTTTCAATAGCATGATTGGCAATGACTGCATGACCACTATACAGCCTCCGACCTCTCCCTGTTCTGTTATTGCATCCGTTACAGATTCCAGGCTTAATCGTGCGCCCTGAACCACGGCAGCAATGCCGTCTGCGGTACAAACAACCCGCGTTAGATGCACCTCCCCTGGACTGAATGCATGAGCCGATGACATAAAAAAAGCTGCCACCACAGTGCTAATAACAAAACGCATAATATCTCCTATCTTGGTGGCCTTTTCAGTACATTTAGGATTGTGTCTAGCTTCCCACTCATAACGGCTTGTTGCGTGGCTATCAAGTCAATTCGTGATAATTTCTGCCACTGCTTTACAGTTTGACTTTCAACGGATTCAACGCGGCTCGTTATATCTGACGCCCACCACGAGCCCGCCCAAATAGAGGCAGCGATAGCCAGCGCAAGCCCGATGCTTATGCCCGTCTGCTTGTCGATCATTGGCCTAACACTAAGTTTTTCAATTTATCGGAAAACATAACCAACGCGGCAACCGCGCCGCTAAACATATAAATCTTGCGGTCTGTTTTATCAGACCTATTTTCAACAACTTCTAACCGCTTGGTGCGTTCCTCCACACCCTCCCGAATATGCTTAACATCGTTAGCTATTAAATCAGTTTTGCCGTTCAACTTTGCAAGCGAGACGGCAATGGATTCAAAATCGTTGGTCATTTGATTGTAGCCCGCAATGCAATTAGTGATTTAACCTGTGCCCATTCTGGCCTAGATACCGCCGCCAGCCGGACCAACACATTATCCAAGCGGGCCTTATCTTGCAGTCGCGCAAGTTGAATGCCGTATTGATATAAAATGTTGGGATTATGGGGGGAATGTGAGAGGACGGATTCAATTGCGAACGCCGCAGTGCGCGGGTCCATGTTCGCCACCGTGTATGCGAACGCCTCGCCACCTCGGAAACGTCTCTGTAAAGGCATCGCTCCAGCCGCCCGAGCATAATGCACGAATGATTCCGGGCCGGGATTCTTGGCCGCTATGCCGTAATTCGTCTCTGCGTACCCGGTTAGTAGCGCGTAGGATATCCCAACGCCGCAGACAATCGCCCGCAGCAATCGCGGCAATGCCTGCGCTGCTTGGTATAAATAAGGGATGGGAAAATAAACCGATTCCGAGAAACGCGATAAGAACATATTTTGAGTTACCTTTTACAAAGCACAGTGCAACGATGCCGCACCATGTCAAAACACCAACCACGCCGAGCTCAACTGAAAGCGTGATTAAATCATTGTGTGCTGTCTTGGGATGGTTGAGCATTCCATAGCCGTACTGGGACGTTTCGACCGCCGCATTCCAATATTCAGGGTATGCAGACCAGAATGATCCAATCCCGTGTCCGTACCACTGGAACATGGCAATCGAATTTTGCCACAATTCCCACCGGGCTAGAGACGTGTCATTTAGTCCATATTGGTGGAAATAATAAAAGGCACATCCGGCCAATCCGGCGAGTGCGGTTAAACCCCAAGGCGGCGACTTCTTAACAAGCCAAACCGCAAGCATAACAGCGCCGACAAGGACCGGCCCTTTTGCCATAGGCAGAAATAATGCGGGGCACATAAGAAATATTAATAACCATTTTCTATGTGACGAAGCCCAAACGATGCCGAGCAACGCCGCTGCCGCCAGAAAGTTTGGATTAACTAGAAGCCCCGCGTTCCCTGTGGCTTTTGGCACCAAATCAATACCGTAGAATTGCATGATCGCAAAAACGCTGTTGATGCATATACCGTAGCAATAAGCGACCATACAATCGTCGAAATTGGCCTTTTTAGCGGCTAAAATCAGACCAATTAATAGCCCAAAGCACCATAGCGCCAAAATGCCGTCGTAGGGCGATGTAGCCCATATCAGGGATGTACCCGCCAAGGCAAGCCACAAGAGCGCCCACGGGGGCAATTTCGGGGCCAGGAACGGAACAAGAACACTTAATAGCATCCACTTTGGCGTATTGGCCGCTTCAGCGAATCCCGGCCAAATCAGGACCGGTAATAGGAAGGATATGGTTGGAAGCAATGATTATCGCCCGTATTGAATGCTGATGGCTCCTGCGTCGAGTGTATCACTTGTGGTTAGCGCAAGCTGTGTTAATTCAGCGGTCAGGCTTTTCGTTCCGCCACCGATGACAGCTTGAGTATCAGCGGAGTAAAGCGTGTGGCTTGCCACCCATGTAAACCCGGCGCTGTCCTGCAACCGAAGATGCATTATGCCAGATAGGGCAATCGCCGCAGATTCAGAAGCAACAGCGAATCCTGAGGTTGATGTTCTTGTCGCGGGAGATGTGTCAACCGCTATAGAAGATGACGTGTACCCGGAAGTCTCCAATCCACCCGCATCACCCAACTGCACATCATAGCTTGCCGTACCGTCTGACGAAACGCCATCAAATAAAATGTCTATCCACTTCACGCCCGTGGGGATGCTAGAGAATGTGATTGTCGAGCCGGACGTTGTAGCCTGTTCGGCGGTCAATGTTGTCGGCAGGTTGGTCAGAGCAACAGACCGGTATAACTCATACCAATCAGCGCCGTCTCGGATTACTGCAAGGAAATCATTACCGCTTAAAGCAAGGTCGATGCTGTTGTTAAGGTGTATTTGTCCTGCTGATCCCTCGGCATCATTAATCGTGATGGTATCGCCCGTATCCACCGACAGGACAACTACGCCACCGTCAGACATTGATGCCGTTGCCATGGTGTCGAGCGTGTCGGCAGTGCCACTTTCCGCAGCCAAAACCACATTTACACGGGTTGGTGTAATTGCGCCCGTGGCTATCGTGAATGTGGCCGGTGTGTAGGATATACCACCCGCATGTGCGTTGTCTTCTGCGGAGTCCGTGTTGATGGTTTTGCCAAACGCTGCAAGCACATTTGTGTTGACGGCCTCGGCCAGCGTTTTAACTGGGTCGGCTAGCTTATCTTTGTGAAAACTCCACTTTAACGTGTTGTCTGCGCCAGTTGACCCGTCGTCAGGCGGCGGGCTCGAATTATAGCCGCTAATAGATGCTGAGGTGTATGGATTAGTTGGCATGTCTGACTCCGTTAATTCTGCGTGCTTTGGCTTGCCGTGTCTATGTCGTTAGGGGCAAAGGTTCTGCCGCCCCTGGCCTCTTGCACTAATAGATTAAGCACAGCACCAAGCGCTGCCTGCCGTGTTGCCTGTGACCGTTGTTTATCTAGCGCAGCTGTAATTAGTTTTAGTTTGCGCGGGTCCGCTACAATTTTTGATGCCCACCTGCCCATCAATGTCACTGCCGCAGCGGCAATAACACCAGCGCCCGCTCCCGCAGGGCCGCCCGCTGCACCACCTGCGGCACTAGCGACACCCAAGCCCAAAAGCCCCTTTATCCCGCCGGTTCCCGCCATAGCTGTACGCCGAGCAGCGAATGCAGACGCATCACCAACACTCTCAATTCCGCCCGCTACTTTCAGAAAATCAGATAAATCATCAGGGTCAACGCCCGTTTTCTTTAAAAGCGCCCTTAGCCCCTCTGATTTTGGACCTTCTAGCTTTAGCATTCTTGATAATTTACTAGGGTCAAAAACAGGAACTTCATCTTTGCCGATACGCACCAATGAAGTGGATTCACTTACCGCATGATCCATAATATTACGCGCAGCTTGCTGCATTGGCTCATCCCCGACCAACCGAGATAATGCCTCTATCGTTTTGGGGCTTCTCATATTAATAACAACATGCGCTAATTCGTCGGCATCAATAGTTCCCGGCTTCTCAGCGCCGGAACGGAACATATTCCTATCAACTCGTTTAAACTTATTGGCCACAGACGTTTGAAATTCAACAATGCCCTTAGAGTAAAAGTTGTTGGCAGTTTCAAGGGCCGCAACTAAAGCGTCACCTTCGCCCTCTGGCAATAAATCTGCCCTAATGCTGTTAAGGTCGCCTTCGAGCGCCTTTTTCATGTCCATAAGTTTGGCTGTGCTGGCGCCTTGACCCTCAAACATCCCAAACAAGTCAGACAAGTCTTTTTTTAATCCTTTGTATTGGTGGATTGTTATATTCTCGGAGATGTTTTGTAAATCCTCCAGAAACTTTTGAGCGGCGTTCGCTGTGGGCCGGTCAAGCGCCTTCTGGTCTTCAAGAAATATTCTTTCAAGGTCAGAATCTTTCTTGAATGCGGCGGCTAGGGATTTCACATTTTCAGTTGGGATTATATCAATCTTGGATGCTGATTCAGCTAACCCTTCAAAATTTTTATAGAGATCATCCGCAACAAATTTAAACTCGGCGCGAGCGCCCTTCGCCGCCTTAACCATGTCGATGCCCAATTCGCTCATCCCCGTGGCATTTGGCGCAAGCGTATTTAATCTGCGATGAATTTCTGTATTAACTTGTTGGAATTTTCCCTTGACTGCTCGGCGTGCGGGCTCGCCTGTGACGGGGAACACATTCATTGTTGCATTAATAAGGCGGGGGAATTGTCCACCAACATCCATCGCCCCTATATCTACGCCATTATTGCGGGCAAGTGCCTGTAGGTCTAGGCTCTCCGGGGTTCTAAGACCAAAAACTTTCTCAAGAAGCCTACGCCCCATTAAAACGGGGCGGGCAACCGTGGCTACAGTGCCAAATCCCATTTCCAACGCGGCGGCGTTTAATGCCTGTTTTGACTTCTCCACAATAGATGGTTCTTCTGTTGTGACCATGCCAAGCATTCTAAGAACGCCCTCGGTTGCGTCAAATGTTGTAGAGCCAGCCGCCGCGCCAAGCGACCCGCCCACAATTACACCGCCTACAGCGCCAGGACCACTAGGGATGGCTCCGCCGCCACCAATAACTGCACCTGTAATACCGCCAACGGTTTCAAAGATAGGCCGTGTTAAAAAACCGCCGCTCAGTTCCTCCAGGCTAACTCCAGCGCTAAGAGGCTCATCGGTTATAGAATCGTCCTCATCTTGGATGATTGATGATTCCATTTCGACAGTTGGGCTCTGTTCATTAACCGGCAAAAACCCCGGCGGGGCATCGAGAGGCATAAAGCCGGGCGGCGCTGCTATATCGCTCATTGTTGGATAAACTCCTTGCCTTCAGCGTTTTTGATGACCGTCTTGCCGCCCTCCATTCTTGAAAATTCAAAGCCCTGGGGGATATTGTTACCAGCGGGACGATCTTGCTCGCCGCCAGATTCTTGCTGCGGCTGTGCGTTAACGCTCTCCAGTAGCGCATCATGTTCCGCTTGAAATAATTGTTTAGCATGTTTTAGACGCGCCACAACGGACGCCTGGGTAGTCGCCCCTGTTAATTTAATATCATTCTTCGCCGCCTTCATAACAGAACTCAGTGCGCGGATGTCTCCACCGCTTCTCTCCATCCTTAACCTAGCGATGCGGAACGCAAGAGCATTTTCTATTAAATCCAGGCTTGAAAGTGGTTCATCAAAGCTAGAAATAACTTTAGGAACACCCAACGCCTGAAGTTCTGCTTTAATACCGTTTATAACACCGCCCATTCCAGGCAATGACTGCACGAGTTCAGTGGTCCCTTGTGATAACCCTTGAACGCCCCGCTTGATAGTGCCCGCAATACCAAATGAAGACGGACTTTCCTGTGCGTGCTTAATTACGGAATCCGTAAATGACATGTCGCCCTTTAACCCACGCAACACCCGCAATACTTTTAATTGGTCTCGGGCCTTTAATCCAGAGACTATGCTCTGGCCGTCGCCGCCCTGCGTTATCGACACCAATTTGCCGTCCTTCATTTGGATATTTAACCCAGTGTTTTCTGTGAATTTATTAATACGCTTTAACCACATATCCTTCTTAACCGGGTCGGTCTCAATTTCCCAATTTTGCATGGCACGAAGGAATCCATCGGTCTGCACAGCGCCGCCTAACAATTGTGATAAAGTTTCGCGCTCCGATGGGCTTTCGGCAGACAATATAGCATCAAGCCTAGTCTTCGCCTTTGCGACGTCTTCAGCACCCGTGGCCTCACCAACAGTGGCCGCGTTGGCAAGTTTGTCTGTTGCCGCCTGTTTACTTTTTATTGATTGTGCGGTGGCTTCGCCTCCAGCAGCCGTCTTTGCCACAGTACCCTGCGCTGCGCCCACTAATGGAGCGTTTCGCATTGCGTCTTCTGCCCCTGCGTCAGCTCCAATAGAGACAGTCTTGGCGACTGTTGGCGCTGCCGTTAGCCCGCCCTGCGCCTTGGCAACCACTTCGGATTGGGTATCAAGCCCCTTATTGGACCGCACTTCTTCTCGCGTTGACGTAGATTCCACAATCGATTTAAACATATTCTGCCGTGGTGGCTGACCTAACGCGCCTAACGTTGCGTTAGTCATGTCTAGGGCTTTTTCGTATGCGGTTAATGTGTTTGTTGGATTTTCGAGGAAACTGCCGCCACGTTCTTTAATTGCCGCAGCCAAGCCTGTCTCTACTTTGTCCAATTGTGTCAATTGCCGTTGCGCCTGTTTCTCCAGGGTTTCGCCTTTTTGTTTGGCAATCTCAGCGGCCATCTTTTGTTTGGCTAAATCGTGTTGTGATGCAAATTGACTTTGCTGTTGGTTTAATTGTTGCGCCTGCAAGCGCCTGCCTTCAGCCGCGTTGAACGATTGGTTGAATGCGTTGGCAAACGCGCCTCCTGCCCCTGCTGATGCGGTCATGCTGTAAATGTCCCTTTTGCGAAACTGTCGAATGTTTTGCCGTTTGTTGGTGTCCCCTGGAATAGTTGCGCGTGACTACTGCCACCGCCGCCACCGCCGCCACCACCACCCAAGAATTGTCCCGCTAACGCCCCGCCAAAAGCGGCCTGCCCTGCGATGCGTTGCGCCTCCAGACCCTGCTCAAACCGCAAACTTTCCGAGATCATGTTGCCGAAATCTGTAGCCATGCCTTTAGCAATCTGAAGCTCTTGCAATTCGCGCTGCACGCCCTTGAATATTTGGTCGGATTCTTGTTTTAATAGCCCGCTGGTTTGGGCTATTTCTTGCAAGATTGACTGCGCCCTAACCTTATCTTCGGCCTCACCGAACTCGCGCGCCGTCCGGCCCACAGTGTCCTGCCCAAAGCTGGACCCTAAAACGCGGCGGCGTGATAGCTGGTCGCGGATGTTGCCTAATGCTGATTTTCGCGCGTTGCAAATACTCCGCACACCGGCTTCCGTGAAACGCCCAAATCCAGGGCGAACTTCAGACCGCAGTGAATCCAAATCAGACAGGCCGCGCCCAAAGCGGTTGTCAAATTCCTTTTGTTCATTGCTGCCCGTGCGTTGCAGGAAGGAATTAACCGAGCGGCCCTCACCGTCTAATTGTGATCCAAACCGGAAACCCGACGATGTGCCGCCGTGAGCGGTGACGGCCTTTCCTGGGCTATCTTTAAATGCGGCGTTTGCGCCGATTCCTAGACCTACGAGTCCTGCTATTTGGCTCATGTGTACCTACTCAATTGATTGATAAAAACGCCCGCCTGTACCATCGGGCCAAAATTTGAACACCTTGCAGCCGTGCCGGATCACACCGTAATGCTTCATTCGCTCAAAAAACGGTACGAACTCCTCACGCACAAAAATTGCCAGCGTCATGTCGCGGCGCATCTCTGTGAGAAATTTAAGGATGGTTTCAATTTTGTTGCGGGTTGTAGCCCACGGAAACCATGTAACGTGTGGCTCACCTAATCCTTGATGGCGGCGGATCAGTGTAAACAGGCAAACGGGAATCTCAGTATGTTCAGCGCTGGCCGTGTTAGGGGCAACGCCTATGTAATATTCGCCGTGTTGAAAATCATCGGCAAGAAACGCCGCGAAGTCATCAAATGTATGCCCCGGCTCCAAATCCCCAAACGCACCCTTCTGATATGCCGCATATAAGAATTTAAAATCAGAGTCCCGTGGGCTGCGATAATGTGCGCCGCGCTTTAATGTCCTGCGGCGGCTGATTTTATGGCGATGGCCGGAAGTCAATTTCGATGGCGTGAATGTCGAATGCTTCCGCTCCTGTGACTGTGGCTTTGACTTGGAAGAATCCCCTTTGAAGTGCTGTGGAGAACTCTTGGGAGTTAAGCCGACCTGCGAATTTGAGTCCGTAGACGTCGCTGCCATTGTAAAATGCTCCAGAATTATAAACATCCGCACCGGTCAATGCGGGAATTGAAATTGTAATCTGTTCGTCTGATAGCGCGACACCACCGGATAAAAAATCTAGCGTCACTGTGGCTGCAAATTCCTTACGGTAAAAAATCCGGCCTGAAATATCGTAAGTGTTGCCTGTGGGCAGATTTATAATCCCTGACGTGCGTGTTGCCACAACATCAGTGGTGCCGCCGTCTTGGTGACCTTCACCCTCAAGCCTGATAATTTGGCCCGCTGCATTACCAATCCATACCTCATCTAGCTTGCTGCCTGGATTGCGGACAACCATCTGTGCGGTTGCGCGGAAATCAGCATTACCAAAATCCGTTGTCCATTTAGACCACGGGCTAGGTTGGTTAAGTTCCTGCCCTTGTGCCACCGCGCGAATATTGAGAAAGGGCTTGTAAAGAGATGTGTTTAGAACCCAGACCTCATTACCGTTTTCTGCCCAGAAATAAACCCGCCGCGTTCGAGAATTGTAGGTTGCACTCCAACCCTGAACATCTGTGATTTCGTTTGCGATCCACCGCGAAGCATCATCGGAATTTAAATCCCCAAAGGAATCAACGCCGATTAAACTCTCGATTTTACCTGTTCTGCCCCACAACACGTCGTTGCCTGTGGACACTACCGGCTCATCGCCGGAGGCACCCGAACCCTGGAACGCTGTATCAATAGCAAAGTCTTTAGCGCTGCTACCGGTTAGTTTGTGGAATGACCCGGCAGCATCACCGGATGTTGAAATAAGAACATCACCAAAGGCACCGACTAGACCGTTTATTTTCCGCAAGTCTGGCATGGGAATAAAAAACGCATCAGCTTCACTCAGCGCCGATGATGGCCGGTCATTAACCGTCAGCTTTGTGATGTCGTCGCGCTCCGAACCAACCAATAAATGCGGCGTATCTGTGGATGTGCGGATATTGCCAAGCAACGCCCGTTCTTTGTCAAAGATGCAATAAGCTGCATAAACCTCGTTATTCACATTATGAGACAACCGCTCGAACGTTGTTCCATCCCATGTCTGAACTGCGGTTAGTTTAGCCAGGTCTGTGATTAATACCTTGTCGTCCGTCGATGACGTGCTGTAACGAGTGCCGCGCAATTGTGAGGCCGCATTGCACGTTCCAACCTGCGTAAATGTGCT
>Ga0114918_10005247_pt1 | contig 11138 bp, 12 predicted proteins | sample LantaG_FD_87015 | JGI IMG/M metagenome (GOLD analysis project Ga0114918, IMG submission 87015) | Deep subsurface microbial communities from Baltic Sea to uncover new lineages of life (NeLLi) - Landsort_02402 metaG | ecosystem: Environmental > Aquatic > Marine > Oceanic > Sediment | place... | reverse complement strand
TCTGGCATATATTTTGGTTTAAATCCCCAAGAAATATCTGCTTTAGTAAATTCTTGATATTTCCCAAGATAAGGATTTTTTACAAATTTTGGCTTAACCTTGACATTGAGATTTTTAATTACAAGTTCCAAAATCTTTCTAAAATCAGTTGCCTTGCCAGTTCCTAAATCATAAATTCCACTTTTTAGTTTTATCGCTTGTTCCATTCCCCTAATGATATCTTTAACATAAATAAAGTCTCTTCTAAATTTCCCTTTAAAAATAATAGGTCTTTTGCCTTCTAATATCTGAGTTCTCCATTGTGTTATCATACTAGCCATTTTTTCTTTTTGTAATTCTCCTGGTCCGTATACATTAAATGGTCTTAATCCTACTAATGGCAATTTATTGAAAAATTGTTTTGCTATTTCGTCTATTAGTCTTTTAGAATTTGCATAAGCATTTATTACAGACTCTCCCTTTTTGTTTCCATATATCGCGGCCGAAGAAGCATATATAACTCTAGTTTTCTTCGGTAGTGCGAACCTTAATACTTCTAAAAACGAAAGGATATTATTACGATACATCTCTACATCGTCAGGAAATCTAGTATCAGAATTAGCAGCTAAATGATAAATAATATCAAAATCATTTTTTATCTTTATTCCATCACAAATATCTTTATCATAACAAACGATATTATATTTGTCTTGGAATGCTTTTACTAAATTAGAACCTATAAAACCATAAGCACCAGTAATAAGAATCTTTTTCTTTTTCATGTAATTTTTAATTAATTATTCCCAAAGACATTCGTTATATCCAAAATGTCCTTTTATGCTAGCCATTTTAAATAATGGTTTCTTTAATTTTAATTCTTCTATCATTGTGCCAACATTCACAGTATTCATATCTTCTCCGTTTATCGTACATGAGATAGGTTTATCTTGTCCAATAACAAAAGCAATTTCTACTAAACATTCATTACGTCCATCTTTTACTTGTTCTACTGCTATTTTCCGTGCCCAATAAGCACCACTTCTATCAACTTTAGTACCATCTTTCCCAGCAAATGCCCCTCCACCAATTGGAATTCTTGGACCATATCACAAAACATTTTTTCTCCCAGTTAGTCCAACATCTGCTTCGAATCCACCACTTTTGAATGGAATTGTATTTATTGTTGTTTCCTTAGTCATATATTCTCCTACTATGTCATTCATCATCGATCTAGTGTCTAGAGGAATATTTCCATATTTTGTTTGAATCGCAAGAGTTATATTTAATATATTTTCATTTTCTATTGTAACTTGAACCTTACCATCTGGCAAAATCCAAGAATAAACCAAAGTATCAAGATAATTTGCTATTCTCTTTGCTAATGCTACTTCTAATGGTAACATTTCTAATGTTTCGTTTGTGGCATATCCAGTTACTATGCCAGAATCTCCAGCGCCATCGTCTGCTAATTTTTTGATTTCTTTGGATTGATTAACTACATTAACTTGAACCCCTATCTCGTCAAAATAACCAATTTCTTTATAAACATTTTTTACTATTTCTGTTATATTAATATATCCATTAGTAGTCACCTCTCCTCCAACGGTAATAATTCCATGACATCCGAAAACCTCAATAGCTACCCTCGAATTATTGTCTTCTTTTATGAATGCATCTAGTAAAGAATCAGCGATAATATCGCAAACCCTATCTGGATGACCCATTCTTGCATATTCTGCTGTTTTCATATTTTTATAATGTTACAATTTTTACATTTAATTTTTAAATATTCTATAATTTCTGGCGTATCTTCGTAATATTCTTCGATACCTAATTCATTAATCATTTTAGCTTTCCATTCCATTTCACTCTTTGTAGTTTTTTTAGATAAAGAAACTGGATTATAATAAATAGGATGATATAATTTTAAACTTTTATCAGGAATCCTATCTACCTCCTCCCAACATCTACCAGTTATAATTGGTGTGCCGACCTCTGGCTTTACGCCCTGAGATACTACTCCATCATAATCATATGCCTTTCTAAGCATAGTTTTGCTCGCTGGTTCTTTTACATAAGAATCATCGTTGTCTCCAAACGAAAACTCTATAATTTCAGAACTCTTAATGGCATTAAATCGATATAATGTATTTTTTGGAACTTCTAAGATGTCTTCATATCCCATTTGTTCTTTTTTGTTCCCAACTTCAGCAACTGCTTGTCCACGATATAAATAAAAAGTTTTTTTCTTATTTTTATACGATTGTAGTGGCGTTCTATATCCACCAGATATGACTAATCGCTTAACCGAATAATCACTATCAGCGATTATCTCTTCTCTTCCCCATCTTCTTTTAATTATCTTTGCTTTAATCATTGAATAATTCTTTATAAGTAATTGGACTAGTTCCAAACTTGCTAATAGTAATACCAGCAGCCTTATTCGCTAACTTCATTATTCTTTTAGGGTTTCTAATACCCTTAATAATACAGTATGCTAATACAGCAGTTACAGTGGCTCCTGCGCCAGATAAATCAACCACATCTTTAGTTTTAGTTGGTTCGTTTTCAACAAATTCACCATTTTCATAAAAATCCATTCCTTCCTTACCTTTTGTTATAAATGCTTTTTCAAAAATATCACGATTATAAGTATCAGAGAATTCTCTTTGATTCATTCTTAAAATTTCGCTACCTTCGAAAACAGATAAATCTCTTTCTCTAGTATCAACAATTGTAGCGCTTCCACTAGTTATAATTCCTTTATCATAATCAACAAAAACAATAATATCGAAATCATCAAATGTTGGATAAACTAATTCTTTCAAGTTTTGTTTAAGATAATGTGGTGGCTCGTCAACTCTCAAAAGTTGCAAATTATTTCCTATATATCTAGTTTGCTTTAACACACTACATCCTTTTGGGCTAATAATCTTATACTCTCGTTTTAAATTAGTAATAGTAAAAAGATTAAGGTCAATTCCTAATCCATGCAAATTATCTGCAACTAAAATTGCACCTCCTCCACGAGTTTCTCTCCTTTTAACATCTAAAACAGGAACTGGAACTTCTGGCGAAAGTCTTTCGACATCACCAAACACATATTCGTCTGTAAAACTATCTCCTAAAATTGCAACTTTCATATTAGTTTAAATTGACTTAATTTTAATCTTAAACACTCAAAAGTTTCTGCGTAGTCAGAGCCACACTCATATCCACTAAGCGAAGCTCTTCCCATCATTGCCCTTATCCAATTTTTTCCATATTTTTTAAGTTGGCTTTCATGGGCTTCGAGCATTTCAATCTTTTTATTAATAGTTTTAGTAATATCAAAATAGATTTGTGGTCTATGTGGCATATATGATTTGCCTGCTGGATGGAATGGTTCGTAAAATAATATATTATTAAAATATCTAGCCGCAGAAATAGTTGCTAATGCAGTATTCCTGTGGTCTTGATGTGTATCATGCGGAGAATGTGTAAAAATCAAATCTGGCTTAAAACTTGTTAAATTACTATCTATAATTTCAACACTTATTGAATTATATGGGATATCTTTATTCGGAAAATTTAAAATTTCAATAAATCCAGCCCCAAGAATACCAGCAGCTGCATGTCCTTCTGTAATCGCCTGTTCTCGAGTTCTTATTACGTTTCCATCGAAATCAGCGAAAGCAGACTCACTCATAACAAGCATTTTTACTTCATTTCCATCTTCAACTAATTTTGATAAAGTGCCACCTGCCCCTATTTCAATATCGTCTAGATGAGCACCTATAGCAATTATTTTCATGTCTTTCTTTTAAATAATACAGAATAAATATCTTCCCTTATACAACATTCTGGATATCCACCCTTAACGAATTCAAAATTAAACTTTTCGAAAAGTTCATTTAATGATTTTTTTGTAAAAACATTAACATGTTCTCCTGGCTTATTGTGTTTCCATGTTCCAAAATCTGCACCATCAGGTAATATTGGTAGAGATATCGCGACATACTTTGCTTTATCTAAAAAAGGCCTAATTATTTCTAAATCTGGAATGTGTTCTATAACATCCCAAAATGTAATTAGGTCATATTGTTCGTGTTGAATTCCTGTTTGTGGCCAATCGGCTATATCATAAGTATCGACTTCAGTTCCTTCTGGAGCCAATGCTCTAAACCACCCAACGCCACACCCATAATCTAAAACCATCTTTGGCTTTGTTTCCTCTACAAAATGCCATCTAATGGCATTTATAAATCGTGCAGAATCAGTATTCTGCTTAAGCATTATATCCCAATATGAAATTGAGTATTTAAAATTATTATTTGTCATAGAATCTCTTTTTTGGAATCTCTATTAATAAGGCGAACTAGAGAAATCTGGAGAGACATAATCTCTCTAGCGAATCCCCGCCTCTCCATACCATCAAGTTCATTGGGCTTTATACAAGTGGGCCCTCCCTTGATGGAAAACTTAGAGGATTCTTTATTTATTAACTATTGAAGCTATTTGCTACCAACCAGAATTTGATCCGTATGCATATTGCCACATTACAAACGCGGCTTCCAATCGAAAGTCTACACCAAAGTAGAGTTCCTTTCTCATATATGCATCTTGACCAGTAAGCAATGTGGTAAACTCAGGTTTCTTCCTTAATTGAAGAATCAATGGCTTAACAACACTCTTTGTGTCTAATACAACCCATGTCCCAGATTCAACATAAGGGGTCACATACAAGTCTAACGCTCCTTTCAGAACATTAGTTGCTAACTTTTGTGGGTTAGCGGATGCTGTGGTTGCTGGATAAAAAGTACTATTAAGAAATTCTCTACAAGCAAATTCATCTGATTGATTAACTACCAGTAAATCTGGGTTAACATTCAAGAATTTTCCTGCATCGTCCTTAATACCTTTCATTGTAGTAATAGCAGTCTGAAGACCACTAAAACTAATTGCAGCTGTTCCCTTATTTGATTGAGAGCCAGATGAGCCTTCTGAATGTGTTGCATAAAAGAATGGATTGCCATCATAACAAGTAATATCAAGCCCCGAAAAATTGGTGCCTGTTTTACCAGTTGATGTATCTCCTTCTCCTAACAACTGAAAGACTAATTCTCCGATAAATCGTTTGGCTTCTTGGGCCAATTGACGAACTCGGATAGTAATCTGTCCATATTGCTCATCCTCGATTGCATTTCTGTCCACTGCGATTGTTCCTTCCCAGTCACGATTAGTCACAACAAAGTTGTGTTCTAACAATGCTTCAGGAACCCTTTCGTCTTTCCACTGCTTTATCTTAGCAACTGCACCTAACCAAGGATACGTTTCTTGGCTTTTGGTTGATTTAACAATGGTAGCTACTCTGTCGTAAGCGGCAACGATTTCTTCGTCATATACTCGGAAGAACTCTTTTTTCATGCCAGCTAACAATAGTTTTGGTATATCTGTTTTAACTAACATAATTATGCTCCGTCAGAGGCAGCTCCAGTGATATCAACTTTAATCAGGTTTGCACTAACATAGCCGACACATACACCAACGAGACAATCGTTGGAAGTTGTTCCTGCTAAATCAACTGCGCCAGAATCGGTTATATAAACCTTAAATCCGACCCATGCCTGACTAGATGTTTGGCCTGTTGCTAATTCAAATACTCCAGTTCTAAACACTCTAACACTTCTTAATCCATCACTATCTGTGGTAACGTCTGTTGCCAATGATTTTTCTGCTGCGATGCCTGCAAAAGTTACTGAGGCACTATCTACGCCCGCATATAAGTAACCATTAGCATCTGTAGTCATTGTTAACGCACCCTTATAGATATTTTCGTCTTCTTTAATCGGAAAATCAATAAGAATTCCATCCTGTCGTTTAGCTTCAAAGTCTGCACTTAACGCTGTCATTTTAAATTTTTAAATTAAATTAAAAGGGAGTCGAACCTTTTTCAACCTCTTTTTCCTTTTTATAAGCCTTGTATGTTTCTTTCTGTACATCTTCGCTCAATTGCATCTCTCTAAGAACTGCGCTTATTTCTTCAGGAACTTTTTCCTCGTTCTCCTTTTGTTCTGGAGAACCAGTACTTCCATTCTCTGATAAAGGAATTTTAGGGGCTTGCTTCATAAGATAATCAAATAATGCTTTTCCAGAGGCGACCATTTCATTTTCTGAAAGCTCGATTTGAGTCTTAGAAGCTAAAAGTGGTATAATAAGTTCTTTCTCGGCGGGAGTAACTCTCCCATCTTTTAAAAGACTATCATACAATTTCTCGGCGTCTGCCAAATCAACTCCTTCATCTTTGGCTTCTTCCGTCTCTGTTTCTGATTCTTCAGTTTCGGATTCCTCAGACTTATTTTCTTCAGTTTCAGAATTTTCCTCTTCCCCCTTGACATCGCTGTCAGTTTCAGAAGACTCATCTTCTTTTTCTAAAGGTTTTTCGTCTGAAGTTTCTTCTGCAGTAGTTTCTTTTGAAACTTCTTCTGAAGTATCTTCTTCTAGAGATTCATCACCTAACCTTAATTTTTCTTCTATCTTGTTTACTCTATCGCTAAGGTCATTTAATGTCAAGGGTTCTTCCATATTCATAATTGAAATAACTGTACTATCTTTAAATTCCTCGGAAAGAGGAACAAAGCCAGCCATTCCCTTAACATATGGTTCTCCAACTAGCGCTGCATGGAATATAACTGGTCCAACATGTTTCCCAGTATCTTTTTCCATATAATTTTCTGCAATGCTAGCAGATATTCCCTTAATTAATCTATCTTTAATTTTACCAATAATTGATTTTTCTCTTACATCAATCGTTGCTATTAATTTATTATTATCTTTCGATAAACTTAAATCAGTTACTTCCCCAACATTTTTGCTTGGATCATCTTCTGATGGATGTCCTAACGGAACCATCACATTATCAAGAACTTTATTCTTAAAATTCTTAACAATAGTTTTCAATGTATCTTGTGTAACTTTCAACATTCCGTTTGAACTAGCACTATGTCTCCATTCTCCAACTCTAAGTAATTCTTTCTTGAATTCGGATAAATCCTTTTTATCTTCTAATTCAATATTATTACTAGAATTCATGATTTGATAAACAATTTTTTTATCTTTACCGTCTGATAACTGTTGCTCTGGCTCACGATATGTTGGTTCGCTACTTTCTGCTACTGGAGTCTCTTCTTCGGGAACTTCTTCTTCTTCTTTCTCTTCTTCTTTTTCATCTTTAACTTCTTCGACTTCTTTATCTCCCTCTTTCTCGTCTTTCACATCTTCTTCTTTCTCATCTTTCACATCCTCTTCTTTCTCGTCTTCCTTTTCTTCTTTATCCTCTTCCTTTACTTCTTCATCGCTAAGATTTTTCTTTTCAACTTTTTCTTCACTATTATCGATACTTTCATCGCTTTCTTCTTCGTTACCATCTGCAGCATCTTCCTCAATTTCCTTTAAGTTTTTAAGATCCTCGTCTAAATTTTTCTTATTCATGGTTTTTTCAGCCATATCAACAGCACTTTTAATGTACCATCTAATAGCTTTAGCTTGTGGTTGTGCGCCCTGGGGAACTAATGATACTTCCTCAAAATGCACATTGTCAATTATATTTATTAATATTCTTAAATCAGGAGCAAAAATTCTTTCGACCTTTCTACCATTAATTTGTCCTCCTACGGACAAACAATTTAGTTCTCCTGACTTAACTTTTTCGATTGTTAATGAATCAGTAATAATTGTTTTTATCCAAATCTTACCTTTGGTAAATCTAACATCTAGAATTTTACCTATTTTTTCTTCTGTATGACGTAAACGAAATTCACCATTTTCTTTAAAATCTTTAACTGCTCTCCTCAACGCTTTATCAGATATTATATCATTCTGTAAATCAAAGTCATTAGCAACAGCAAATCCCTCAAGAATAAACATCTCTTTATTTCTTTCACTCAGATGAAGTGGAAATTCAAATTTTACTTTAGATAAATTTAACATAATATAAAATTAGAGTCAAGCAATTTTCTCAAATGATTCCTTAAAATCATCGTTCAAATCAATAACCTTATTATCAATAGCAACTGCAACCGAGACATCTGTCATTTCTCTCATTTTTGCGACAAGCTCGTCATCTCCAATTTTTAATGACTTTTTGCCAAGATTAGCAACTATAATTCTATTAACCTTATTAGTAGAATACCATTCTTTAAGTTGGTGCTCTATAGAAATATTAGCATTATCTTTAGATAAATTTTTATATAAAGAATGCCCATTAATAATTGCCAAATCTATATTTTTAATATATTTTTTTAAATCTTTTTTATTCCATTTTAAAATATCAACTGCATAAATAACTCGTTTACCAACTGCCTTAATTAAAAATGTATATTTTTGTTTTTTAGAAATACCAACAACTGGGATTGGCACAACACTAAATGGACCAAATTTAATAGTTTTATATGGAATAAATTTGTCTTTAGTATTAATTATAAAATCTGGACTTAACTTAAAAATATCTTTATATTTTTTCTCGCTAGAATTTATAAATAATCTTTTATCTTTATTCTGCAAAATAATTGCAGTATTAATCTTATGCCCTGGGCTATCTTCTTTGATAGATCCCTTAGTCCCACAAAAACCAATTTTTAAAATATTATCACCAAGTTTTTTCTGAGCTTTTCTAGCATATATATCAAGCTCATCAATATCCTCATGCTCAAACTCTCTATTTACAATTTCGCTTTTTAAAATTATATGATAATTAATAATGTCTTCTTTATTCCCAGAAAGAGCAAACCACATTTTATGTAATTTCCCATGTGTTTCAAATAACTCACTATCACTTAACTCGTTAGGACTACTAAACTCTGTATCTTTAAATGTTACAACTGAAAGCCAAGTCTGAATATCTTCGTTTCTAATAATAGCTTTTGGAGGATCAAACTTAGAAATTAATTCTATCGGATAATTATATAAAAATTTAGCACTTGGCCATCGTTCACCTATTTCTTTTTTATCTAACATATGCGATTTCTGCATATCGTTAGATTCTTTCATACTTAATTTTGTTGGCTTTCCCAACATCATAATTCCTAATGCCCTATCTTTTTCTATAAAATAAATAGGAATCTTTATATACTTATCTGTTAAATATGGACTTAAGATAGAAGTCTTTTTTCTATCCCAGATTAAAGTTCCATATGGATTATTCAAAATACGTCCAGGCAATGGAATTGTGTTTCCTGTTTGAAGTAGTTCTGGAATATCAGTTGATGTTAACATTTTATTAATCATCTTTTTGTACAGCCAAATCTAATGGCCAACTACATTTATCACAATGACTATTATCACCATTATTCTTTGCCCCACATTGTGGACAAATCTTTATTCTTGGGTCTTCTTCTGCCATAACGTTGCAAATTTTTCACCAAGCTCATAACACCCTGCTATTTGCTCAGTATTATTTTTTATCTTTAACAATTTATTTTTTATTTCTTTGGGAGTTTTTGGTGCTTTTATTCTCAACATATCAGATTTTTTACGCTTACCTTCTTCAAATGATTTAAATGGTGTTGCGCTTTTCTGTTTTTCTTCTTTATCGTTTTCTTTATTATCTTTTTTATCTTCGTCTTTTTTGTCACCTTCATTTTCTTCTTCTTGCTCGTCATTTTTGTCATCATCTTTTTCATCGTCTTCTCTTTTATAATCTCTCTCATTATTATCTTTATCAGCTGTCCATTCGAGCTTAAGTTCTTTAGCAGTTTCATTAACAACTTCCTCAACAAAACCATCAGGAATTTTAGTTTTCGCTTGCATTATCTTTTGGAATACTTCTCTTAAGAAAACTTTAGAAATGTCATTAAGTTTTTCAAATTTAATAGTTGGATATGCCTTAGAGTTAAAATTCCAATCTATAAGCGGAGTAACAATATAACTATTAATCGTTGCTTCCATTTGTCTCATAATTGATTCAATAGCCAAAGCTAAATATTGCGAAGATGATGTTCCCTTTCCATATGGATATGCATATTTAACTTGGTCAACTGCTTGAGTAAGTGCTGACCTTGCCATCATCTGATTATGATGATTAATAAGTGGAAGTGGATCATATCCTCCAGACCCACGCTCAATATCTAATTCAACTCCAGGAGGTAAGGTAATCCTAGTATTAACTCCGATTGTATCTACAACGTCTTCTGCGGCTGCTCGTTCAGCAGCAGTTTTAGTTTGACCAACTTTTAAAATCTTTAATCCTATTGCTTCAATTTCTGCTTTTTTGTGAGCAATATAATATAATTTATGTTTCTTGTCGTAATGATAATAAGCAGTTTTTAAAATAGATTCTCCATAAAGCCAATGTCGTTCTTTTTGAAAAGTGAATAGCACACATTTTTCTTTTGGTATATCTACGTTTACAGAATTGCTACCAAAAGTAGCTTCTTGATGAGCGCCATCAAATCCACCATGCTCGTCTGCTTTAATCTCAATTGTTTGTGCGTCTCTTGGTGCTAATTTTCTCCAACCAATTTTATTTTTATATGGTCCATCTGGAATTATCCTCGCAACCTTTTCATATAATCTAAACCCTTCAGCAATGGCTCGCGTCATGTCTGCAATTATTAATGGAAATGGAGTTGTCATTCCGCCTAATTCATATGGAGCCATCAAAACTGTTTCTATAAAATCCCTTTCTCCATTATCGTTTTCTGCTGGGATAACACGAATTGGAGTAGAAATAATAGGCAACGAGAGAAGCCTAATAATTCCCCTAACCTCTCCATCGTTATCCTGCATTGCTATATAATCTTCAGGACCATAACTATCAGGATTTTCTTCTGTATCATAAGAACCAATCACGCCATCGCGACCAATACCAAGCTCTTTAACGAATTCACTTATTGATAAAACACTTTTATCACCATCGTTATCTTTAGGCTTGGCTTGCTTCGTTGTTTCTTTAAAAAATTTTGTAAAATCAAATATAGCCACTTTTAAAATGACCGCCCAAGTTCGGACAGAACCCTTTTACTTAATATAAGACCTTTATAAAAAAAGTCAAGTGGCGGGGGAAGGAATTGCACCTCCAACTACAGCTTATGAGACTGCCGAGCGACTATTGCTCTACCCTGCCATACCTAAATGGCGACCAGTGGGACTCGAACCCACACCTATTGAGCCACAGTCAATTG
>Ga0114918_10005246_pt1 | contig 11140 bp, 13 predicted proteins | sample LantaG_FD_87015 | JGI IMG/M metagenome (GOLD analysis project Ga0114918, IMG submission 87015) | Deep subsurface microbial communities from Baltic Sea to uncover new lineages of life (NeLLi) - Landsort_02402 metaG | ecosystem: Environmental > Aquatic > Marine > Oceanic > Sediment | place... | reverse complement strand
TCTTCAAAAATTGCAACTGTTGGAACGTTAATCGCTGCTGCTTCTCTACTTCTAAAAGTGTCATTGTCTACGACTTCATACATAATACCCGCAGTATCATAAACCCTTAGAACTACCCTGCAATCAATAGGCATAGAGACTTCACCATTCGTAATAGTTAAAGAAGCAGTTTGATAGCACATTCCTTGACGGAATAAAGTTAATAGATCACTAACAAGATCACCTAAATAATCTTTAATTTCATCTAAGCGTGAATAGTTAGAGTCATTGACCCTAACTGCTACTTTTCTTGCTAGTGAATCTATTGTTAGCATTATTTCTTAGCTTTACCTACTACTGGCTCTTGAGGCTCTATAGAAGCTACTGGCTCTTGAGGCTCTGCCATTCCTATCCCTATTTTAGTATTTTGATTTTGTTTTGCTCTTTTTGCTGCAAGAAATGCACTAAGCTCTTCTGTTGTTGGAAGATCATCCGCAATTCCTTTCATCTTGAGTTCAGTAAACGCAGCGTTAATTGCACGGTCTGCTATGCCTAATCCATCCTCTGGGATTGGTAATCTGTTCTTTTCAAAAAACTCTTTAAGTTCAGGTGAATAATCAAATAAGAAATGCGCACCGTAATAATCTTTACGAACTGTTCCTTCCGCTCCAACTGATGAATCATTAAACCTGTTTTGTTTTAAAATCTCAGCAGCAATATCTAAAGCCGGAACTGGCTTACCTTCTTTGTCAAAGATTTCTCCATCTTCAATAATTTGCATAATTTTATTTAAGTTGTTAAAAGAAACAACATATCTTCCTTCGTTAATGTCCCAATTTGGATTTGTTACCCCAAAGCTATACGGTTGGCTTTTGAATTTTGGACCTTTACATATTTTTATCTTCATAGATTCCCTTTTGTTAAATTGTGAGAGGGGACTAGCCCCTCTCCTATATTTTATCCAGCGATAGTATGGCTTAGACCAGTCAAGTATCTGCTAGAGTTGCCCATGAACTTATATTCAAGTCCATAAGCACCATAGATACCATCTTGTTGAGCCATTTTAGCGTTCTCAGTTAATCCACCATAAGGTAAACCTTTTTTCTGGGAGATTAAACCAAGTTCGCCATTTCTTAAGTTTCTTAAACGTAGGTTTGCTGCATCAAAGAAAAGTGCTTCGTCATCTTTACCGGTTGAGTTGTAAAGATCGTGAGCGATGAAGTATATAGGCAAGAATGTATTTTCATACACAACTGCTTTTAAACCAAATTTCTCATCTCCAGCTACCACTTGAGTTTCAACTTGATCTTTCATTATTTCTTCTATCTTTCTAACAAAAGTTGTAGAACAGAAACAAGAAATAAAGCCCGATCTATTACCGTCTTGAATTAAAGCAGCAATTTGGCTAAGTTTTGCTCTAGTAATGTCATTACCACCACCAGTTAAAGCAGATGCCGCCACCGCAGTCGCTACACCTTCAATACCTTGAGTAGTGTAAACAGGCTGAGTTTCACCACTTGCAGCAGTAACGTTTTGTTTGTTAAGCTGTCCTTCGATGATACCTCTTTCCATTTTGATAAGTAAGTTTGATCTTGCTCTATCTTCCTTATCTTTAAGGTCCATTCTGCCTCTGCGTACTGTTTGTTGTGCTTCCCAAGTGTCGCCAAACTCTTCTCTAAATACTTGAACGTAATTTAAAGCATAGTTAGGTCTGCTATCGATGATTGTTCCTGACGTTGAACCAGTAGATGCCGCTGTGGAAACGATGCTGATAACATCAAGGTTAGTCTTTGTTGCTGGCGTACCGCTCGTTAAAGACCATGGGAAAGTCGTTAATGATTGGAAGTTCGATTGGCTGAATCCCGGGAACGCTGTGATTTCATTTGGGCTTGCACTTGTGTTAACCGCCGTAACATAAAGTTGCTCGTTAGTTGTTCTGTTACGGATTGTATCGCCCGGTCTAAGGATTGAAGCATCTGCAACGGTAAACGTTTTAGCAGTACCGTACGTACCAGTTGTTAAGTTACCAGTAACAAAAGTAGTCGTAAGGGTTAATCTTGGCTCGTGAGTTGTAATCTCAAATTCCATTTGATCTACAACTGCTGATTTCAAGGTCATTCCTTTACCTTTCTTCATGTCGTTGGTTTCTTTGCCGCCGATTATTGTCCCCATTCCTGATAGCAAAATAGTTGCCATTTTAGATGGTCTGTAGTATTCACTTTTGTCTGTATTGATGTCGACTCTCTTATATTCAACCGTTCCGGGTGCGAATATTGAAGAAAGTCCAGTAATTGTTGTTGACATATTGTCTCCTTGTTAGTGTCTAAAAATCGTCATAATCGAGAAATTCGCTTTGAGCATTACTTTGAGCTACAGGAGCATTTCCATAATTAGTTCCACCAAGTCCACTAGCCATTTGCCTTGAGTTCAATAACCCTTGTTGTTGTTGGGCGTAAGCTTGCATCATTTGTTGAGGATTAGAAAACATGATTCGCTGATTGTTCAGTCTAATCAAGGTTTCAATTCCACCTGCTTGACGAACGACTTGGCTTTGTAGCTTAATCTGTTCATTTTGCAGTTTTTGATGTTCAATCGAACCTCTAATTAACATCGGGTCTTGTAGCTTTTGATTCCCAATCGCATATTTACGCCATAGGTCAGGATTATTCTTTGATACGATTTCTCCTGCCACTAGCTCTAATGCGTTCGGGTCTGTACTTGCTTTAGCGATGTCAGCTCCAAACTGTGAAGAAAGTTGTGCTTCAAGTTGTTGCTTTGTCGTCATCTCTTGAGCATAAGCTTCTCTTGTTTCTAATTCTTCTTTCTGCTCCATGAACGGGGCTAATCTTTGATTGATCAACTGTTCAATGTGCTGCGGAAGTGCATTAGGGTCAGATAAAGCCTGCTCTAATAATCCTTGCTGGGTCTGCTCTTGTCCTAGTCCAAATACTTGGGCTATTCCTTGCCTGACTTGTTCGTTTTGGGCTTTAAGTGCTTCAAAACCACTCATCTGGCTTTGGAATTGTGACACTTGCTGACTCAGTTCAGTTATCTTTCTTTGAGCTGCTATCGGGTCATGGGATTGTGATTGCTGTTGCGGAAACTGATTATAGTGTCCCTGTGGCTGAAATTGACTTTGTGCTTGTCCATCTGATTGGGCGGGGGCGTAGCTTCCTTGTCCAGCTTCTGCTGGGGGATTACTACCTTGTCCGCTTGGAATCTCTGGGGCGTTGTTGTTTGTGTCTGTCATAAATTAATCTCTCTAATATCAATATAACAGAATAATTTACTTATCGGCAAAAATTACAATCCATACAATCGCTGTTGCTGTTGATGTAGAGCTTGTGCATAATTTACGGCATCTTTTGGAGTTTTAAATTTACCAAAATGTTCTCCAGTTTGAAAGTAGTGCTTAATAGCTTGTTCGTCAGAAACAATTTTTTTACCAATCACCGTTGGAATTACAACTTCTAGTCCTTTTTGTGGACTAAAAGATATTGTTCTAACTGTCGAAGTGCTATTGTCTAAATTTTTAACCTGTGGGCGTGAATATAAATCTAAATTACCTGCCTCTAGTTGCCCTTTTGGATTTGCTATATTTTTATTAATCAACAAATCTCCTATTAAGGATTGTAAATAAGAATTATTAGGATTAATATTTTCTGTCGAATTTCCTCCTAATAATAACGTCCTGTTCATAATTAGTATTTAAGCGTTTGTTGCGTTGGCTTTGAAGTTAAGCCATCTGCCTCTTGTCTTGCCTTGATAGAGATTTCTTTTTGTTTATCTGCATCAAGGGTTTCTAAAATCAATTCAAGAATTTGCTTTTGCGCCCTTAAAGTTTTCATTAATTGCAAATCGTCTCTATCAAATTCAAAAGAAGGCGGCGGTAAATCTTTAGAAGCAAGATCAAGTATTCTCATCTCAATACCGATTAAGGCATTTCTAATATGACTCAAAACTGCGATTGCAGAACTTTCTTGTAAAACATTAGATAAAGTTTCCGCTTGCGTTGCTTTAGCTCTAAGTTTTTCAGCTTTAGTTAGTTCTTCCTTTTCGGGAGGATTCTCTAAAACTTTAAGAAGGTTATCATAAAAATAAACCCTTTTTCTGATTCTTTCAATTTCGTATTTATCCTGCTTGGGCTGCATTTATGTTTCCTTGTGATATTTGATTTGGGCTTGGTACTTGCGTTCCACCTGCTAAAGAAGGCTCTTGAGCAACATTTGCAGCACCTTGAGCTTGCTGAATACCAACATTCATTCTTGCTAATTGTTGATATTCCTCTGTACTTAAAGGGAAATACTTATCAATATTGTCAAATTCGCCCTGCTGTCTAAACCAGTCTTTAATCATTTCTTGCGTAGCAATACCAGGATTAGTTTGAGCAAGATTAATAGCTTGCAATAGTTGTTGTAATTTCTTGTCTTTAGTCGCATCTAAATCTGCTGCTAAACGAACTGAAAGTTTAGCAAACGGCGGGATTTCGCTTTTTGCTAATTGTTCAAACTCAACTGCCCCATTACCTAAAACTGGGAAAATCTCATCGGGGTCTAAATAATCATAATTAAGCAATAACCAAATTTCACCAACTTTCTTTAATCCAGCACTTACGTTCCGGATAGAGCGAGAAAGCATTTTTGCACCATATTGGGCTAATTGTTGGAACTGTGCAGAAGAACGGATATTAGAGCTTGGCGTTGAACCTCTCAGGATTTCATCTAACCCCATAACCTTACCTGTATCTGCAATTAATTCTTGTTTTGATTGGGATACCATTGGAGAGAATAAATCAGGTCTTTCATGGCTTACCGCACCTAAATTGTTCATTACGATATTTGAACCCGGGGCTAAATTCTCCATCGCTTCTAATACATTTGGTCCAGCATCCCTGGCAATTTTTGTATAGCCTCTAAAGTGCATATCAAGGTTATCTGCTTCTAATGATTGATATTTATTAATTAAACGCCATTGGCTTACAACTGCTTGATAATCAGAAGTTCCTAAAAGTTTAGACTCATCAGCTAAATTGCGGATATGTACCACCGAATCAGTTAAATTTCTAAACGGCTTAACTCTCCCTAGCCATACTGAACGATTAGCAATAGACTCAACTTCCCCAGTACGCCTATTGACTATATGAATGACCTCAACCATTGGCTCTTCTGAATTTAAAGTATTATTTGCGTAAAGTGCAGAAGAACGGCTTTCTAAGAAATAGTTATACTCATCTTCCTCATAAAACAAGCTATCCATCTTGGGCATTATTGTTCCCTTGACTTTATCTACATTTTTATAACGCCCTGTTGTTTGTTCAGCATCTTTCAAAACGCTAAACGGAATTTCCTTCCGTATCATATAAATACGTTGGTCTTCCCACCTTGTTACACTATCATCCACCCATACGCTATTAACGGGCAAGCTTCTAACGTTAGGCTGATTCTTAACTGCAAATTTGCGATTACCGCCTCTTTCGGGCTGAATTATCGGGCGGTCAATATTCCCATCAAGCGTAAATCTTAATTGATCTGGCTGCTGAATAACTCTTTCTTCATAATCCCAATAGCATTCTAAAAACCAATCCCCAAGTTTAAAGCTGCTTTTTGCACCAAGATAAAAATCTTCTTGCATTAAATTGCTGCCGTTTTCTTGGTAGTGCAATAATTTTGTGATTTTATCAGCGATTGGGATTGATTCAGAACTCCATGGGGAAGCTGACCATAAACCTTGAGAATTAGAGCCAAAAACCCCTTCCTCAATAAAAGAGGCTTTCATTTCAGTAACTAAAAAAGGTAAAGCATGTGCATATTTTGTTTGCCACGGAGCTTTATTTTTTAATAATTCATCGTAAGAATTATACATATTTCGCCAAAACTTACGTAACTGCCATATTTTCTGTTGGCGAGAAATAAAATAATTAATTAAAGAAACAGCTCTGTTTAACTGCGTTTCTTGGGATTTGGCTGTATCTTCTTGAGTCTGCTTATCGGCAACCATCTAAAGATATTCTAACCCATATTTCTTAATATACGGAACGCATCCTTGAACTAATGTTTTTTCTTTGGTTTAATTCGTCTGTAGTTAAGAAAAATTCATAGCTAATGTTTGCGCCATAGAAGTAACGTAAAGCTGCATCTGCGTGATCTTTGCCTTTAACCTTATCCCTTGTATCTGCATATTCAAGCTTCATTAATTCTTGTTGTGTATAATAAGTCCAATTATTGTAAGCGTTGAAGCGTATCTTCCCTTCCTTCATTTCTTTTCGGATTCTATCTCTTTTGGTTTCGGGGTCTCGCTTGTCCATTTCCTCGGTACGCCAATTATAAAAATTCATCGTATCTTGGTAGCTGTCTTTAATTGAGCTTATATGTGGCTTTTGTTTATCCTGAATACGCCCTTCATCATTAATTTGTTTATCAGCAATAATCATTTCTGGCATGACCTGCCACGAAGCAAACATTTTCATCATTGCTTTAGCTTGGTCATCTGAGGTTAAATAACTTTGATAAATCTCTTGTAAAACCCATTTAGTATCAAATTTATCAATTGCAATTAATAAACAAACAAATTCATCAGAATAACCATAATCAAGAGTAGCAAAGAATTTAAGGTCCTTGTAATCAGGCAATTCTTCTAAATCAAAAACATTAAAGTTTGTTACCGTTCCATCTTCATTATGTTTGTATTTTTGGAAATCATAAACCTTTCCTGCAACGGAAACAAATAAACCTAAAATCCTCATCTGGTAATCTTGGGACATATAAGAAAATTGGCTTAAATGTTCAGCAAAGGTATCAGGAGTTTCTACATAAACCGCATCAGGGGTAATATCGTAAACCTCTTGCTCCCCAATTTTCTTTTTAGGGAAATGTTTTAATTCAAGATTCTCTCTTTTAATTAAACCAGCTAACTCAATACCCGTAAGATAACGATGGTGTTCCCTTCTTTTTGCGTGATTCGTTGGGAAACGTACCCATTCTAATTGTTTCGCTATTTTAAAGTTAAGCAAATTATCAAACGTTGTAGCTTGAATAACCTTCATCCGCTCATTCTTTAATAAAATCGAATGGTCAGGGTCATTCCCTTGTAAAAAATCATAAGACCAAGTTATTCCGTGGTCAGGGGTCATAGTCATTAAAACTTTACCCGCCGTAAAAGAAACTTTTGGCTTAATCGCTGAAAATATTTTACGTGGCATTTCTTCATCGGCTAAAACTAAATCAACGTTTCCCGATTCCCAAGTCCCTACACCTTCTTGCTTTACGATATACGGCTTAAAGTAAATTGTTGATTCATTCCCGTAATCATCCCAAATTCGCATTTCAGAAACTTCTTGCCCTGAATAAATAGTACGGTGATCTATTCCTTCGCCTTTTAAAAAACGTTTAAGGGATTTTAAAGGCTCATCTCCTAGTACCTTTAAAGTTCTTCCCCCATACCAAACGTTTAAAGGCGGCTTAGTCTTAAAATCAATTCCATATTCTGCAGCTTTACCCTTGCAGCAGGCAACGGCAATTTTAGCCATGATATGCGTTTTGCCAATTTTATTCCCCCCAATGATTAAGACATATTTAAATTCACCAATGGCATCAGTGTATTCAACTTGAGCAAGATTATTCCCGTAATTATCCTTCGTTAAAGGCTCATTTGATTCAATCGTTTTTTTATCTTGTTCATAAGCACAAAGCGTAAGAAGTTCATCTTCTGTTAATTCAGCAAGTAAATCTTCATATTCATAATCGCTCACAAAATCCCCTGATTATCTAAGTCTGCCTTTGCTTTTTTCTCTATTAACTGCCTAACAAGATCGGGGTTATTCATTAAAGCTTCTTTAGCAAACTTCTTAAGTTCATCCTTCCCAGCAATTTGAAGATTCAAATTATCTTCATGCTGCTTTTGGTCCATCATGTTACGCTGCCTTTGAAGCTGAATACTTTGCTGTCCAACTAAAACGCCTGCTAAAGCTTGATTGGCTTTAATTGTTCCACTAAATACCGTCCCATCAAATTTAGTGCCAATGACTTGACCTTCTTTGTTATAAACATTTTGATGTAAATTTTCAAAGCCTTCTTTGGCAAGTAAAGATAGTTGATGGGTAACATTAAGCAGAATATCCCCAGCGTTTACATGATTCTGAATTGCCCCTTCTGCTGCTAAATAAAGTTGATTTGTTTTAGCAACGCTTTCTCCTGTTTGCTCAATAAACCGCTTGCATATTATATTTTTCTTTTCTCTTCGGCTTAAAAAAGCAGTTTCTTTTTTAGAAAAAACTTCTTCTACAATTTCACTGAGAGCAGCTAGTTTTTCAGGGTCTTCTTTTGCTAAATAACGGGCAACATTTGCACTTCGGGCTTTGACGGATTTAGGAACCCTAGCCAATGTTATTATTCCCCGCAACTTCATCCATTAAAGCACGCACTTCATCATCAACATCAACTTCAATGCTTAATTTTCTTTCCGTCAAAAGAATTAATTTAGCTAAATCCTCTAATTTAAGAGGTCTTTTGCTTTCAAGTGAATGTTGAGCAAAATGTCGTCTGCCATCTGCACCAATGGCAGATAATTTTAAACAAGTTACAGGATTATCACGAAAATCGGCTTCTCTTTTTCTTGCATTAATACAATTTTGAGTCCAGTGATATTCTGATTCATCAAGAAACCCATTAGTGTACTTAAATAATGTCTTACCCATTATCTTCTTCCTCAACTACAAATAAAACATTCTCGGGAGAAACTGCCCAAACGCTATGAATATTCCCACTAAAGTAATCTTTCCCGTTAGGGTCTTTAATTAAAGGGCTATCGTCTTTCCACTCTAAACTTGGCTGGCTCATTTGAGCGAGTAAAGCAACATTAACCCTGATAATTGAGCCAACTTTAAGCATGTGCCATTGTGGCTGTTTTGCTACATATTCGCTAACTCCAAAAATTCTACCAAGCGTTATATGCGGATTCATCCATTTATTGCGGCTTACATCCGTAACCACTCCGCATACTTGCTGTAATTCAATTAAAATATTATTCCCAACAGGCTTGATTTTATCTAAATAAGGCTTTAGCTCTCTAAAAGCTTTCATGTTTGCAGTTGATGAAGCTTCTAAAAGCATCTTCTGCATATCAGTAATCTCTATCCCGTAGGATGATTGGCTGGTGTTTCCAGTCACAAATTCAGGTGTTAGTTCCATTAGTATTCTCTCTCTTGTCTACTATCTTATCAGAATTTTTTAATTCGTTAATAACCTTGGTTAATTCCCCAACTTTAAGGACTAAAGCATTTAAAACAGTTAATATATCGTCTTTAGTTGCCATTGACTATATCTTAGTCGCACCTTTGATCTTAGTCAATTTATATAGCGGTCTAATTCCCACGGCTTACTAGACTTAATGCAATCTACTATGTAGTAGTTATCAGCCTCTCTTTTAACTTCAAGTATTTTTAACCATTCATCTCTTAACGTCCACTCCTCCCCCTTTTTCTGTTTCCATTCACGAAAACCTAAATCCCAGTAGCGATTATCCATTTGAATTATGTCCCCAATGCGGGGATAATACTGGCTTAAATCTCTACCATGACCATCATCTAGTATCACTGTTAAATTTCTTTTAGGGATTCTAGTGAATATTTCTCTTTTCATTCCTCATCCGCTCCAAGAAATATACTCGGCAAACCTCGCTTAGCTAGTTCTTCTTGATAATTTATTTCAGTCTTCGCTATAGTATCAGTCGCTATTCGATGGTTTTCTATTGAAGCCTTAACATGAACCTGCCCATATTTATGAGGATTCGGAACTTTGCGAATCTCATTAATAATCAAATACCTCAAAACAGCACTCTCTCCAATATCACCCATATACCTGCTTAATATTCCTAGATGATCTAAAGCTTCTTTCGTGAAAGAATGGCTCTTGCGTATGTATCCCGTAATCTTTTCCATGCAATTAATATACCACGAGATTTATTCCACATGTAAAAGAATTTTGGCGGGACTTTACCCCCCTAACTCTCACTAGCTTATTTGACTAGCTTGCTTTAAGTTCTTTTCGGTTTAATAAGGTGTTTTATTTATTCCTTGTTTAAATCGCTTTAAATTGATTTGTTTTTATTAAAGGGTAAATTGTGGCTTTGGTATGGTTTTTGTTTAACCTGTGCCAAATTTAAGGGGTTTTGTGAGGTTTTTGATTTGGTTGGTAAGTGTTGTTTTGAATTTTGACCTTGAAAAAGTGTGGTTGGTGGTAAGTACACGCACCGACATGGCAAATCCCCGAGTCCTCCCCCTATTTTCAGTTGAGAATGGAATGCAATTCAAGATAACAATGTATTATCTTAAGGGATATGAAAAGAGAAACGCTGTCAGAGACAGGGTTTTAGGATTTATACCCCAATTTGATTAAGATAATCGACACAATACAGTTATGAAATGTCCTGAATTTGTAAGGATTTTGACCTTCGATGGACTGATTCGCTGGTGTTTTTCGTGTTCTCTATAGAGTGATATGCGGTATGCAATATTATCATCAATGATTACTCCAGAACTGTCATTAATCAACTACTCCAGAACTGTCAATCAATGAATCAACCATCAATCATTATCAACCTAATCAAGTGTCTATGCCTTAATAAACAGTCTCTTTTTTCAATCGACAATATTAGGGCTAAACTCTATAGTCAGGCATAGGGTTTAGGTAAAGTCTATAGTTAGCTATAGGGTTTAAGGCACAAGTAATTAATCTAATCAATCCCTACACCATATAGCTGATCTTAAAAAAACTTTCAGAACAAAAGCTGATCAGAACAACCTTATAGCGATTTTAAAAAAAACTTTTAAAAATATTTGATTTACTCTTGCATAAATATTTGCATGCGTGGTACATTTAATATATAAGACAAAAGCAAAGCTAAGTCTAAAAAACGAGGAAAACAACATGACAGAAATAATAATCAATGTAGTAGGGCTAACAGTTCTACTATCACCTTTCTGGGCTTTAGCTATCGCTAAAACGGTGTATGAAGCGAAGCACGGTTAATAGTTAATAGAATGACCTAAGCAAGTCTATAAATTGCTTGGAGAAAAAATCAATGACTAACAACAAACTAATAAAAAAATACAACCTAACCGCTAAAGACATAGCAGTAATCGAGGATCATCTTAATTATGGTTACG
>Ga0114918_10005245_pt1 | contig 11140 bp, 16 predicted proteins | sample LantaG_FD_87015 | JGI IMG/M metagenome (GOLD analysis project Ga0114918, IMG submission 87015) | Deep subsurface microbial communities from Baltic Sea to uncover new lineages of life (NeLLi) - Landsort_02402 metaG | ecosystem: Environmental > Aquatic > Marine > Oceanic > Sediment | place... | reverse complement strand
TATGGATACATGAGCAGATTTAATATAAAGCTAAAAAACTTTAATTTTTTAAACTTTGAAGGATATAAATATAAAGAAGCATCCGTTATTGTAGTTTATGATACGATTAAAAAGTTTCATAGTAAAGTTAAAATATATATCGGCTACAAACGTTCGCAGCGTAGAACTGCATTTTTACAATCACTTTATAGAGAATGCCGAATAAAAGAGAGAAATATTATTGATGAGGAAGTAAAAAAAAGGGTAATAACCCAAACCTGTTTTATTGATAGACGCGTTAGAGAATTTAGGGATCGAATTGGATGGATAGAAGATGATTTTAGTAGTGCATATTCTAATGCAATTGCAGGTAAATTACAATATGGAACTAATTTATCGATAGTAGAAATTCAAAAATACCCACATTTAATTGAGGCATATAAAGAATTGCAGAAACTTAAATCCGAGATAAATCATAATAAATTAACACAACTAAATAACAATGAAAGAATGGAAACAATTCTGGTTTGAACTCGGAATAATAACAGGGATAATTATCTTTTTACTTTTTATGATATTAAGAATACTTTAAAAACAAAACTATGAAAACAAAAATTATTACATTGATGTTTCTATTCAGTGGATGCGGCGCGATCCTGCCCATCCATTATGGTAGCAAGGTGACTCCTCAGGACCCATTCCCAAGGGCATCGGTAAAATACAAAACACTGGAATACAAACAGAATGAAATACGAAAGGACGCTAAAGTCCAAATGTGGAGTGAAAGCCGATTACAGGGCGAAATGGATATATTACCTGCTGGGGGAAGTTTGCATATTGTGATTAGAGGTGCCTCGGTTGAAAGCGCAAATACTGAGTGGTGGGAATATATAATTCAGGATATGAATGGCCGGGACATTATGAGAGTCAAAGGCGAATGGGACGTGCCCAAATATAACCAATACTCCGGTTGGTGGAATACTGATATTGTATGGATTAAATATCCCATCACGCGACCATTCAAAGTGTTCGTTATAGATACGGTACTCAATAAGCGATTTGAGTTTGTGGTTTCTGAAACTTAAAACCAATTGATTTTATCAAAGAAATTCCGTAATTTTGCAATATTAAAAACAGTAATAATTAATAATGCCATTTAAAAAGGGCGAAATATCGAATCCAGAAGGCAGGAAAAAGGGGATCCCGAATAAATCTACTGGAAAGGCCAAAGCGTTATTCATGGAGATAATGTCCGGCAATGTAAATAAATTTAAGGGAGCACTGGATTATCTTTACGCAAAGGATAAGATAAAATGGTTAGATGTTGTGAGTAAATTCTTTCCTTACTATTTACCCAGGCAAACGGACATCACTTCAGGCGGTGAATCTATCCGGCCAGATATAAATATTTCAGTAGTTAACAAGAAGATAGCCGATGAGATAAGGCAAATCATAGATGGAACAACAGATAAAGACGACTGAGGTATTTGGTGATAACCTCAAAGCATATAACCAGGGGTATGACATCATTATTAACCAAGGCGGCACCGGCTCATCAAAAACCTGGTCTATCCTTCAGCTTCTTTACATCATAGCTAAATACCAAAGGAAAATCATTTCAGTATGTTCGTATGCCCTGCCACATCTCAAGGCCGGACCTATGCGGGATTTTGAAAATATACTTATTGAAGCTGGCGAAGTACCCGAAACATTAAAAAATATATCCGAAAGTTTTTACAAGATAGGAGATAGCCGCGTTGAGTTTTTCGGTATAGAAAGGGGATTACCGCGTGGTCCTCGCCGGGATATTCTTTTTATCAATGAGGCCAACCACAAAATAACATACAAAATATTCGATCAGCTTAACATGCGAACACGCGAAAGTACGTTTATTGATTATAATCCTACTGCTGAATTTTGGGTTCACGATACAATTATCCCTAACTTTAAACATAAGTTTATTAAAAGTACCTTCCTCAGTAATCCGTACCTGGGTAAACGAGAACTTGATCGCATACTTGAGAAAAAAGATAAGCCAGGATTCGAGAATTGGTGGAAGGTTTACGGACTTGGAGAGATAGGAAGACTTGAAGGGGCCATATTCCCTAATTGGAGATTTGGAGATTTTGATAATACGCTGCCTTATCTATTTGGTTTGGACTTTGGTTTTCATCCTGATCCTGATGCTATGTGCAGAGTGGCAATAGATCGAAAACACAAGAAAATTTATGCTAATGAATGTTTTTACCAGCCCGAACAAAGCATCTCTGAACTCCGGGAAAACATTAATACGTTTGCCAGGCCACAGGAGCTTATCATTGCTGATTGTGCCGAGCCGCGACTTATCCGCGAACTACAAAACACAAACAATATCAGAGCCGTCAGTAAGCGCGAAACTGTTGTTAGCTGGTTAAGAATCATGCAGGAGTATGAGTTCGTAATCACCGATAAATCGTTTAACTTAGCCAAAGAATTGCAGAATTACATCTGGAATGATCAGCGCGCCGGCATACCTATTGATGCATGGAATCACGGAATCGACAATATCAGATACGTATTTATGTACACCCATGAGAAAAGGAAAGGGATGAAACAAAGGAACTAATCATATATTTACATAAACAAAAACCATGAAAGAATGGAAGTAATTCATAAGCAAACACGCCAGCTGAAACGCAAAACAGAAAGGGATACCGCCAAACTCCAAAAACAGGGCGGACCATTAAAGCTTGAAGCCTGCATGATAATCAAAAACGAGGAGGAGATGTTACCCCGCGCCCTGGACTCACTTAAAGGCATTGACAAAATAACCATACTCGACACCGGGTCCTCGGATGGGACAATGGAGATTTACAAAGAGTACCAGGATAAAGGATACGATCTCGACTGGAATGAATACTCTTTATTCGATGAAGGGGAATATTCATTAAAAAGTTTTTCACATGCACGCAATGAATGTAAAGGGAAGTGCTATACCGGGGACTGGTTATTCATTTTAGACGGTGACGAGTATTGCGACTTCGATATCCAGAAAGTTAAGGAGATGATTAACTCTACATGGATAAAGAAATATGATGTTCTTTCTCTGACTGCAATTCTTCCTGTTGAGCGCACCACGCAACCGCGTGTGTTTCGTAACTCCCCTAATTATTGGTATTATCAGTCTTATCACAATACGCTGCGTTTCTGGCCCGATGGATTAAAAGGACAGTCAGAACCCGTACATAAGGATAAGTCCTATCTGACATCATTTGAGATAATCGCCCTGCCCAGTCCTAACCACATAAAGGAACCGGACAGGACATTAAAGATACTTGAGAGTGCGCTTAAAGATAATCCTTTAGACAGCAGGGCTATGTATTACATCGCACGTGAATGGTTGCAACGCCAGGAACCATTGAAGGCACTTTATTACTTAAACACTTATGCCGAAATCTCTCCACCTGTTACAAACGAATATGCCGAGGTGTGCTTTTTGATAGCTACTATTTATTCACACATGGAGATGTGGCCTAAAGTAGCAGAATGGGCACTAAAGTCAGTCGCTATCCTTCCGTCTTTTAAACAGGCATGGATGCTTATTCACGCGATAAGTCACGAGCAATTTAAACACTACTGGTTACCGATGATTAAAGGAGCCGACAATAAAGGGGTGATGTTTGTTCGGGATGTGCCGTATAACAAAGAACAGAAGAAACTATAAATTCTCAATAAACCCTATATTATGAAAAGATCAACATTTTTTAAAAGTCTCTTGGGTATAGCAATTGCACCGATTGCAGCCCACAAAATATGGCAGGGACACGATGAGATGCTTAAAGAATACGAAAAGCCCAAAACCATAAAGGCAGCGAATAAGAGAATTTGGTCACAAATACCTGGAACTTGTGCTTGTATTTCAAGCGCATGGGAACCAGATCCTGCCGAACCTTTTAATTACAGACCGATAAAACCATTTCAATCATAACAAAAATACCAACCCCTTCAGAAATGGAGGGGTTTTCTTTTGTACACAAATTGTGAGCAACTCAATATAAATTTTAATAATATAAATAACTTCATTAATTTTGTACTCAACTGCGAGGGGAAGCAGCGAAGAAGTTTAAACTTAAAAATATTAATTATGGGTTCACTTACTGTTTGCTGCCCCGCGCCTTCGGCAATTGACGGATGCGTACTAACGGGTTTGCTCAATCCATGCCCTTCCGATGTAGGGCAGATACAAAAAATGATTTTCTGGAGGCTGGGGAACTCCATCAGCACTATCACTTCGGCTGTTGATAGCACTTACTGGGCCTCCCTTGTGGCCATAACCTCCGGGGACACGAAGGCCACAGTTACGCCTTTTATTCACAATCCAGACATGCCCTCTGGCGATCCGCGCGAATTTGGCGGAGGAAACGAAACACGCTGGGGTGCTCCTCTGCGTAAAGGTGGAACGGCTCCCACGTTTACATTTACCATGTTAGCCGAAGATCAGGATCTCATAACCATAATGAAAGGCTGGCGATGTGAAGCTATGGAAGTTCTTTTCATTAATGAGGCCAATCAGCTGATCTATTCTGACGCTTCAACATGCAGCGGGTTCCCAGTTGTCCCTAATTCATTCTATGTCAGCGACAAGAAGATAGGGGGACTTGAGGAGTATGATTCCAATATCATACAGTTTAGCCTGCAGCCTAACTGGTCAGACACCCTGGAGATATCTACTGCTACGACATTCTTGTTAAGCCTGGTTAATACATCATGAGAAAAGTGAAGTTAGTTTGCGGCGATAGGAGCCAAGAGTTCGCACCTGCGCATGCTCAGAACATATTGCAGATAACTGTCTATATGCAAAAAGTCAGCAATATTGGCCCCGGATGGGAATTGCCTGAAGATTCACCTTACGAATTTATAAACAATGGGCTTATCAAACGACCAAATAAAAACGATAGCGAGGGAACGCCCTCACGAGGAGGAGATACAAAGGGGAATTCAGCACCAACAAAGGCTAAAATTTCATAGCGAGACGGTTATAAGAAAATCTGATTTCCGGGATGCGTATCAAAACTTCATCGATTGGGTGGGCAATGAAAAGCCTGAGATATTACCTCAGGATAAGTTTGCTCGTTTTAAGCAGTTTTTGCGACCTCCCATTCCTACGATAGAGCTTACTGAAAGTATTTATTCACGGCTGTTTCGTATATTTTTCTCACAGGATAATTTCTTTAACTACGAGTTCTCGTCTCCTGAACTGGCCCTCGACTGGGAGGATTACCGTGATGATTCGTTCTGGCGCACTAAGGGATTTCATGCCATGCGCACAGCCATTGACTCAGTGTGGGTTGTTGATCTTCCCGAAGAACAGCGTACACCCCGCCCCGCACCTTTTGGCAGGCTGATAAATATCGAAGACATAGTTGATATTTCCAATGATGACGACAATGTCTGTGAGTATGTTATCTATCGTATGGGAGAAAAGGTAGTGGCTTATGACGACGAGCTTATCCGTGTTTATGATATCCTAGAAAGTGGAAAGACAAACTATGCTTCTAAAATACGAAGCAGAGGGGTAGATATTAATATCCCGGTAAAAGAGATACCTCATGGACTGGGATATACCCCGGCGCAGATGTTTTGGAGTGAGCAGCTACATACGAATAACTACATTAATAAGGAGGCTCCGCTAACAAAAGAACTGTCCGATCTTGACTGGTTGCTTTTCCATATGACCTCAAAGAAACACATGGAGCTGAGCAATTCGTACCCCATCCTGGTGAAATACGAGGACAATGATGATTATGAGGATCCTGACCGCACGGTAAATAAAGACCGCCCTGATGAAGCTAAGCGACCGCTTGGAAATAAGATGATTGGAGCAGGGGGGTATGCTGAAGTTCCTTTGCCACGCGGTAATGATGAATTTGATCCGATGAAAAATCCTATCAAGTTTATCACACCCCCCGTGGAAGCACTCAAATGGCATGTAAAAGAAGGGGACCGGCTAAAAGATACTATCTTTAAATCAGTAGTAGGTACTGATACCGAAGTACGCAATGACTCTGCAAAAAATGAGATGCAGGTAGAGATGTCATTTGAATCGCAGAAATCAGTACTGATAAGGATAAAGAAAAACTTCGAGATCATAAATACTTTTGCAGATAATACTATTGCCAGACTGAGATACGGCGATCAGTTTATTAATTCTACAATAGATTACGGGAATGAATTTTTCCTTAAATCTGTCAAAGACCTACATGAAGACCGCATGAAAGCACGTGAAGGGGGTGCCGGGGAGATGGTCATAGCAAATATATCCGATAAAATACTTAATACCGAATACAAAGAAGATCACGAGTCACGACAAAGGGCTGAGATCGTTAGGGATCTAGACCCCTTGCCGGAAAAAGACCTCGATGAAACGATAAAAATATTCGAAAACAGGGGGATTGATAAAATAAATTTTATAATTAAAACTAACTTAGTTAATTTTGTACGAAGATTTGAAAGGGAAAACATTTCTTTAGTAAAATTTGCAAAGAATATTGACTATGCAAAAAAGATAACTCTCATAAACGAAAAATTCAAAGATTATGCAAGCGAACAAAGATTCGAAAATACAGATCAAAGAGACTGATAAGTATTCGTATCACGTCCTTTTTACGCGTAAAACAGGGAGAGCACTTAATCCCACAGTACACAATGATGTCCAGATATATTCAGGCAAAGATTTTGCGCTATTGAATAGATCAATTGATAATCAAGGGATAAACATCACCGGATATCATGAGTTGAGAGTTATTCACGACCCCGTTCTGCAAAGGGAAATTGAAGCCAAGGAGGAAGCCGCAAGGGGAGCTGCCGAAAAGGCCAAAGCTGCAAGGGCCAAAGCCAAGCCATAATTTTATAACTAATACAACAAAAAATGAAAAAGCTAATTACAATTATTCTTTGTCTGTTTGTTGTTCTGGCGATAGATGCCCAGAGTGCAACGGTCATTAAATACAAGCCGGCTGCAGCCACGGTGTACGGTACAAGCACCGACACAACAGTTTTTCCTCTGATTCATGGTGAATATGATGTATCTATACAGCTATGGCCTGCCCTCTCTCTCAGTGGCGATTCGCTTAATTTCTCATTCTACCCTCAGTTATCGGCGTCGTATGCTGATGATGCATGGACAACGACCTCGGCAGCTGACTCCGTAGATACAGCAACAGATTCCGATGCTATTATTTGGTACGCCGACATGAAACCCCTACGACTGAGAATAGTCTATACGGGTCTGAGCACGGATACTATAACGGTTCAACCATATGCTGTTTATAAGAAACACAGAAATGAATAATGCCATGAAAAAAGTAATAACAATTTTAGCAGTATTATTCCTTGTAACAGGGATATACGCCCAGCGTGCTACGGTCATATCAGGATCGCTGGCGGCAATAAATGTCGATGTAAGCAACCTAACGGCCGACACAACAGAATTCCCTCCAATACAGGGAGAGTATGATGTATCTTTGCAATTCATCCCTGCCGCATACGGTGCCGGAACCGCGACATCATTCTCGTATGTGATCTATCAATCTAATTCAGATGTTGATGCTGTATGGACAGCCATAACCTCCTCTGCTGATGTCACCTCACTAACCGATGCCGACGCTATAGCTGCAATAACAGACTTTAAGGGCTTGCGACTACGGGTTATTTGTACCACCGAATCAGCAGAAGAAATGACAGTAACAGCATATTACGCATATAAGAAGCACAGAAAAGAATAATTAACATAAATTTAGATCGATGGGTAAATCTAAAGAAGATTCAATAAAAGTAATTCAGGAAAGTGATAGCGCTGAATTCGAAGTTTTTACAACAGAAGATCACAAAACGTTCCTTGAAAATTACGAGAAAGATGCGGTTGATAAGAAACTTAAAGACCGTGTCAGCGAGATCCACCTTCAGTATGACAATGATCTGTTTGAAATCACAGGCAAGCGCAAAGCACCAAATCAAAAGACATATAATTTCTTAAAGGAGATTGTATCTGATTATCAGGAAAAGGCGAAGGGCGCACCCGAACTTCAGGCAAAGATCGACGAGCTGAAAGAAAGCATCAAGAATGGTGCTGGCAGTGAGCAGATCAAAAAGGATCTTGAAGGTATGCAGAAGCAATTCGCAGACTCTAAAAAAGAATGGGACGAGGAGAAGTCCCGATTAACTTTGAGTCAACAGCGCATGCAGCTTGACAATGAACTTGACAAAGCCCTGGTAGGGTTGAAGTTCAAGGAGTCCATACCTGAGAATGTTCGTGCTATAATGCTGCGCACTGTAAAGGATAATCTCATCGAAACAGCGAAGATCGTTGACGGGCAGTTAATATTTGTTGACAAAGAAGGAGCTACGCTCCGCAACAAAGAAAACGCCCTGAATCCTTTCACCGCTGAAGAGATGCTGAGAGATCAGTTGAAAGATATTATCGGAGAGGAGCGCGTAATTACAGGCACGGGCGTTAAGCCTGAGATAAAGGGTAAAGGCGATGAAAAGGATATTGTCGTTAGTATTCCGGATAGCATAAAAACAAAAGAACTGTTATCGGAACACCTTCTGTCCCTTGGATTAACACGAGATTCAGACGAGTATTTGCTTGCTTACAAGAAATATTCCGAGAAGCTGCCATACAAATAACACTACAACGGGAAGTAGTAATTCTTAAATCTTAAATTTTAACAAAATGACATTAGTACTTACCCGTTTGAACGAGTTTAGGTTGGCTTATGAAAGATCCAACTTAGATGCAGCCGAACACAGACTGAGCAATTACGGTGCTTATGAAACTTACCGTAAAGATACCCCTAACCTGATCCCCGGATACGAGGAACTTATAGCTAATCGCCCTCTTGCAGTGCGCGACCTTGAGATTCCTGTTATCAACCGTGGATCATACACTACATCGGCCGCAAGGAATTGTACCGCCGATACCGTTGAGAATACCAGTACATTTGTCGAGCCTTCATGGACGGTAATAGAAACCGGATTCCAGATGCTCCCTGCTCAATACGGAGGTAATGAAATCCATTACCAGGCAGACTTCAATCGCAAGATGGAAGATGTGCAGCGTACCTTCCTAACCACCCTGGATACGGCCGCTTATACGAACCTGAACGCTGCCAAGAGCGCGATAAATGCCGCCGACGGCAATCCCTATACCGTGGCCTCGAATATCATGATTGTTCCCGAAGAGGATGCACAACTTCTCTTCAATGAGCTGGGGCCCATCATGGAGGCTAATGATCTGTTTGCACCGTTTAATGTTGTAGGATCAACCCGCCTACAGGCACTCATCCGCGAATACGGAGCACAAGGCGTTGCAAATGCCGAAAACAGAGGATTCCAGTTCGGAGATTTCAGCTTTGCTTTCTCGAATCGTGTGGCCGTAGCCACCGGATACAGAGATACGGTATTCTGTATGCCTGTGGGATCACTGGCTTACCTGTCATGGGTAGACGCTGATGCCCGCGCTGGTCACAAATCAGGTGTTTACGAATGGCACACTCAGTTCATGCCGCTGTTGGGTCATGATGTTGGCGTTCTTTATCAAAGCACTTGTGGTGATAAAGGGTCAACCATAGGCACCGGATCCGAAGCCACCCTTGTTGAGAGCTACCAGTTCTCATTTGATTATTCGTTCAACTATCCATATAATTCTGATTCGGCAACGTATGCAGGATCGGTATTCAGGGCGAATATCTCAAAGACCTGACATTCTTTTCATAGTTCATAGTTTTCCCCCGGAGGTTTTGGGTTTCCTCCGGGGTTTTTTATGCGCTATTGATATTGTAATTTTTATTTGTTATATTTGGTGTATAATCCAATACAATTAAATTATGAGCAAAACCATTATGGATAATTCAGTTACTTCAGAACCTAACGAATTCATGAGATTAGATGAGTTTGCGGAAATGCTCGGAGTGACACCCGGATATGTCGGAGTCATGAAGAACAGGGGTCGTATTCCCCGGGAATTATATTTAAAGGCAAGCGGCAGATCCTATTATAGACGGTCAGGGGTGATTAAATGGTTGAATTCACCGGCAATTAAGTCTACGTAATGGAAACGAAGGTTTGCACTAAGTGCGGGATTGAAAAACCGTTGAGCGAATTTTATGAAAGTAGATCCTGTAAAGATGGCTGTCATGGAAGTTGTAAAATATGTTTCCAAGAATACGATAAAAAATGTGACCCCACTAAAAAAAAAGAACGCCATAAAAAATATGCTGCTGAAAATAAAAAATACCTAAAGAAATATCATAAAATATACTATGCTATCCCCGAGAATAAAGAGCGTATCAAAAAAAAACAGAGTAATTCACGTGCTGCACTTGCAGACCCTTATATTATTGATGCAATCCACAAGCGTACAAAAATGAGTCCTGAAGAAATAAGGGAAAATCCAGAACTAATAGAACAGAAAAGAACTATCATAAAGTTTAAACGTAATATTAAACAATTAAAACAAGAACAAAATGCAGCCAGTTAATGTTAGATCAATGTTCGCAGTAGCAGCACAGCTATGCGAGAAGGCAATCAACAATGAAGAGATTGACATGAGTAATGCAGACACACAACTAAAGTCCCTGAAGTTTATGCTTGACTGTATGGAGTTTGCGCACAAGCACTCAGTAAGTACAGCAACCATTGAGGGGTACGAAAAGAAGTTCAGAGAGTTTAATCCACAGTTAAAGAACTTTGATGAATTAACTGAATAAAATATGATTTAGCATTCTACAACTAAGTAACCTTCAGGACCCGGTTTGATCACCGGGTTTTTTTATTGCCAATAATGTTGTAATTTTGTTTTATGGGATGCTGCAAGAAAAAGCCGATACTTGATAAATTAAAGTCCATAAAGGAAGGATGGGAAAACGTTATCTGGCCCGATCCCGAAGTTGAGAAGATCGCAACAGAAAGGATAGAGATATGTGCCAAGTGTAATCAGAATGAAGGTAACTGGTGTACGGACTGTAACTGTTACATCCCAGCTAAAGCTCGCAGTCTTTCAGAAGAATGTATTTTATGGGATCATATAGATAAAAAATATGATTTATAGAATCTTTTCAACAGAAGAGGTGGGTAAAGAACTTATTGGAGATTTTTGCATGGAAAATGAACAGGATGCATG
>Ga0114918_10005243_pt1 | contig 11143 bp, 22 predicted proteins | sample LantaG_FD_87015 | JGI IMG/M metagenome (GOLD analysis project Ga0114918, IMG submission 87015) | Deep subsurface microbial communities from Baltic Sea to uncover new lineages of life (NeLLi) - Landsort_02402 metaG | ecosystem: Environmental > Aquatic > Marine > Oceanic > Sediment | place... | reverse complement strand
TAAGCCACTAAATATTCACCCGTATATTCAGGCAGTCTATCGCTTATTTTTATCCAAGTGTCTTTCATTCCGTTCGCTTTACAATGCTACAACAACAGCTATAATGAATAGCCCATTGAAGGCATCAGGTTAATAGTAAATTTTGTTTTCGGGCTACTCATCATAGCCAAACTGTTATAAGTCAGTTTGCTTGTATATGCGTTTATTACATTGGCTACATTTATTTTCATCTTTTTCCCATTCATAAAAAGTATGTGCTTCACAATCGCAAACCGAACTTATAACAAGCGGTTGGCGCAATGCTAACACCTCGTTTTCTAACCAACTTACGTATTCATCTGAGTACTTCCCTTTACCTTTATAGTTCCCTTTAGCTTGGTAGTATTCTTTTTGCAGTTCACATCTTTTACTCATTCTAATTAAATTTATCGTTAATAATTCGCACTGCGCCAACCGCCAAACCGTTGTCATCCATCACTCAGCATTACCTTATCCCATCGAATAGCAGCCCCGCAATCGCACCAAAACGCGACCTCTTCAATCTCTTGTTCAATTTGTTCTTCTTGCTCGATGTTGAACACTGGGCAAAGTATGCAGAATAGAATGTATGCTTTTAGTAAGTTCATCTCTCTGTGAATTTAATGCAGCCTCCGTTCTGTTTTACTTTAAAGTCTCCAATCAGGCAAGTATTGCCATCAATGTATTGACAACCCTTACACGCTTTGTTAAACGGTCGTAGGCTATCCGTGTACCTATGTTTCATCTTAGCTATCCTTTGTGGCGAAGATTGTAACTCAGGTCGGTTATACGGCAGCCAAACATTCTCACCAATTTCGTGTTCGATTGAAACGCGCCAGCCTAAGTGAATGAAATCTGCGTTGGCAGGCGTGAACCGTTCCCATCCCATCTCATCGCAGAAGTCGTAGAAGCCTGCGTATTCGCCTGACACTTGTTCGTCATTATTTTGTGCTTTGATTCTCATTTGTTTTATGTTTCTAACTGAATTACTCGCGCCACTCAAGGCGAGTTCCATACAGCCTAATTTGTTCGTAATCACAACCACACTCTAAACGCTTGTAACGATTAAACCCAGTGTCGTCTATCTTGCCAAGAAACTCCCAGCAAGGTTCTTCGCAAGTTTCGCAAATAATCAAATCACCTTTAGTCAGTTTATTGCTTGACTTTTTATCGGGGTTTGTCAGTTTATTATTTGATTCTGTTCTCATTCCGTTCGTTATTCCGCTAATCTAGTTCGTTCGTTCCGTTGGTAATGTCATCTGTAAGACATTTGACCATTTTAACAATCTCGCTATGCTTGTGGTGCGTGTGCGTGAATCTCAGAACGTTCCATCCGTTTACAGTTGCAGCGTTTATCTTGTCCATGTCTGAGATTACGCCTAACCCTCTTGAATGTCGGCCAGAAGTGAATACCGCCCCATCCAACTCTATTGCAATCTTATGTTCAAGTATGGCAATGTCGAAACGCCAATCCTTCAAGTTGGCATCTTTTAGCCGTTGCCGTAATCCCTTGACAGTACCGCCTACCAGTTCAGCCGCAAAACGGTGTTCTGTTATTGCCTCGATTCCTTCGGCTTTCAGTAATTCAACTATCTGCAATGCCTTACGCTTGCCTTTTGATATGCCTTTGATGGTCTTGGTTGATTGATTCATTTGCTATCGTATAAACCCGTTCTAACGCAAGCATCAAGCATCTTTGACGTGATAGCATCCCCGTAATCAAGTCTATCCTGTACGCGATTGATTGACCATATCGTTCCACATCTTGAACGGTTTACAATCTCGCCTATCCTTTGCGATACCTTTTTTTCGTTCTTGTGCTTTTGGTATGCTAACCAGCTTGCAAACTGCCTAACTTCCAACACCTCTTGTTTCTTGCTGTTCTTGCGTATGTCCTCCAAAGTTAAACCATTCAGCGAACATACTTTTTCAATAATCTCTTTCATGATAGAACGTTTTTAGTGTACCATTTTTCCGCGATCTGTCTTTTGCTATTGACTGAAATCGTATAATTTTTACCTAACAACAAAGCACGCCTGTTATCTACCTTGTCATCCGTTGCCTCAGATACCAAACCGTTTTCAAAAAGGTATTTGTAAGCTGTTCCGTAAGGTGCTATCTCAGGAAGTTCACCGTCTTCTTTACACCATTTCAATATCAGGTCGTGCGCTTCTGCTGGAGTTATCGGCTTAGTTTCGTGCGCTGGTAATTGCCTTGCATTGTAACCGCTTGGTCTTGCGTTTGAATCTCTTTTAGCTTCCTTGTATGCCGTAAGCACTTGACCAACTACGTTAACGCTCAAATGTTGACCGAATGTTGAAGGGTCAACCCTCCGACCATCAAGATACAATTCTCGTTTGACGGCCATTTTAAACGCCTCTGTTACTTGCGCTCCGCTATAACGGTATTCCTCGTTAATAAAATCGCTTATTAGCTTAATCAATTGCATCCCTTGTGGGCTGTTTGGGAAATCATGGCATCCTACCAGTTTAGGTAAGTCTGTTATTGTGCTGATCAGGTTGTACATTATCTGTGAATTTGAATTTTTCGTTAGCGGATTCCTCTCCGTAGAGTGTTTTATGCGTGTTGTAATCTTTGATTGACTGCATGAAAATACGCGCTTCCTCTTCCTCTTTGGTTTCCTCCTTTGCGTCTGTTATTTCAATAGGTCTTAAGTTTAGCCAATTCTTCTCAAGTGATTGTTCTATTTGCTTAATGGAATATTCAGCACTCTGTCGGTTCAATTTCATCTGGAGTGCTTCAATGCTAGAACGTGTCATAGGCTTTTGCCTTTCGTCAAGCATCTTTAGCCACCGTTCAAAAACATCGTTAAGTTCTGAATTTTGAAAATACACCTTATTTAATGAATTAGTATTTACATCTTCATTTACATCTCCATTTACTAAAGGCAATGCCGTGGCATCTGCCGTGGTTAATGCCGTGGCATCCGTTTGGCTTTTTCTCTTTTCCCATCCTTTTATAGCCCTTTCCTTTTGTTTTTCAGAGTGGTCTTTTCTTTTTTTAGCTTCCAATCTTAGTCTTTCATTGTAGTAATTTCCATCTTTGTCAACCACAAACTTTGCAATAACATCATCACTTACATTTGGGACTGTAATATCAATTACTTTCTTAGTCAGCGTTCCTTTTTGGTGCTGAATAGCTAGTAACGTTATGTATTGACCTCTTTCCTCGAAAGTCAAATCCGAAACACCTGTTAGAAAATCTTTAGAGTAGAATAAAAAAGCTGGGTCTTTTCCCATTTTTTGGCAATAAAAAAACCCATCGGGTTCATCGGTTGCAGCGAATCCCCCGTGGGTTGTAATTTCGTTTAAGTTCATCGTGCTGCAACCACGATTGATGCTGCAATATACAAATTATCCTTTAGAATACCGCATCACTTTAACCGTTTCACCGAACCTGTTTGTAACGTTCATCCATTCCTTTTTGACTGGATAACCTTCTTTGATGAGTTCTGAAACGCGGGTCGATAACTTCATCGTGCCAACGTCCTTGAAAGCATCCAAAGGATTGATTGACCTACCATCTTCAAGTATGGCTTTGATTCTGTTGCGTTGGTTGTCTGTTTGATTCATAACATTGTATCTTAGAAGGGTAAGTCTTGGCTATCTATATCGTCAACGCTTTGAGGAATAGCGTTAACACGCGCCTCCGTAGCCGTATTAGCAACGCCATCTTCAGAGTTAGCAGATACTCTCCACGCTGTAAGGTTAACGTAGTGCTTACCGTTGTACTCGCTGCCACGTAAGTTGAAATCAACGCTCACTTGTTGCCCTTGTTTGAAAGCGTCAAGGATAGCGCATTTGTCTTTTGTCAATTCCAGTTTGATTATCTGAGGAAATTGCTCCTGTGTCTTGATTAGAAATTCGCGCTTTTGGAATCCTGATGCGAAGATTTGAACCTCGAAGATTGCTTCAAGTGTTCCTTTGATGTTTTGGCTCATGTTTGTTTAGTTATATCCTATTTGTTGTTTGCACTTATGAATGTGGCTTAACGCCTTTAATATGCCAGTAAATGGTGTTCTGTTCTTTATTTCAACTGGATAGTATTTGAAATCAGGTAGGCTTATAATTCCTATGTAGTCAACACTTTCAATTTCAGAATACGCTATCAATTGCAATTTGTTCTCAAGATAGACATTTTTTACATTGCTTTTGAAATCACATAAATAAGTAAATCCATTTTTTGAAAACTTAATGTCGTATCTACCATTCCAATACTCGCACTCTACTTTTTTTTCCGATTCAAGTATTTCAAAACCATCAAAGAACCTATGATAATTTTCTCTTAAAACAGGGTCTTCTATTTCCTTATTGTACTTAATCATAGCCTCAACTTGATCGTGGTATGAATTGCCTTTTGTTTTAGATGCAGCATTATGTTCGTCAAGTGATATTCCTTGAAGTCCTATTTTGTTAGCCCACTTGATAAGAGCTGGCTTATCGAGTAGATTTAACAATTGTGTTACCGTTGGTGTGTTCATTTAATTTGGTTTTCTAGTTTTCTTTTTTGTTTTATTGACTTGTATTTTTCATACGCCTCTGAAATAGGCTGAGTTTGACCAAGACCCTTGCAATAGTAATCGTTACGCAATATGCAACGCGCCATTCTTTTCCAAGACGGAGCCCAGCATTTAACCTCCAATGAATGAGGAGCTTCATCTGGTATTGAATTGTATCCGCGTTGAATCCAACCAGCTATAAATTTCTCAAACCTATCTTTAGTTGTTTTGAGTTTTTTTAGGAAGTGATTTAAGAAGAAAATTTGTGTATGATTCCCAAGTGTGTCCATCTGGCTTATCAATGTAATGACTTCCAGTCATTGAGCCGCGCTCACTAACGTACAACGCGCCAGAATTAACACCGCTAACGCGCTTAATAAGTTTATACCACGTATCAGGCTCAAGAATGTGGTACAACCAAAGCCCTTTCTTTTGGTCATCTCCGTATGGCTGACAAAGACGTTGGTCACTGAATTTAACACCAGCCCGTGTCATCATGTCGTAAATCTTATTGTATGACAGGTTTGGGTGTTTTAAGTGAAAAATCCAAATATCCTCTGTTCTCCAATCGTAAATTGGATAAACATTGAAAAGAGTCTTGTTCAGCTTGGTAGTCCACTTATAATCCTTGTGCATCATTCCGTTTTTATTAGACGTTATTGCTCTGTAACGATGTAAACTTTCGTCTGATCGTATTCCTATGAATCCAGCACACATTTTACCACGCGAATACCACTCACCGAACAATACCATCAGCTCTTCAAATTCCATTTTAGGAACATAAAAATCGTATTGCGAAAGGTCAGAAGCTAGCTTGGGTTTTTGTCTTACCCAAATTTCTTTTTTTGACTCGTCCCAACATACCCATTTTGGCTCAAAGTCACTTACAGCATTTCTCAAAAGCAACTCACCGCAAAACCAATGAAGGTCAATAACGTCCTTATATGTTTCAATCATTTCTGTAATGTGGGATATTGTTGCTCCATACTGTGCTTCTAAGTCAATTATAAGAAGCCCAACGACTCTATTGCGCTTTCTCGCTTCTTCCAAAACTAGATGCGTCATTACAGATGAATCTTTTCCTCCACTAAAGCTTATGTATATTCTATCAAAGTCATCAAACGTTCTTGAAATTCTATCTTTTGATGCTTCCAAAACGGATATTTTCAACTCTTTTTTCTTGCTCATATCAATATAGTTCTATTTGCCTACCAATGTTTAACGCTTCATGCATTGTAACCTCACTTCTACCATTCAATAAAAGCCACTTATTAAGATATGTCAATGCAGTTTCATTAGCATCAGAACGGCTTTCTTTACTCATATCGAACCAAGAACCAGAATATCTTGATGGTATTCCAGAGTGCAGACAAACTGCCGCTTGACCCAACCAAGCTATTCTATTCATTGATTTATTAGTAAGGTAGTGTTCACATGAATGTTTCCATTCAACTATGACCCTTTCCAATATTGAAGCAAATAATTCTTGATCTGAAAGTATTTCAACAAACTCTTTAGCGCATTCCTCATTAGACTTTGTAGGGTGTTTGCTTTCATAGAATCCAGAAGGGTAGCACTCCCACTTATCGTATGTGTGAAATATTCTGTTCTTGTCGTTTGTGTTTCCAGCACGATACTGCTCAATTTCAAAAGGCAAAAGCTTATCGTGTACGGGTATGTACTTCTCGTTTGATTCATCTGAAATCCAAGCTCTACTGAAATCCCTATCTGAAAAAAGATGTTCAAGTCCAGATATTTGACACAATCTCAAAACTTCTTCCTCGTCCATTCCTAGTTGCTTTGATATTCTAGAGTTAGTCCAATTTCTGTTTTTTAACTCTATTACAATTTCAGACATAGCATCAACCTGATGTTTACCTCTTGCTCTATTGTGCCTAATAGTTGATGCTATACGGTCGTTTTTCCCAGATTGTTCTTTTCTTATTACCACAGTTGGCAAATACCCTTGAATACGCTGGTTTACTATTTTGCTTTCTTTACCAACTCTGTTTCTGTGAAATCCATCAATAACCTCAATCTTGTCTTTTTCTTCGTTTTGCCACGTAACAATTGGCTGAGTGTATCCATCGTTCATGATTGAAACCTCCAATAGCTCCATTTCTGGAGGTGCTACTTTATTTGGGTTGTAGTCATTTGCCACAATAGACTCATTCCAAACCCATTTTACATAATCAACAGGCTCGTTTTTAAAAGGAGACACATTGTGTATTATTTCCCTTATTGAGTTTATTAATTCAACTTTCTCTTTTAAAGAAATATCTTCAATTGAATTTAATAGCGAGTTTTCAAACTCTTGAATATCTATTTTATCTTTTGCTTCCATACCGCTAACCTATTGTTTGTTTCTCTGTTAAACTGTCTTTCATTGTACTAATCTGCATTTACCCTTCTGAATAACCTCGGATGTTTGTCAAGAAAATCATCTGTCCAGAATAGGTTTCTTGCGTCTTTTCCGAAAGCGTCATATCCTCTATGTTGCGGGATTGGCGTTAGCTTGTCATCTTTTCGCAGCATCATTTTGCCGTTGGCTAATACCATGTTCTGAAGCACTAAATAGTAAGGTGTCATTGTACGTTGGTTATTGGTGTTGTTAATATTACATGATTGTGATTGTAGTGGATTGCGAAGCTCCAATTGGCCTCGCCTTTCTTCGATGCGTATCCTTGACCGAGTGAGCGAATAAGTAGCCCTAGTTCAATCTTAGAGACTGGCATAACTTCCGAGCGTCCTATCTTCAGCGTTGAAGCAATCTTCTGCGCTAGGTTACGCACTTCGGTGTCTTTGCTATCCTTTGCGCGTGGCATAAGGTCTGTTAAATCAATTGAGTGTTTCATCTGCTTAGTTCTTTTCTGAGTTTTTCAAGTACGGGTATCCACTTCTTAGGCAATGTCCTTGAACCGTTAACGGCCTTAGATAGCGTTCCGTGTGGTATTTTCAATTGCTTTTCGATACCGTTCAATGATAGGTAGTCGAAGTTTGCGCGTAGCCATTCTGTCATTTGGTTTGTTTTGTGGTAACGGGTTTGAAGTTATCGCCCCCGACTACCAAGTTTCTATTTATCCGATGTTTGCGAAGTCGTTTACAAACTCTTTGTCGATGACCTTAACGCTGCCGTCAAAGCATTTGAAACAATACTTTTTCGACTCCTCGTTAACAGATACAATATGCTTTCCGGTAATTGCTTCAATTGCTCTGAACACTTTATCCTCTCTTGACATGACTTGGTAGTTTTGTTGTTTGATTAATTTGATAGCACGAATATACAACGCTTATCTGTTACCGTCCAAATGTTTAGACAATTATTTTCATGCAATGCCCTAATTTAGAACGATTCTAAATAAGCTATTGACTTGTTTGCCTCTCAGATTTTAAGTAAGAAATGTTGGTTCTGATAGCATCGGCTACCCTGTACGCCCCGTCCATTTGCCTACGTAGCTGGTACATCATAGGGTATTTCACATTCGCCTCGTTTATCGCACGTGCTACGCTTGCACCGCCTTTGACCAGATCATGTACTTCATTCTCGTAAAGGTCGTGTACATCGCTTCTGACGCTTTCTAGGTAGTACAATAGCCCTGTTATCTTCTGGAGGTATAGCGATAGCTCATTGCCGTCCTGACGGTTGCAATTGTAGTACTTATTGACGTACTCGTTCAGCTTAGTTATTTGGTCGGACGGGTCTGTCATTTGAATAGTTCAATTTGGGTTGTGTTTGTTTTGGTTATTATCCCAAATGCAGTATTCAAAATATGCAATCCAAGCTCAGCGTTGACCTCGTTTCGCTCTTCAACTGTTTTTTTACTTGCAGTTTGTCTATTACCATTCATTCTTCCAATGCTGTCCTTTGGTTGTGGTATAGAAGGAATCATAAAGTTAGACCATAAAAAATGTCTCCCTATTTGCTTTGGGTTCAATATTTCCCCATAGTAGGGCTTAACATTTTCAACGCACCATTTTGCAGTACAAAAATGTTTGAGGAATATAATCTCTTGCCAAAGTTTCATGTCTGGATAGCGAATAACACCTTGAGCGTTTAAAAAATGATTGGTTGTCGAATGGCTTTGGCAAGGTGGAGAACTCCAAATAAAATCAAACTCCTTGTAATGGTCAAGTAAGTATTGATGAGCATCTGCAACTATTACAGTATCTTTAGGGAATCGTTCTTGATATGTGGCTGCTCTTTTTTCATCAAACTCAACCGCTGTAATTTCGTGTTCATCACCCCATAGTTTACGGTTGCCTCCAATTCCAGCATAAAGATTAAGTATTTTCATTTGTGCATTGCTCTAATTTCATATTCGCGTTCAGCCTTTGACTTGCTCTGAAGGGTCTGTCATTTGATCTGCAAGTTATTACACTCTTCAATCCAAAAGCCTTTCACTTCATGCCCTGATTTCAGCACGTTCTTAATTGCAGTAAGATCAGGCTTGCGCTGTTCAGGTATTACAGTTACCAATTCATCAGGCAAAGCATCGTAGAACGGGTCTGATTTAACGCGCTCTGACCGTCTGAATGATAGCTTTAGAGTAGGTGTCTTAACTTCTGTTATTCCGAATAATTCCATTGCGTTTGAAATTGCCGCCTTTAGTCTGTCAACCTTTGACTGTTCGGATTTCTTCAATGCTTGAAGTCGTTTAATCTCTTCGTCAATCATTGCAATGTTGCCTTCCGATTCCCGAATGATGAACCCGTATCCAATGGCCTTGGTTTGCAGTTGACTTTCGGTTATTGCCAAAGCCGTTTCAAGTTCTTGCGTAACCTCGCCTTGCTCCAATTTCTCAGCAAGTTCGATATATTCCTGTTCGATTGTATAAAGTGCTTTTTTCATGGTCTTAAACAATTTCAGCTAATGCTTGTATCTTCTCCTTTATGCTGGCTTCAACTTGCTCAGAGATGTTGAACTTGTCCAACGCTTGTTTCAACGTAGCCTTACCGCTTGCAACGCCTTGAACTATCTTCATAAAGTTCTCATCGCCTTCGGTTACTATAATGCGTTCAGCTTTTGGCGTAGGTGGTGCAGTTTGCTTTTGAACTGGTGCAGTTTGCTTTTTTGGCGTTGGCATTGAATCTGAATGAGTAGCATCAGTATCGTCAATGTGTCCTGTCGCAACCAAGAAGTTATAAAGTAGCGTGTACTTCAATGCGTATGTAGTTGCCTTACCAGCAGCTTTGTCCTGAGTATCAATGCCGTGTCCGTAACCTTGCAATTGAATAGAATCCCCGCTAACGTGGTGAAGTTGATATGTTACAAGAACCTCAGTAAATACGCTTTGCTTTTGTTTCACACCGTAATTGGTTGATTCCTCCCAACGGTCAACGGTTGTTGTTGGTTTGATTTCAGTAACGAATATCGCAAGGCCATTATCTCGCATTGCTTTGTTGAATAACAACTTTACGTCCTTGTCCGAAACGCCCTTATAGCTGTTCTGACCGCTTCCGATTGTCATTGATTTGTCAACATTCTCAACGATTGACATAACGTTGTTTACCGCTTTGATTAGTTCTTTCATTTCTCTTTTCGTTTTAGTTTGATTTCGGTTTCAAATTCTGTCGTTTCTAGGTCGTCAAAATCCCAATGAGATGAGACCATTCCAAGTTTCCACGGGTGAGCAGCTTGCACAATTACACCGCTCATTCCATCGTTTGGAAACCATACTAACGCGCCCGTTGGTTTATGCCTTTTTACCTTTGCTTTCATGTCTTGAAAATAATACTTAGCATCATTTTTTTATGTCAACAAACGGACAAAACCGCTTTAATTTGTATCAACTGTTCAACACTTGCGCGATTAAGATTCTTAGCAACTTCCATTACTCTTCTGTCAGTAGTGTTCAGCTTCATTATTTGGCTGAATCTTACAAAGTGATACTTGTACATCAATCCCCTGTCGTAATTACCGTAGCGTGTAACAAGTTCGTAACACTCTTTTAGCAGTTTCGGTTTTGCTGGTTCTTCTTCAAACGAATGCTGCCCGTATCCTTGCTCTTGCATCTTTCTCGCGTTGCTATATTCGTATTGCAGCATGGCCGTTTGCGATGGTTCTAAGTGCTTAATCATGGCGGCCGTTCATTCTATCGGTTACGCGCTCAACGTCCTGTGAATTGGCATCTTCAATGATGAGTTGTTCAATCGTGCTTAACGAGTTGTTGTCGCATATTCCGAGTAATGAAACTGAGTCGATGTCCATTTCTTCTATTTCAACGGTGTTACCGTCAACGTATGCGCTGCCTGTAATGTTAACGCCTTTGTACTTGATATTGAATGTGATTTGTTTCATGGTGTTTAGTTTAGTTCGATGATTGCTTTCATTCCTAGCAGATATCCGTTGATGAATACCTGTCTGATTAGATTGTTTTTGTCGTAGCCAGATGCGTCAAGTTCGACAGGATGCTTTTGCATTGCCAAAGTATCAAGCTCTTTTTTGGATGTCAATTTATAGTTCTTCATCTTCTTCTTCTTCGATTTCAATTAAACCTGTTCCGTTGCAATTCTCGCAGTCTACATCGTAACCACAACCTCCGCAGCACTCTTGCCATGGTGACTTTGTACATTGTCTTGAAGTGTCGTTATACCAAGTGCCTTCGC
>Ga0114918_10005239_pt1 | contig 11147 bp, 5 predicted proteins | sample LantaG_FD_87015 | JGI IMG/M metagenome (GOLD analysis project Ga0114918, IMG submission 87015) | Deep subsurface microbial communities from Baltic Sea to uncover new lineages of life (NeLLi) - Landsort_02402 metaG | ecosystem: Environmental > Aquatic > Marine > Oceanic > Sediment | place: Baltic... | reverse complement strand
TCCAGCAGCCCATCACGCGCATCGGCGAATTGGCGCTGGAGACGTTGCTGGATCTGCTTGACGACAAGACGACACCTGGTCAGCGCATCCGGGTACCGGTGGAACTTGTCGTCCGCGGTACCAGTGGCCCGGTACGTGCAAGAGAGTCCTAGGGCCGGCAAGATCAGCGATGTGTCTGAACCTTGTCTCGTCAGTTGTGGCAGTACGGGCAGTTTCCCCGAGCCAAGGGCGTCTCAGTTTGGGGGTAGGCCCTTGGAAGTGCCCGGTGTCTTCATCGTTTGCATACTTCACACGGAAAGGATGTACGATGGCTATTGCGGTAGAGGGAAGTCGTCCCAAGAAACGCAGCGTGCTTGACCGGCTCTCGGTGGGCAATCGCGACAAGTCTATCACGTTCGTGAATGTCTTGCTGATGTGCCTCCCTGCGCTGGGGATGCTCATCGTGTTCAACTACCTGCCCATGTTCGGCCTGGTGATTGCCTTCAAGGATTACCGCTTTGCTAAGGGCATCTTCGGCAGTGAATGGGTCGGGTTCAACAACTTCCGCTTCATCTTTGGCGGGGCCGGGACCGGATGGCGCATTGTCTGGCACACGGTCTCCTATAACCTGATCTTCATCTTCTCGGGCTTGGTCGGATCCCTCTCCCTGGCTTTCCTGATCAACGAGGTGCACACTACGCGAGCCTCACGAGTCTATCAGGCGCTGGCCTTCCTGCCCCACTTTGTCTCCTGGGTTGTGGTGGGTATCTTCGCCAATGGTTTTCTTCGTTACGACGGCGGCGTGGTGAACAAACTGCTGATCAGCCTGGGGCGTGAACCCTTGCTGTTCTACCAGTCCCCGTCGTATTGGCCCTATATCCTGGCCGCGGTCAACCTCTGGAAGGGTGTGGGTTTCGGCAGCATCATATACATGGCCGGGATGCTGGGCATCGACGATGAGCTCTATGAGGCGGCGCAGATCGACGGGGCCGACCGCTGGCAGCAGATTCGCTACATCACCCTACCGCTGCTTATCCCGCTGATCATCACTGTCACACTCCTGTCACTGGGCGGCATCTTCCGCGGCAATCTGGAGATGTTCCAGATGATGATCGGGAACAACCCGCTGCTCTACAGCACCACGGATATCATTGATACCTTTGTCTTCCGCTCGCTCCTCACGCTCGGAAGCCTGGGCATGGCATCGGCTGCCGGCTTCTTCCAGTCCGTGGTCGGTCTATTCATGATCCTCGCCACCAACGCGTTGGTGCGGACCATCAATAGGGAACGCGCACTCTACTAAGAAGGAGATCATCATGGCTCAAGCACAGGCAATCGTTAGACCCCGACGGCGGAATCGCTTTAGCGTCAGTAAGACGCTCATCCACCTTGTGCTGGCAGTGGTGGCTTTCCTCTGCGTTATGCCCATGTTGCTGGTGATCTCAACCTCGCTCTCCGATGACCTGATCGTCGCCAAAGAGGGGTTGTCGTTGGTGCCCCAGGGGCTCACCACCTATACGTATGAGTTCATCCTGGCCAGTCCGGCCCAGCTGCTGCGCAGCTACGGGGTCACTATGCTGATCACCGCAACGGGCACCATTGGAGGGATCCTCGTTTCGTCCCTGATGGGCTATGCGTTGGCCCACCGGGGATTCACGCTGCGTGGCGTGTTCGTTTTCATTATCGTCTTCACGATGTTGTTCAATGGCGGTATGGTGCCTACCTACCTCATTGTGCGAGGAGTACTGGGATTGCACGACAACCTCCTGGCATTGATCCTGCCGACAATGATCATCCCGTGGTACATCATGATGTTCCGCTCGCATTTCCAGGGTTTGCCTCACGAGATCATGGAGGCCGCCAAGATCGATGGCGCCGGCGAATGGCGTATGTTTTTCCAGATCGCGATGCCGCTCTCGCGTCCCTGGCTGGCTACCATCGGCCTGATGTACGTTCTGAAGTACTGGAATGAATGGATCCCGGCGATGATGTACATCGAGGATCCCAAGCTCTTCCCGCTGCAGTACCTGCTGCAGCAGATCGTGCGCAACGCGCAGTTCCTGCGCTCCGTCCGCGATGCGATGACGACGCGGGTGAAGATACCGGGCCTCTCATTGCAGATGTCGATGGTCGTTGTCGCTGCGGGCCCTGCTATGTTCGTCTTTATGTTCTTGCAGAAGTATTTCGTCCGTGGCCTGACCGCCGGTGCGGTGAAAGGCTAGCTACGGGTAGGTGAGCGCGGCCCTGGGGCGGCTTGCTCTGGTGTTGCCAAGTAAAGCGTCACGAAAGGAGGCTATCCATCGATCGATAGATACGTTTGCAGACCTGGTTTGGTACGAGTGGCGTCCCGGCTGGTCCCCTCTGGGGACCCCATCAACTTTGTGTTCATATGCACGCTTTTTTAGGAAGGAGATCCAGATGAACGAGAGACGCAAGCTGTTGTTTGGTGTGGTAGCTGCGGTAGTACTGCTGACGATCATCGCTTCATGTACCCCGCAGACCGTTGAGGTGGAGAAACTGGTGACCCAGGTGGTCAAGGAGGAGGTCACCGTTGTCGTCGAAGGCGAGACGCGTATCGAGGAAATTGAGAAGGTCGTGACTGTCACCCCCAGTGCCCCGGTCGAGATCACCTATACCTACCCTGGTCCCGGCGTACCCAACGATCTCCAGGAGGTCGAGGACGCCATCAACGAGATTCTGATCCCGAAGATCAACGTCAAGCTCACCTTGAACCCTATGGACTGGGGTACGTTTGGTGAGCGCATGCAGCTCAAGATGGCTGCCGGAGAGCCTTGTGATATCGTCTTCGTGGCGCCTTGGATCAACAACTACTACATCAACGTGATCAACGGCGCGCTGTATCCTCTGGACGACATCCTGCCCGAGTATGCCCCCGGCCTGTACGCCAGCATTGCGCCCAGTATCTGGGAGGCGGCTCGCGTGAAGGGCAATATCTACGCTGTCATCAACCAGCAGATCTGGCCCAAGCCCTGGGGTGTGCACGTGATTAAGAGCTTCGCCGACAAGTACAACCTGGACCTGGATACCATTCGTGGGTTTGAGGATATGGAGCCCTTCATGGATGCTGTCCTGGCGGGTGAGGGCGGCGAGGTTACCCCGTACTGCGAGCGCGCGGTCCCCTTCTACCTGCAGTATTATGGCTTCTCCGAGATGGGCTCCGGCGATGCGGCGGGCGTGAGTGTCCGCTATGATGATCCCACTGTCGTCAACGTCTTCGAGAGCCCGGAATGGCAGGAGCATGCGCAGATGAATCGCCGCTGGTACCTGGCCGGCTACGTGTTCAAGGATGAGATTCCGAACTACGATGAGACGGTCAAGGCCAACCTGTGCGCCTATAGCACCCACGTTGAGAAGCCCACCAACGCCATCGACACCAAGGTCGCGTATGGTCAGGACTGGATTATCAAGAACCTGACCGATCCTCTGATCCTGGACACCGGCGGTGCGACGGCTACGATGAACGGCATCTGCGCCACGTCGGCGAATCCCGAGGCCGCGATGAAGGTCCTCGAGATGCTCAACACCAACAAGGATGTCTACCGCTTGCTTTCCTACGGTATCGAGGGCAAGCACTGGGTCTGGGTGGACAAGGACCTGGATATCGTCTCACTGCCCGAGGGCAAGGTGCAGGCTGATATGGGCTACTTCCCCAACACCGACTGGATGTTCGGCAACCAGTTCAACGCCCCGTACCGCGATGAGGAGACCGCACGGCTCGGCGCCTGGGAGCTGACGCGTCAGATGAACAACTCTGCTACACCGCACATCCTCCTGGGCTACACCTTCGATTCCAAGCCCGTGGAGAACGAGGTGGCGCAGGTCACCGCTGTGGCTGCTGAGTTCTGCGGGCCGGTGGTCAACGGTCTGGTTGACTTCGAGGGCAACTACGAGACCTGCCTGGAGAAGGTCAAGGCCGCCGGAATCGACACGGTTTTGGCCGAGGTCCAGCGCCAGGTCGACGAGTTCATGGCTGGTAAGTAAGCCGCGCTTTTCAGACAGTCGAACGCACACAGGGTGAGCAACGCCCTGTGTGCGTTCTCTTCGAATCGCTTATCTTCGACGGGAACCATCTATGACCGATCGAATTACCAAACACCGCACCTCTTCCCGGTCGTCGCTGATCAGGCGCTGTGTCGCCAACCTGATGCGAGCCACATCCACACTGAAGGTGGCAGTCAAACGTCTGCTGGCCCAACCGGGCCTGATGCTGGCGACGCTGCTTGGTCTGGTGATGGTCGCCGCGCTGGTCATGAGCATCCCTATGTACGCCGAAGGTGTCTATTATCGGGTTCTCAGCGAGGGGCTCTTCTCCGACGCCCCCAGCTTCCGCGGCAAGGTCGTGCGCCCGCCGGTGGCGGTGCTCTATCGCTATGTAGGTGCGTTCACCGGTCCTCTGCAGTGGGACGACGTCGCGCCGCTGGACCGCTTCTTTCAAGACGACGTCTACGAACACTTGCACCTTCCGGCGTCGCCCGATGCCTCCTCCGTGCATATGTTCAACACCGGGCTCTTTGGCTTCTTCCCGGAGCGCGACGCGGATGTACTGGCCACCAAACCGCCGGAGCTCGAGGTTGCCCTGGCGGCCTTTGGCACCCCCGAAGCCCACCTCAGGCTGCTGGATGGAATCCTGCCGGGAGACGCTGCCCCATCGACGGACCCTGACGCATCCATCGATGTTCTGATCAGTCGCGCTATTGCTGAGAAGATGGGCATTCAAACCGGCGAGATGCTCATTGCCTATGACCGGCGCGCCCTGCGCCGCTACGAGGCAAATCCGGCCCGTTTCATTCTACGTGTCGTCGGCGTATGGGAGCCGGCGAGCCCGAATGCCGAATATTGGGACTACGTCCAGGTGCCGCCGGATAATACGTTGATTGTGTCTGCTGCCACCTTTTCCGACCGGCTTGGCCCGGCCCTCACCGATGAGATTTACCAGGCGCTGTGGTATCTTCCTATGGATGCCTCCAGGATCTACGTGAGCGACGTGGACCTGTTGCTGGCGCGGCTCAACACACTGGACCATGCTGTGCAGATGATCCTGCCCAGCACGACCGTTGATGTGTCGCCGGTCAAGGCGCTACGGACCTACCAGGCTTCCGCTGGTTTGCTGGATGTGTTGTTGTTGGCATCCAGCGTGCCGGTGGTGGGACTGCTGTTGGCGTTTGTGGCCCTGATCGTGACGCTCAACACTGAGCGTCAGCGCAACCAGATCGCCGTTATGCGCAGCCGTGGCGCCTCGTCGGGCCAGATTGCCGGTATTGCGATGATGGAGAGTCTGGTGCTGGGTGCGCTTGCCCTGTGCCTGGCCCTGCCGGTCAGCTTGCTGCTGGCCCGGATGATGGGCCAGACGCGCACCTTCCTGGATTTCTCGCTCCAGACCGACTTCCGTGTCGGTATCACCTGGCCCACGGTCCTGCGCGGAGCTGTGGCCATGGGTCTCAGCCTGGTGGCGCAGGTCGTGCCCACGCTGGGCGCCGCCCGCTATACGACGGTGAGCTACAAACAGGAGCGCGCGCGCACACTGCGCCCGCCGTGGTGGCAGCGCGCGTGGCTGGATGGGCTGCTACTTATCCCCGGTGGCTACGGCGCCTATCTCCTCTCAGTGCAAGGCAGCCTGTTGGGCGTCGCGGAGGGAGTACCAGCGGATCCGTTCTCCAATCCCCTGCTCTTCCTGGTCCCGGCACTCACGCTGCTGGGCTTGACACTTCTTTTGCTGCGGCTGCTGCCGTTGGTGCTGCGCCTGGTGGCGTGGATCACGGGGCACTCCGGCAGCGTGAGTCTGTTGATGGCTTCCCGCCAGCTCGCCCGGGCGCCGGGACTGTACGCTGCTCCTCTCGGCCTGCTGGTGCTCACATTGGCCCTGTCCTCTTACACCGCATCTCTGGCGGCGACGATGGACAACCATCTGTTTGACCAGCAGTTCTATCGTGTGGGTGCGGACGTCAGTCTGGCGGATACCGGGGAGGATCTCGGTGCCGCCGACATCGCCATCCCGACCGGGGGCAGCAATGGGACCAACACGGACGCTGCCGCCGGCGCCATGTGGCAGTTCCTGCCGGTTTTGGACTATCTGAACCTGCCGGGTGTGACTGGCGCGACCCGGGTGGGACGCTACGCTGCTCGGGTCCAGACGCCAGGAGGATTTGTGCCAGGAGCCTTCATCGGCGTGGACCGCGCGGATTTCTCGCGGGTCGCTTACTGGCGCGGAGATTTCGCTTCGGAGCCGTTGGGGAGCCTGATGAACCAGTTGGCGACTGCACCGGACGGCGTATTGCTCCCGAGGGCGTTCATGCATGAGCAATTCCTCACGATCGGCGACCGGGTTACCTTGGCGGTGCAGGCCTATGGGCAATCGGCGCCCGTGCAAGGGCGCATCGTTGGGACCTTTGATTACTTCCCTACCTGGTACCCCGATAGTGGCCCGCTGGTGGTGGGCAATTTGGACTACCTCTTCCAGTCGGCGCAGACCGAGGTGCCGTACCGCGTGTGGATGCGCACGGCGGCGAACACAGACTATGACCATCTCGGCACGGCGGTGCGGGATATGAACCTGGGTGCTGAGGCATTGATGGTGGCCGGACGCAGTATCGCCTCAGAACAGCGCCGACCGGAGCACCAGGGTTTGCTGGGGCTGCTTTCTGTTGGGTTCACCGCTGCGGCGGGGCTCACGGCCCTGGGCTTTATGCTCTACGGACTCTCCTCGTTCCGCCGTCGTTCGGTGGAGTTGGGGGTACTGCGCGCCACCGGGCTGTCCTCGCGCCACGTCACCGGCATCATCGGCTGGGAGCTGGCGATGCTGCTTGTCATCGGGGCCGGGACGGGAACCGGCCTCGGCACCTGGGCCAGCCGTGTATTCGTGCCCTACCTGCAGATCGGCGTAGACGCCACGGCCCAAGTTCCGCCCTATGATGTGACCATCGCCTGGCCGGCATTGGTACGCCTCTACGGCCTCTTCGGCGCGCTGTTCGTCGTGGCATTGACGGTCTTGGTACGGCAGATCGTGCGCCTCAAGCTTTTCCAGGCCATCAAACTCGGCGAGACTGTGTAGTTCGGCGATTGATCGTGCGAGGGGCCCCGGCACTGTGCCGGGGCTCCTCTGTCTTGGCTGTCTACCGATTGCGATGTCGTGTCCCGTATCGTACCGCCTCGTCCAGGAATGCCTCAATGTTCTCGAAGGGCGTGCCAGAGACGATACCGTTGCCGGCGGCGATGGCCATCCCGCCGTTGGGCTGGTCAAATGTGTCGATAAGAAAGCGAACCTCCTCACGAACACCGGCAGGGTCCTTCTCCTGCAGGGTGTGTTGAACGTCGATACCGGCCAGGAAGGTGATGCGGTCCCCGTACTCCCGGGCCACGGCAAGTTCGTCCATCGTGCCTTTCTGCACGGGGTGGAAAACGTCGACGCCGACCTCGATCAGGTCGTCCAGCAGCGGGGTATTGTTGCCGCAGCTGTGCAGCCACCAGTGCATGCCCGTCTCCTTAAGCATCTCACCGACCTTGGCATAGTAAGGTTTGAGCATCGCCTGGAAGGTCCGGGGCCGCATGAAGGGCTGTGTCTGGTGCCCGAGATCGTCGCTGGTCCAGAAGCCGTCGGGTGTCAGCTCTCGCGCCGCCCGACGTATGTATCCGTTGTAGAGGTCGGCGAGCGCATCGTGGAGCCGGTGGATCTCCTGGGGATAGAGGTGATAGTCCATCAGCAGGTTGGCCATGCCGCGAACGCCCCAAGGCCGCTCGAAGAAAAGCCCCCACCAGCTGAACATCACGTAGCGGTTCTCCGCGTGGGCACGCTCTGCCTCTTCCCAGAGCGCATCGATCTGGGGATCGCACTCTGGGTCCGGCAGTTTCTCGATAAACTCATCAAGTTTGGCCCAGTCGTCGACCACGACGCGCGCGTCGTGAGCACCTCTCAGATCCAATTCCCACGATAGGTCCATCGCCTGGAAATCCAGCGGCTGGATCCAAAGCGCGACCACATCCTCCGGGTAGCGATCCAGGTCGTTTAGCCGGGCGCCATATTGCTCGTGCAGGCCCTCGCCCCACCATTTGGCGCGTACCAATGGGATGCGGGGGGGATTGCGGCGTTCGATGGCCTTGATCACATCCTCGCGGGACAGAGGGTCCCATACTGTCTGTGGCATTGTTGCGTCCTCGCTTTGCAGGTTTGGTATCAACTAGGCTATTCTACACCGGCCGTTGAGAGACGCTATTTCGCGACGGGCGAGGCGTGGGAAGTTCACACAGGTTGTGGGGGGTGCCAATCTGCGCGTTATACGGTCTCGCCCAGTTTGATGGCCTGGAACAGCTGCATTCGCTTCAACGCACGGACGAGGATGGCCAGCGCGACCACAAAGAGTAACGCGAAGAGGGCGTAGATGCGCAAAAGCGCGGGCCAGGCGATCTCGACCGCAAAGGGCGGCACGCGCGCAGTCACGCTGCCACCGATTTGCAGATAGGGGATATAGGTCTTGCTGGCCCAGATCCCCAGGGTGGTTCCCATCACGCCTCCGACTGCCAGCAGCAGGGCGAGTTCAGCCGCGACGAATGCGGACATCTGGCCTGCTGATAGACCCACGGCGCGCAGCACGCCCAGCTCCACCGCGCGCCGGCGGAAGGAGAAGAGAGCATAGAGCACAAAGCCCAGTGCTGTCAGGATGGCGGCGGCGGAGAACCCGACGGATAGCAATCCCAGCAGTCCCTGGCGCTCAGGCTTCGACTGCTCCCGTAGGATGCGTGAGCTAGCGGAGACCAGCGCTTGCGCTCCTAGGTTGATTCCCCACAGGTCATCGGAGAGCTGATCGATATTGGTGCCGTCTGAGATTCTCATCCACACGTGGTAGGGAAACCGCGCGTGTCCCTCCAGGAAGAAGTAGTCCAGATTGCCCACGGCTAGAGGACCGGTCTCTGGATACCAGCCCGGGAAGTAGTCGAAGCTGCCAACAATGATGACTGGTATGGTGATAAACGTATCATACGCAGTGACTGCAACGTTGACCGTGTCACCAATATTGAGGAAGTTGTCTTCCATGAAGTCCCGGGGCAGCAGCACCGCGTCGTTGCGGAGGGCGAGAAGATTCATCAATGCCCCCAAGGATTCCACGGCGAAGTCATTGCGCCAGAAGGCCACCTGTGCGAAGTTGGTGCGGTCGATGCCCATATAGGTGCCGGCAACAAAGCCACTAGATGTGTGGATACGGCCTTTGTACAACCCGACGCGCCCGGCGGCTTCCACGCCCGGTAGCTTGATGTATTCCGTTACGGGCAAGAAGCGCCACACTTGGTCGCCGGCGATCGTCGTCACCATAGGGGGACCGGATGAAGCTGTAGGGTTTGTCGTCTCTCCCATATCGACGAGGCTTGCATCGGCGCCGACCCAATAGTGCTGTTGGTCGTAGAGATGGTTGTCCAGCGTGGTGGCGAGCGAAGCCGAGTAAGTGGAGAGGCTTAGCGTGAGGATCAGCAGGGCCAGCGGGGCGGTGTAGAGGCCGGGCGCGCGCGACAGCTGACGTGCAGCAAGTAGGATTCCTGTGTTGCGGGTAAGTTGGCACATCCAGGCAACGGCGCGCATAAGCAACGGCAGGATCCGGAGCACAATCAAGGTGCCGGCAAACAGGCTGAGCGCGGGGAGCAGGAACAGCAGCGGGTTCTGAAGAGGATCAGTTACCTCCTCCACGTTGTAAAGGATTGAGCCTTGCTGGCCCAGGAGATAGGTACCGTAGGTTGCGGGGATGAGCAGCAACAGGTCTACACCGGCGCGCTGCCACCATGGCGGTCGCAGTTGGCGCGCGCGCTCACTCTTGTACGTGACGATAGTGTGCCGGGTGACGCTGATGAGCGGCAGCACCTGGACAAAGAGCGTGAAGAGGACGGCGACCGCGCCGATCCCGACTGTACTCCACGTCAGCCCGACGCGCGTGTCGGCAGCCAGGGAGAAGTCCAGGAAGCTGCGGGTCTGACCGATGAGATAGGAGAACCCGAGTCCGAGGGGCAGCGCCAGGGCAAGGGCGACGAGCCCCAGTAGGCCGCTCTCGACGGCCGCAATCCCTAGGATCTGACTAGGCTTGGCGCCGCGGCTGCGCAGTACAGCCACCTCGCTTCGTTGGCGCTCGACGCTCAGAGCGATGACGAGCCCGATGAAGGTCAGCACTAGGCTGATCACCGGCACGCTGAATGTCATCATCAGCAGGCTGAGCAGGTTGGCGGCCTCCTGGTAGCGCTCTAACACCTCAATCGGGGAGACATACAGGATAGTGTTGGCCAACAAGCCATCAATATCACGCTGTAGACGCCGGAGGCGCTGGAGCGTGGGGGCGACATCGCTTACATAGATTTCTGAAGCGTCCAAGGGCATGTACCAGAGGGCCTGGTAAACCTCATCGGACAGTGCCGTGCTGATAGCCCCGGCAAAGGTGTCTTCCGAGACAAAGAGCATAATGTCCCTTGGTAGTTCCGAGTGTTCCCAGAATTCGGCCTCCGGAGCAGCAGGCTCCCAGACGCCGGCGACGCGCAGTTGCAGCTTGGCGGGGTCGTCCTCGTAGCGGTGCATGGCGCGTAGATCGTAGGCGATGAAGATCTCGCCGGTCTGGATCCTCATCTTCTCCGCAAGGTACTTGCTTACCAGGACCTCAAAGGGCTCGCCGGGATCGGTAGGCGCTGCAGGGAAGGCTCCCTCAACAAGGGCCAGATGTGCCTCGGGGGCGCGCATCGCGGCCAGCGCAATCCGGAAGCTCGGCGCCTTTTCGGTCACAGTGTCCGCGTCCCGCTCGGGGAAGAGACCGAGCAATCCCGTGTTGACGAGCCGCGCGGATGCGGCTTCCGGTGAGGGCGGGAGTCTTAGGTAGCGGTAGACTTCTTCTTCAAAGTAAGTGTTGAGCGGCACTACGTCTTCCCACTGTTTGGGGCCGGAGAACGATCCCGTGTAGCGAAAGAGGAGGGAGACCGGGGGGCGCAGATCGTCGCCTCGGTACCGCGGGGTGTCAGAGAAAAGACCCTCGCTCAGGACCCGATAGTAGACGGATTCGGCGTAGAGCGGGATGCTGATCGTGAGGCCAATCGCCGCCGTCAGGCCTAGTAGGATCGCCAGCGCCAGTCCCCTCTGCGCGACCACGCGCTTTGCGGCGATCCGCAAGATGGCGAGGGCCCGGGCGGAG
>Ga0114918_10005238_pt1 | contig 11148 bp, 12 predicted proteins | sample LantaG_FD_87015 | JGI IMG/M metagenome (GOLD analysis project Ga0114918, IMG submission 87015) | Deep subsurface microbial communities from Baltic Sea to uncover new lineages of life (NeLLi) - Landsort_02402 metaG | ecosystem: Environmental > Aquatic > Marine > Oceanic > Sediment | place... | reverse complement strand
TGGTTTATCACCACACCCACATGCTGTACAGAAGTATGCACCTTCTCTGGTATTACTTGCACTTCTATATGGACATGATACCATCTCATCATCACCGTGGCAAGAGAGAACTCGCAACTTGATGAGTTTATCATCAGCCTTACCCTGAGCAACTCTAGAAACAACAGCCTTACTTAAATTCTTTACTTTTTGAGTAAAGCTAGGAGACTTGGGAGTCACCGTAGGAGATTCCCCCACTTCTTCTTTTTTAGTTTTATGATGAGGTGGAGTAGTAGTATTTAATAACTTACTTTTTATTTTGTTTTCCGTCAATTGGGGAATTTGAGGAAATGTAGGTACATTCAAAGGAGGTTTTGTCCGTTCTTCTTGCTTTTTCTTTAAATTTGCAGAAGCCCTATCTTCATCCGAACCAGAATTTTTCTTACCGCAATTACATCCCATTTCACCACTCCTCCTGAAATTTAGAGTCCCATTTATCTTCAATATCATCTTCCGATAGATGTTTCAGATTGTTAAGAGATTGTTTTTCATTGTGACGTTTACTCTTTTTTTGATTCTTCTTGGTAGACCGTGAACCTATATCACGAGTATCGTCATATTCTTCATAGTAGTTTTGTTTTTTCATCTTAGAATTCCTGTATATCTCCCATAAGAGTTTTAAGTTTGTGTTCGATAAAGTAATTAAATACTTTAGACTTTGATCCGATAATGGGACTATCCCATTCTTGAACTACCATATTTACAATGTCATCTGGAATTTTATCTAGGTTGATAAGTATATCATTCCTATTCCAATTATCAGTGCAAGCAATAGGTTCAAGATTTTCCATTAAGGAATTAATTTTCTTTTCACCACATGGCTTTTGTCGTTTATCTTCACACACAAAAACATCGTCTTCAGATAAAACATTTGGAATGCCATCACTAGCATCTCCCTTGAGTATGTGATAAATCAAAAACTTCTGAGGGTCATCACACTCAATCATATTCTTTTGAACAGGCGAATACTGTTGGACATTTGGAAACTTCTGCAATTGCTTAAAGTCTTTGTCACCAGAAACAATCATGATAGGTTCCTTGTCGTGAAACATTCGAGTCAAGACAGCAATGATATCATCGGCCTCGGTTCTAGGAATTCTCATATTCTTGTATGGAAAAGTATCTCGAATTTCATTCCGAACCTTGGTCAGTGTATCATATACTGAAGACCAATCAACGTCGGACTTATTCTGATTTCTCTTCCTATTCGCCTTGTAAAGTGGAAAGTAATCCTTACGCCAACAGTTACTAGAATCTTCACAGATTACTAGTTCACCAAACTTAGAGGAAAACTTATTCTTAAAATTTCGATAGGCATTGAGAGTCATATGTCGAACAAGAGACTCATCAATTCCGTTTATACTGCCCTTCGTTTGGGCAAAGATACTAGAAAGTATCACCTGACTGTTATCAATTAAAATCATTTGAACGCCTGTAAAATCACAACATTATTATTTAGTCGTGGACTTGGGACAGATTCCTTATTTTTGAGATTTTTATACGCATTAATGATGGATCTAATTCCACCAGAACCACCAACAATTATGATGGATTTATCCTTACCTACTCGTTTACAAACTGACTTTTCATTATCAAGACCAACAATAGTCGTACCCTTAATAGAAAGTCCATCAACCATTCTGGTCTTTTCATAGATAGAAAATTGATCTGTCTTTGTGTTGTATGTCACGAGTTTGATTGCACCAATAATCTGCTTCGGATCAATCGACGTAAACTTACCGTCTTTGGTTTGTACCATATAGTTTAGATTTTTAACAAGACTATCCTTGGTCTGTAACTTCTTTCTACGAGGCTTTCGAGTCTTCTTAAGAACCGTAGAATATTCTTCACAAGTATCAACAATGTTTCTTACAAAGTCTCGATACTTTTTCAATTGAGGACGACTGAGGAATCCCCAACCCTCCATCAACTGTGAATCTTCCTTGTTGTATACCATGTTTAGTTCATCAAGAAGAGAATTAAATTCCTGTGAAATCATCCCAGACTGAATAGACTTAACTTCATTGTCCTTTAACCACTTCACCATATCAAGTTGAGGCTTCTTCTTTGAAATAATCTCATCAAGAGTTCTATCAAGAATGATATTAAGTTCACCAGAATATTCAATTACCTGTTCTTTCATTCTATCCTGAACTGAGACCTTGGGAGTTTCAACTACGTTCTCGTCGAGTGATTTGCATCTACCGGCCAGTATCATTAAGTCTTTAATATTAGACTTTACCCTGTCAATTACTGCATCAGGAATTGGAACTCCGTTACTCAACATTCTACAATTATGACCGAAAATAAAACTTTTATAGTCAACCCGGTTAACTTTTTTAATATCTTCTACATCATACTTAGTTTCTTCCATCCACTCAAGACACCAATTTTTATACTGCTTAAGATTAGACATAGCATTATACCAAGCATATGATCGCAAGATAAATGATCCAGCATCCATGTCAACGGAATCATCCCAGACTGGTTCTTCGCCATAATGAATTTTCTCAATAGTGGCACCGCGTTTAATTTTTCTTTTAGTCTTCATTTCAAATCCACTCAGAGTAAACTTCTTCTCGTATTCCTTCTAATAGGGGAAATTTATAAAATATTTTCTTCAAGCGTATTTCATCTTTGATAAGAGAATTCTTTCTCTCAGATTTAGTTAGGTCGGAAATCTTCATATCATCATTATACCTTACTTCTTCATGAATGGCAAGTGTATATTGAGAATCACCCTCCCACGAGACGAAATCCTCGTAAGGGAAGTTTATTCTCTCACCAATTTCCTTCCATGGCAAGTCCATAATGTCAGAAATTTTATAAAATCTTATTTCCCTATATTCCAAGTTATCCTTTGGTTTGTGTTTAACATAGCCCTCAATAGCAATAATTTTAGAATTTTCTGACATGTGTAGTTTTTGCCAGCAAAATTCTATTCCGCGTTGAGATTTTTCACTAATATAGGATTTAGCATTTGATGTGTCCAATTGAATAACTGTTCTCGATTGAACATCTTCTGCACATAGAAGATAGTCGTGACCATCCTCATAATTTTCAACAAACAAATATGGAAAATCATGAGAGTTTCTATGAACATTGAATACCATTTTTCCATCTTGATAAACAGTACCAATACTATAGACATATTTTGTTTTGTTATTCCTGAACCGGAATTCTACTGGAGTAATCACTATGTTATATTTACCCGAAGGTGAACTATACTTTTTAACTCTATTGGATAGAGGTTTAGATAGTTTGAAATGATCCATAATTTTCTTCCGGTGCTGAGAATACCAATCTTCCCGAACATTGTTTATGGTCATCGGAATCCCCTATGTTCGTATGATTCGACTGAAATTGTTCTTCTTCTCGAAGGTAATCGTGTGTTCAAACTTATCTGACAGTTGATCTGTTCTATGAGAGATTATGAATACATTCACTTTCTTACCCAAATTATATAGCAGTTTCATAAACTCATCTGTGCCCATACTGTCCAAAGATGAATCAAAAACTTCATCAAGAATCAGAAGATTAGTATTGGCACTATTCTTTAATCTTGCAACTTCTCTCCAAGAAAGAAGCAAAGCCAAATCTATTCGCATCTTCTCGCCTTCACTGAAACTCATATAACTAAATTCATCACGATGTCTAGACTTAATTGTCTCGTTGAAGTTTTCATCTAAATGAAATTGTGCAAAGAAGTCCATTGATCCAAGATACTTATTAATCAATCTATTCATAATAGGCAAATAATACTTGATAATCTTTGACTTAATTCCACTGTCCTTCAACAAGCCAGACACAATTCCGTAGTCGTGCATCTGAGAGGTATTTGATTCTTTAACAGAATCCATATCGGACAATTCTTTTACTAGTTCTTCGAGTCTTTCATTTTCCTGTGTGTCGTCTGTGTCCTTTGACTTTATACTATTGATTCTTTTATTAGCATTATCAATACGATCCTTCTTAATAGAAAGTTCAGTATTTAGTTCAGAAAATTCCTTTTCCTTATGTTTAATATCAGACATTACTTTCTGAACCACACTGAGTTCGACTGTAAGTTCTTCCAGTTTCAAATTAATCTGAGATAAACCTTCATTGTACTCTAATTTCTTTTTCTTTTTGTCGTCAATCATTTCATGACGATGATCATTTTCTATGTGTTGATGACAAGTCGGACAATTTTGATTGTCTGTATAGAACTCTATATCATTTTCTGACATCTTAATATTTTTGTCTATACTGTCTTTCAGTTTGTTTATTTTACCCAAAGACGAAATCAATAAATCTTGATTTGTTATTTGGGATTTCAACTCAAGAATTTGAGACTCAATAGAACTCATGCCAGTTCTCACTTCTTGAGCTTCATCAATTATTACCTTGATATCTTCTTGAATTTCATTAATAGATTCTTGACTTTTATCTTGTACCTTCTTGATATGTTTGTTCTGTATGTCGATTTTTTCTTTCGCAATACTAATTTCATATTCAAGTTCCCTTTCTTCTTCTTTTAATGTCACAACTCTAGTTCGTAGAATACCATTCATAAGAGAGAACACGTTGATATCAAGAATGTCTTCAATTACACTTCTTCTATCTGCGGCCGTCAGCTGCATAAAAGGAACAAACGAAGAACTGCCAAGAATCACAACCTGAGTAAATGACTTGTAGTTCATCTTAAGAATTTGTTCTTCTAACATTCGTTGGTAATCTTTTGACTTGGCGGATTGATCCATCAATTTACCGTCTTTATAGATTTCAAATATCTTTGGTTTCAATCCTCGTCTAATTTTATATTCGTCTCCACCAACCAGAAACTCAACTTCGGCCATACAGTCCTTTTGGTTTACACTGTTGGGCAATTGAGGAATATTAATCTTTCTAAAAGGTCTACCGAATAAAGCAAACGTGATAGAATCCAACAACGCAAATGATTTTCCATGTCCGTTGTTCCCAGACACAAGAACAAAGTTATGTTTATCTAAATCAATTTTAGTATCAGTATTACCGAACGATCCAAAGTTTCGAAATTTGACAGTTTTAAAATTTATCATACGGGAACACCCTCTGTTATCGACCACCAATCTGGTACAAGCCGATTACTCCACTTAGCAAAACCACTCTTTTCACCCATGTAATAATTACGATAGGCTTGCGGTGCGTTTCCTTCTACCTTATATTCATCAGGCATTGCCTGTGCAAATTCTGTACGATGAAACCCGTACAACTTAGTAGGATAATTATACATAAACCACTTCACCAATCCTTCTGTTTTGTGTTGTCGATTGTATCGACGAGTATACTCATAACATAGGTTCAGTGCGTGACACGACAACCAACAATAATTACCGAGAGACTTTCTAGTCCAAATGGTACACGGGTGATTTAACATAACTGACTTGAACAATTTCATTTCAGAGTTATCTAAATCTGTCTCATGAGACCATCGTTTGATACGACGGCCATTCTTACTGTATGAAATGTATTCAGTGCCATCTAAGTAACGATGTACAGTAGAAAGCATTTGTGCTGATTCTACAATCATTTTTACGACATGTTTATCACACATCATTTGAGCAGAAACAACTGGATCTGAATCCAGAACAAAGATATTCATAACGAAAGACTTTCCATATAGAGTTCACGCATTAGTGTTTTAATTCTTGACTTCTGTTCATCTGGAACATTTGTCATCACATCCACTTCATCATTGATAATTGAAACTGTATCTTTGGATATGTCCACGGAATCTTCCTCGGAATGGTCTGCACCCATATCCTCAATGACTGTTAAATTTGCAACCTTCACATCATACAGTTTATCTAGAAATTTGTCAAACAGATATGGATCATTTTTCTCAAAAACATATACCTTAACATATGAGTTTTCGTACTTAGAATAATCTTGGCCTAACATATCCCCGTCTTCGTCGTATGTAATCGCGTGGAAGACGTTCACGGGGTTCTCAACGAACCTCAGGTCGCGTGTCGATGTATCCAATACATGGAAACCTTTCTTCACATTTAGATCATTAAAGGTTAACTGATACTGGGTTCCAAGATAGTGTACATTGTTCTTACTATGTTTGATATGAAAGTGTCCTGATAATACCATATCGTAACGATTGAATAGTTTATCATCAAGTCCCCCATCAAACTTTACTCCGCGAAGAACTTCATAACCATCAAGTTCAAAGTGACCTGTCATAATAGGACACTTAGAATTTTTGATGAAGTCAATACACTGTTCTAGATTGTTCTTATTTATCCACGGAACCATACCAATATAAAGACCATCAAACTCTAGTTCGACTGGATCTTCATATAGATTAAAATTATCGGTATTAGAAAACAATTCCCTAATAGAATTGATTCTATTCGTATTACGATAGTATGTGTCATGATTTCCAAGAATACAATGAACCTGTAGTCCATACTCGTTAATCTTATTAATGAAACGAGTTCGTACTTGCGAAAGAGTATTAAAGTTCACAAACTTTCTACGATCTAGGAAATCTCCAAGATGTAAAACCGTTGTAATATTATTCTCTTTGCAGTATGGAAAAAACTGTTCTTCAAAAAACTTGAATGACTGATCCAAAAACAACTGCGAATCATTTCTTGCACCGAAGTGCGTATCATTTATTATAGCAAGCTTCAAATCAATCCCCGAAAAGTTTTCCTAATGTTCCACCGTCTTTATTTTCTTCATTTTTCTTCTTCTTCTTTGGTTTATACTTAGTCAAATCATTATCCGATAGTTTAAAATAGTCAGCATATGGATTTTTTGAACTGGGGTCTACCAATTCGTTATCATGGGCCCATCTAGTAAATTTATTCTCTTCGTCCAACTTTTCCATCATCATATACTTAACGTATATTTGTTTCTTTTCTTTTTCTATTCGGCGTATGAAAGCATAATAGATCATCTGTGTGAAATACGAGAATGGATTCTTGGACTTCTCTGGATTAAAATTGTGAGCATACATTAAACAGTTTTCAATCGCATCACCGATCATCTCATCTCGGAATGGATAGTTCATGAAATTTGGTTTGAACGAAAGTCTTTCAGAAATTTTCATGAAACACTCACCCATGTAATGAGTTGCAGGAGGTTTAGGATCTCCCGATTCGGCCGCTTGATTCAAATCAGTTTTCCATTTTACCATCTCTTCAAAGAAAGTTTCATTATCTATGTAATGATCTTTCTTTGTTGTTTTTCTTTTATCCATAATAGAGTTCCCCTCAATTCATATGTAATTATACACCATAAAACAAGTATTGTCAACTGTATAAAACTATTTTTACATTTTCTTCTTGACAGTTTTCAAATCTAGGTTACACTATGTGTGCTAAGAAAGAAAAGGGAAGCTAGGCCTTAGAGGCCTTAGTTAGTGTAGTCGTCAGTGTCCTCTGACCAATCCGACCAATCATTACCCCAATCGGGTTCTTCTTTACTGCGGTCGGTTTTTTCTTCTTCATCAAAATCAAAATCGTCTAGTGGTATGTCCTCTTCCAATCCCATGTCTGCGAAGAACCCACCTTCCATCATTTTCTCAAACATCTTTTTAGACATGGCGAAGTTCATCATAATCATTTCTTCTTCAGAACTATCAGGTTTTGTTTTGTCTGGTTTACTTTCAGTATTCATGTCTATACCTAGTTGTTTGTAAAGGTCTTCTAGAACACTATTAGGATCTTTAGGATCAATACCAAGAGAAACAATTTCATCTTCTTTTAATTTTTTTGATTCGTATTGATCTATAATTTTTTGATTAGGCTTGATCGTGGTAACTACAAAGTCAAGAGGAATTTCAATCGAATTCGAGTCGGACATATTGTTCATCCAGTCTCTTAGGATCCACATTTCTTTTTTTACTTCACCCGAGATAGGATCATGCAAAGTAGTCAATTTCATTTGCATTGGTCTGTTCAGTATAATATTTTTGGAACTAACTTCATTTACAATACTTATCAATTCTTCACCTGAACGAAGTTTTATTATTTTATATTCAACCATTAGACTCTCCCTATAATTTTATCTTAATAGTTTTAAAAACAAAGTCTTCTATCTTATATAGTTTGATTCGCTCGAAGAAATGACGAAGAGTGTGATTCATTTTCTTTTTCCATTGAAGATTATCTCCAATATCAAATAGTTTGGCAATTCTTTTACTTTCATGCTTTCGTAGTTGCCTGCCAATAGACTGAAGTATTCGAATGCGAGATTTAGAAGGTGAAGCAAATATGATATTGTGTAGATTTTTGATGTTGATACCAGTAGAGAATGTTCCATAGGATGCAACGATGACTGCATCTTTTTGTTTCTCTGCAAGGCCTCGTACTCGTTCTCTATCGTCCATTTCTATTCCACCATGAATGAGAAATACGTTCTTATGTTGATTATCCAACTTAATCATTTCATACAATTGTTTTCCGTGGTTTTCCACAAACTGAAACAACACTAATGTATTACCATTTGTTGTTCCTGTCAATTTAGAAATGAATTTGTTTCTTTTATGATTGATAATCAACCACTTCATTTCATCTGGATATTTTAAAGTTTTTACTAAGTTTTTGTCTTCATCACTATAGTCGAGAAGGATGCAATCGATTTCCAATTTAGATAGAATATCCTTCTCCATAAGTTCTTTTGTAGTGGTTACATCTTTGACTGGACCAAAGAGTCCTTCGATTACTAACTTGTGAGTAAGGGCCCCGTCCAATGTTCCTGTAGTTCCTATTCTATATTTTGCATTCTTCAATTTAGACATGATAGATGTAAGTGATTTGGCTTTAAAGAGGTGACACTCATCACCAAAGACAACTTCAAAATCTTCAAAGTATTTTGCCTGTAATTTGTACAAACTCTGCCATGTAGATATAACGATCGTTTTATCGGTCTTCTTATCTTGTCCTGCATAAATCTTATGACAGTTCTCTTCTACATTCCACTCGTTCATCTTGGAATAATCTTCAAAATCTGAATACATCTGAGACACCAACCCAGTAGTAGGTACGATGATGAGAATCTTCTTGTTCGTTTTTTCTAGTAGATGACGAAGTAACCCATAGATGATAAGACTTTTACCAGATCCAGTGGGAGATAACAACAGACATCTCTCATGTTTAATTGCATGAGAGATAGCCCTAATCTGATGGTCGTGTGGTATAATCAACTTACCACCCGCAGATATTTTTAGAGTGTCTGTCAGATATCTTTTTACAAGATCATCATTTACTTTATTATGAGGCGTATCAAATGTAACTTGACAAGTGTAACCTCTTTCTTTGGCGAAAGTAGTTACATAGTCGAGTAACCCAGAATGTATCTCTTGGGAGAACATGTTGTAAAGTTTTATAGTACCATCCCATACCTTGTTGCGGTATGCAGGCATAAATTTATGCCCGGGTACTTTGAAAGTAAAGAAGTCAGAAAGTTCTTTTGCGAAGCTTCGTTCGCACCGAACTCTGATGTTTACTTCATCTACTTTTTCGATAACTAAATCACTCATTCTCTATTTAGGAGAAAAATTTAGACATGATAATATTAGTAGGTATAATATTGATGAAACATAAAAGAGTATCATTAATAATTCTGACGCAAGAAAGTCTAGTATCTTTTCAATCAAGAACCTGAAACAAACTTTCTCCACTCAATCGCGTTACGAATTTCCCAGTTTCTCTGACCAATCTCTTTGATTACAGACTCAAGATAGAAAACCTTTTCCTCTTGATATGTTATCTTTTGCTTCATGAGAATCATGTCCGAATCAGCATCAAGGTACATATCAACATCTGACTTAAGAATCTTAAGATCAAATGGTTCCCATCCATTTTTCTCTAGATCCTCTTGTGACATCTTACCTGTGTAGAATTCCCACTTTAATCTTCGTAAAGAAGCAAAGTCAAATCCCATCTTCTTGAGGTTGAATCTTTCTTCTTGTAGGAAATTGAGATACTTATTGTGAAGTTGTGGGATCTTCAATGACTCCAGATCTAACTGAGTATCATCAACTTTCATATCTCGTCCTGCATGTTTTTTTAAATCTTCGAAATTCATACTATAATTATACACCATAAACACTTATAAGTCAATATACAGTTACCTCATAATCTCTATATTGTAGAGTTAAACTACAAGTTACAGGGGAAGCTTCTCCATCAGTGGCATTTAGATCAAGTTCTCCGAGACTACTTGGATACATATCTTTAAATGTTATGGAAGCCTGTGGTAAAGATTTACTGTTTAGTAAAACTAATGTACCATCGACTTGATAATCAGATGGATCACCCGGTTTGGATAAAGTATTAAATGGATCAATGGGATTTGCAATACCACTCAAAAGTTTTTCTGAACGGTTTCTTGGTTGTAATGTTTCATCGTGAATGGTAAACGATCGCATCCAGTTGTATATTTCCATCCAGTTGCCCATATCTTCATTCACTAGGAATGATAGAGTAAGCGGATCGTAATTCAATTTGGGATCAGCAATATGAAGAGTTGGATGTTTACTTAATATTGGTGTGTCTATTACACTAATAGATGGAACCGAGGCACTCTGGCAAAAATACACCATCTCTGGTGCCTTTGTCATGACGAATCTAAATGAAGTTGTCTGTAATAGATTCTCGTTGTCTGGTTGTCTGTCGAGTGCGTATTTGACATACTGGTTATAACTTGGCATAGTGTTTCTCCAATATATTTATATACAAAAAGAAACAGGGGAAACCGAAGTCTCCCCTGTTTCAGTGTCGGATCAAGTCCGAGTTTCAGTTATCTATCACTGAGTTGCACCCTGTCCAGAGTTGATACCGTGGAGGTTATCAATTCTGAAGATACGGTAGTACTGGTTACGACGTGCGGTGAGTAACTCACCGTCAGCCGTGGACGAGTCACTCGTAACGAATGGATTAGAGACAAGACCGTAACGAGTCTTGAATCCGATCTTGGGCTGGAAGGTATTCTCACCAACCGCACGGACCATCTGTAGTGGAACGTATGGGCAGTAGAAGAGTCCGGCGTCATACTGACTGGAACCCTTATAACCTACGACGCAGTAGTTGAAGTCGGAGTATGGGTCAATGTAGACCTTTAGACGGC
>Ga0114918_10005237_pt1 | contig 11149 bp, 13 predicted proteins | sample LantaG_FD_87015 | JGI IMG/M metagenome (GOLD analysis project Ga0114918, IMG submission 87015) | Deep subsurface microbial communities from Baltic Sea to uncover new lineages of life (NeLLi) - Landsort_02402 metaG | ecosystem: Environmental > Aquatic > Marine > Oceanic > Sediment | place... | reverse complement strand
GGCGTACCGGCAGTCACCGCCTCGATGAACGCGAACGCCCCCTCGGGCGCAACGTCGATAGTGAGGTTGCCGCTGGTGTTGCGCGACGTGATGTGCGCACTGCCGTACACACCAGTGCTCTCGCCTGCGTCGCGCCCGATGCCGAGCGTGTTCGCATAGTCAAACGAGAGCGAGGAGAAGCGCGGGGAGAACGTGGTTGCGTCCGCACGGGTGTCGTCCCAGATGTCGAACGAGACGCCGAGCATCACAGGGGGCACCTGCGAGGTGTAGGTGATGCCGGTAACGGTGCCCTCGTCGGTCACGGCGTTCTTCAGCCCCGTGAAGTCGAAGTTGAATAGCATCGCCTCGCCGATGTTACCGCTGAGCGAGAAAGTGCCACGGCAGCCGAGCAGCGCCTTGGCGGGGCCGTCCTCGATCACGCCCATCGACAGCGCGGGCACGTTCGTCTGGACCGTGGTTGCGGCAACGACTCCATCGAGCGAGTTACCAGCGCCTTGCGTTACGTTCGAGCAGTCCTCGCCGTTCGTGAAGATGCCATCGAGCACGCGCACGCTGACAGCCGTGGTGGTCGGGGTCTCCTGGAGAATGGCGATTGCGCCGCTCGTATCGCCGATGATGACATCGCCGATCTCGTTGGTGCCGGTGTCGGTCGTGAAGTCGAGGTACAGCAGCTCGATGGAGTCAGGCACCCATGAGGTGCCATAGGCCCAGTCCTCCGTGGACGCTGTAGCTACGGACAGCGACGTGCCTCCCGTGATGGTGTCGCCATTGGTGGCCACGCCGGTCAGCAACTCGAACAGCAGAACGGTATCGCCGTTGTACGTGTCGTGAATCACTCGGCCCGTTCCGCCAGCGCCGCCGACAAACGTGATCGTCTCGCCGTTGTAGAACGCGAGCGGGCTGCCGACGCTGATCGCACCGATGGTGATGGCGAGGGTCTCCACCTCACGCATCCCGCACGCTTGCAATAGAGTACTCCAACCCGGGATGGTTGCGCTGCCAGTGCCGGACAGCTCAAGCTGGAAGGTGCACTTGCCAGTCACCACACCAGCCAGCGGGCTGAAGGGCGACATCGAAGCGCGGTTGATGTTGGCGCGGTCGAACTGCTCCGGGGCGAACTCGACCATCGGGTCGATCACCAGGAACGAAGCGTTGGCCGCATTGTACAGATCGGCAGCAGCGGAACCGGCTTGCAGTTCTTCTTTCGCGACTACCTGAAAGAGTCTCTTGAGTGACATGATCTTGTGTCCTGCGGCTAGACCGCGAAAGTAGGATCGGTGTAGAGGTGACGATAGATAACCGTCACAGAAACATGCCCGCCAGCTACAGGCTGTTCGCCTTCAGCAGGGGCATCCCATATGTCTTCAAAGTCAACACGGGTCGTGTGCGCGTTGCCGCCGCGAGTCCAGTCGCGCCGAAGCTCGGCGGCGACGTCCGCACACACGGCCTGTATGTCAGCAGCCCACCCGCTGTCGGATGACTGCACGCCGATGACCACGTCGAAGCGTCGCGAGCACTGGATCGTTCCATTGGCTGCGCCGTCTTCTTCGTCCGCACCAGCGTCGATCAGTATGGCGCACGGCAACTGCGGCACGCCGAGTATGTTTCCGCCCATGCGGTAGATAGTCAGCCGCTTCGCGAAGTCGGGCGGACCGTCGATTGCTTCGAGCGCCTCCAGCATGTTCAGCGTGATCGCCTCCTGCACGGTGGTTCCAGATACCATCAGCGAAGCTCCTCTATCTGCACGCGCATAGTGTACGTCGAGAACCCGGTGCGTGTCCACTCGAACGTGCCCGGCACGAACGTGACCTCAACGGCATCAACGTCCAACTCGCCGACAGGTGTGTACGTCATCGGGATGACACCCCCGAGCGTGTCATCCCAGAAGTCGCGGAGCTGCCGCCACTGGCCGTACTGTGCGTTGTCCCACTCAAGCGTCCATGTCCTCACGTCGAACGGCACGGTAGTCGGTACGGTAGCCTGCGAACACGACGCGACGCTGCGGAAGCGGATGGACTGCGGCCCGAAGCTACTGCGGATGGCGCGGCGGCGGTTCGCCTCGATGTGCTCGTACTCCGGGCGCAGCCCGCTGTTCTCTGTGCGCAAGGTGATCGTCATGCCGCACCGCCTGGCTTCGTCACCGCGAGGGCGGCGTAGTAGAGAGCGTCGGCGAACTCCACGCGACGCTTCTTGGCTGCGCGCTTATCCGTCCACGTATCGAAGAACCCGAAGCGCGACTTGCTACCCGTGCTCTTCGGCCCGGGGATGGTCACGTTCTTCGTCAGGAAGAACATCGCTTTCCCCGGCTTCCGCATCGAGCCGGGGACGTTGAACCCCTGACCCTTGTTCCAGAGCACAGTCTTCGTGCTGCCGTTGCTGTTCACAACGAACCGCAGCTCGTGCTTCGGCCTGCTCATCAGTGACCTCGGCGAGATGCGCATCCGACCAGTCGGCGTCATGTTCGCAGCGAGCGGTATCCACAGCCATTTCGCTGTCTTCGGCTTGATCCTCGCGCCGAACTCCTGGGCAGCCGCGTACGACGTGCCGCGAGACGACAGGGACATCGACACCTTCGTTCCGTGCACCGGCCCCATCTCCACCTTCAGAGAGCGGCGCAGCATACCCGTACGGACAGAGAGGCGGTTCAGCAGTTTGCGCCTGGGGAAAGCGTGGGCAGCACGCCCACTGACTCGCTTGATCATCGAGGAGTGCCAACGCTCACCCGAGCGGTTCAAGGCGATGTGCATGTGCTTCGCCAGTACCACCGGGTACTTCCTGAACTGAGCCGCCAGGCGCGCGAGTTCTTCAGCGTTGTTGGCAGGGGATGCCATCAGAGCACAGTCCTCGCGAACGTGCCCAACACCTCGCGCACGCCGCGCAGCAGGTTCAACTCTGGCGAGCCGAAGTCGGTCTTGCCGTCGCGCGTGGTGATGTTGCTGCCGGGGGAGTTCCTGCGGTTCATCTCGTGCGTGACCTGTGTGTCACACGCTGCGGCGATCTCCGGGTAGTTGGCGATGAACGCGGTCACGTTCGGAGCCATCCCGCCGTTGTAAGTGATCTTGACATACCCAGGGTCATACGGAGTCGGACTGAACCTGAGCCTGATGATGCCCGCCTCGGCATCGAGATAGTATTCCTCGTCAGCGGTCAACGAGCTGGCAGTGCCGTCATTCGGCTCCGCTGTGTATGCAATACTGTCGATCGAGTCCACCGGGTACGCGCGCAGCCAGATGACCTTACCCGCCTTCACAATCTCGTACGTCTCGGTGTAGTTGTCGTCGAGGACATGCCGACCAAGGACTGCCTCGAAGCGCGCAGACACACCAGCGATGAGCAGGTCGATGAGATCATCGCTGTCCGTGTTGGTGATGCCTCGTAGCGCCTTGATGCGTGCCTTGGTCGTCAGGTCCATCGGTTACTCCTCGTCGCTTACGCCGGGGTCGTCGCCGTCGTTGGTGTATACGGGCGGGTCGGGCTCCGCCGCAGGCGAGGGCGGCGGCGGGGACTCCTCCGGGACGTCCCCCCACGTGGCTACGACCGAGCTGGGGCTCGCGAGCGCGTTCGCGTCGGTGTACGCGAGCATGTCGCCCGGGTTGCCGACGATGACGCCGCGACGGTCACGGACGAATCGCTTAGGCTTCACCTTCCAGAATAGTTCGCGGCTCACTTCTTCCCCCACTCGCCAGCGGCGGGCTTGGCAGGATTGGCTTCTACCTTGACGGGCTTGGCTTCTGCGGGATTGGCGTCTACCACGACGGGCGAGACCTCGACGGGCGCAATCTCGGGCGGCTCGGGATCCTCGGGATCGGGGATACCCAGGTCACTCGCTTCGGCAGCGAGCGCAGCTGCGTCCGCGTTCGCCTTGATCTGCTCGGCGACAGCGAGCGGCGCATACGGCACGCCGGCCAGCTCCGCGTGGATCGCAGCGAGCGCCATCGGGTTGGTAATCACGCCAGGCTTGACCTTGCGGCTGAACTTCTCCTCGTACGCCTTGATCTCGCACGGGGTGAGGTTGCGCAGCTTGTTCTCTTGGCCTGCGAGGAATGCACCTTCACACGGGGCGGTGACGTCCACGATGTATCCAGACGGACCACGGAACCGTCCGCTAGCTTCTTGTAGCGCCTCCGGCCACTGTAGGGAGTAAGGTTCGATGACGATCTTCAGCTTCATGTGCTTATCCTTTTGGTACGGGAAGGTAGGGAAATGGGTGGCCGGTCCGGGCGAACCGAGCCGACCACCCGTGCAGAGTAGAAGGAGGTCTGCTCTGTTACACGCCGAAGGCGAAGGACACCGTCTGGTACTTCGTATCGTCTTCGCTGTTGCTGAGGATGCACACGGCGGAGATGGGGGTAGTGGGGGCGGCGCCAACAGACGTCACCTCGATGCGCAACCATCGCGAGGTGGTCGCGTCGAGCTTGTGGCAGTCGATGCGGCCGATCTGTTCGTCAGCACCATCCAACAGCGCGACGGGGTCGAACACCGCTCCGCTGATCGCCGTCGCGAACGCGCCGCCGGTCACCGGGTCAGACATGATGAGCGCGGACAGCCCGGTGATGGTGGTTGCCTTGACTCCAGCCTGGACGATGAACGTAGCCCAGCGGAATCCCTTGGTATCGACGGAAGCGCCGTCCACCGTAGCCGCCGCTCCAGCGAGGGCGACGGGGTCGATGCACGCGACCATCTTGAAGTTGGTTTTCGGATCTTGCAGGCCCATAGGGTCAGCTCCTTGATTCTAGGTCCAGGTGCTCTCGCCCAGGACAAACGACTCGGGGTGCGCGACGTTGACGTCGGCACGCAGGAGACCACGGATGTGCGTCTGATCTTTCGCGAACGCATCACCAGTGGTGTTGCTCGCGTCGATCACAAGGTTCGACCAGCGCCCGATAAGGACATCGGACCAGTTGCCGAACAGGATGCAGCCAGCGGTTCCGCCAGCGGGGAGCTGCGTGGTCGTCGCGTACTTGTACCCGACGAGCTGAGTCTCTGGAGCAGAGGTCAGCAGTCGCCGGACGATGTCCGGCTCGGCGGCGTTCACGCCTGCTTTCGACTGGATGTCGTAGAGCAACTCGGGGTGCATCGCGAAGCCGAGGTTTCCCTTCAGCGCGTTCTGCGTCGCGAGCGTAGCGGCGAAACCCATCAAACCGATGTAGTACGAAGCAGACCCAAGCGCCAGCGTCTGCGTGACCACGTTGAGCAGCCCGACAGGCTGCTGGTTGCCGGTGCCACGTAGCACAGCCAGGTCAAGGCCCAGCGCAAGCTGCGAGGAGATCGAGTCGTTGATGATCGCGTCAGCGGTCGGGGTCGAGTTCTGGATCAGCAGGTTGGACAGGATGGTGCGCGCCGCCAGCGTGCGGGGCGACAGCGTGATCTGGTCGATCGCGGCGTCGCTCGCAGTGATGGTGGTGTGCTCGCCTACCCAGTAGCCGGTCACGTCAGTTTTCAGTCGGGGGATCTTGATCGGGAACGCGCCCTGCGACTGGATCTCGGTAGCGCCTAGGGTCATCGCGATGGCCTCTGCCCGTAGCTTGTCGATGATCTGCCCGGTGTAGAACTCGGGGACGACGTATCCGCCCGCGCTGTCCACGTCGGTGCTCATCGTCTTCACCAGCTCGTCGTGTACCTCGAACTCGAACGGCGCGAGTGCGCGATTGCCCTTGGTGATCGCGAGGGAGAACTTGGCAAGGGAGAACTTCTGGCCCTTGCGCTTGCCGTCGTCACCAGCTTCCGCGCCGGGGACGTCGAACGTGCGAGAGACCTTTTCGGCCTCCTTGTTCGCCTCAGCGATCTTCTCGTCGATCGCCTTGGCCAGGGATTCGAGCTGCGCGTTGCTGCGCTCCTCGTTTCCCTTCTCGTATTCGCTCATGTACTTTGCCATGAGCTTCTCGATCGGCTCGGCGAGTAGCGCAGCGAGCTTGTCCAGCTCCTCCGCCTTCGTCGGGATACCGAGAGTATTGTCGTTGGTCATGTCAGTCCTTCGGGCTTCCGCCCGTACCGAGGCGCGTTGCAAGGCGGCTGGCAAGATCCTGTTTGGCCTTGCTGCGTAGCCTCCGCTCCTCAACCTTTTCGAAAAGGGTGTCGTAGAGTGACTCCTCGGCGTCGTCGTTCGATGAGTGCTCGGGGATTACCCCCACGTCATCCGAGCGGTCCTCGGTAGCCTTCGCAAGCGCGGCGATGCCGCGTGTGAGATCCGCGATCTGTTCGCGGAGCTGTTCGTTTTCCCGGACGAGTTCGTGCATGTCGTCGTTCAGATCGTCAAGCGAGTCAGCCAGATCCGAGATCGCCCTGATGTCGTCCTGGTTATGCACCTCACCAAGCTGCCAGACGCCGACGCCTGTGGACGTGCCAGTCGTGAACTCTTCGTTGCCCGCCAGCTCGATCACGTTGCCAGTGCCATCAGGGAACGCGACGTGTGAGCGACGTTGCTCGCGGTTGATGCGGGCTGCATCCAAGTCAGTGATAGGCAGGATCCCCGCCAACCGCTGCACGTCGCCCCACGTCGCCACTCCATCCTCTATCGCCCTCTTCGCGGTAGCTTGCGCGATGGCGTAGCACTTGCCCTGAAGCGCCTCGGCGTTTGCAGGCACAGGCACAATAGACGATTCGAGGAGTTCCTGTTCTCTGAACTCGATGCCCCACTTGCCGAGCCCGAGCTTCTCGCGCTCTTCGTCCGTCTCGGGCATATGCGCGTCGATGGGAATGAAGCCGACCGAGCGGCCTGGCAACGCACCCGCCTCGACCATGCGCCACACCAGCTCCGCCTCTGGGTTCAGATCTTCGGTGTGGTACACCTCGTCGATCAGCAGCGACTTCATACCCGTCGCGCTCTGGCCCTTCCTGACCTTGAGCGCCTTCGCGATGGGCAAACTATGCTTGTCGTGGCCGAAGAGAAGTACGGGGTTTTTCCTGTACGCGTCGAGCTGCCAGCCCTTCACTCGGATGATATCGCCCATGCGATCCACACCCTCGGTACTGTGTGGTACGCCGATCACCTTGCGCTCTTCTCTCACGACGCCAAACGCCTTCTCGGCAAAGAAGCGGGACTGCGGCGCAGACGTGTCACGCTTGACTGCCAGAACATCCTCGATCGGTACGGAGGTGAGGTCAGCGGCGGTGGCGAGTCCAGTACGGATACGTTCGATGAGATGCTTATCCATTCGGCTTGTCCTTGATGACCGGTGCTGTGGCGCACCTGCAATTTATGACCTCTTCGGCTGGGCCGTTCGGGTCGAGCGGGTACCGCAGCCCGGGCTTGAACTCTTCGCCAACCTTGCGCACCTTGCCGCTCAGCTCGGCGTGAGTGCTGCGTACCTCAGAGTCGCCCGCCGTAACCCACTCATGGAACTCAACGACGTCCGACTTCTTCATCGCCTTGTACCGAGCACCACTCGATGCCTTGCCGGTCTCGGTCTGCGCGATCGTGAGCGCGCGCGAGTCCCGGTCGGCGAAGGCCTGCTTCAGTGAGCCCTTCAACTCGGGCAGCAGAGTGCGCACCGCTTCCTGTAGGTTGGCGACGTTCGTGCCGGCGTTCTGCTCGAACACGTTGAGCATCGCCTTCTTCACCTTCTTTGCGAGCGTGCCGTTCTTCCCGCCGACACCGTTGGACAGCGATGTGACCTGCTTCTCCAGGAACGAGACGACGGAAGGATCTTCCATCGTCAGCCCGGTCAGACCGATCTCCGACTCGATGCTGTGAAGCGCCGCCTCGAACGATGCCTCGATGATCGGCGCGCTCGAGACGTACAGCTTCTCTGCCCACTCCTCGGGGTCGAGCAGCAGCCGTGCAAGATCCTTCGCAGTGAGGTCCGCGACGTCGAATGCTTTGCCGACGCTTTTCCCCGTCTTCGCGAACTGATCGACGCGCTTGGCCTGCGCCAGCTCGTACTTGCGCAGGTACGCCTTCACCGCCGCCTTGAGCTTGTTCTCGAACGGATGCACCACGTCGAGCGCGGCGCGCACATACGCTTGGCGGCGCAATGTCTCTTCGTCGAGCAGCTCTTCGAGCGCCTTACCCACCTCGGCCTCGGTGTACCCCTTACTGTCGTCACTCGACGGGGGGGCCTTCGCTGGCTCGGTCTCGGTCTCGGCAGGGTTCTCGAACTCATCGACCGTCTTGAACTTGTTGTCCACGACTCGGAGGTCGCCGGTCTCGATGTCCTCTGTGTCCACGCCGAGCGTGCTCGCAGCGTCGTTGAAGCTGATCCCGATCCCGCGCGCAGCGATCTCCGCAGCCTTGTCCACAGCGTCGGTGTTGTCTTCCTGTAGCTCGGGCACCGCGCCGAGGTCGTAGCGTGCCCAAAGCCGATCGGCCTCCGGGATGTCGAGCCTCTCAAGGAAGAAGTGACGCATCACGTCTTCTTCTGTGCGGAGGTACGAGATGATCCCGTTCGGCCCAGTCCAGAGCTGACGCATCGCTGCGTCGAAGTTGGAGAACGTGGCGCTTGCGGTATCGCCGAGCAGGATGGTGGGCACACCGAGCACGGCACACACAGCGTTGAAGGTGTACTCGCGGAGCTTGGCGTACTCCATGTCCTTCGGGTTCATCTTGTTCGGCGTGATCGTCACGTCACCAGAGACCACGTGCCACCTGCCCGCGTTCTCGACGTTGCCGTACCGATCGTTGATCGCTGCTTCCTGGGCGCGGCGGGTTGGGTCGCTCATCGACCCCTTGTTCGTCACCCAGCCGCCTGGGTCGCCGCCGCTGCCGAGTAGTCCTTCCTGATATCGCTGCGCCTGGAACTCGGCGGCAAGGTCACGGGCGAGCACCTCTGCGTCGCCCAGCCCACGCAGAGGGTTGTTCGGGTCGTAGTCGCGGAAGTGGACAACGCTCTCCGCCGGGAACTCCGTGCGCGCCTGCGACGGGTAGACGTAGACGCCTGGCATCCCCCGCGCGTTTGTCTTGATGTTGACGGCGCTGCCACGGACGGACATGATCGTCACCGGCACCGGGATCTTCCCGGTTCGCTCGCTGCCTCCGAGCGGCCTACCCATCGCATCCATCAGGAACCAGATCGTCTCGCCGTCGAGCTTGCGGTGGACGAGGTTCGCCTCGCGGAACTGCATCCCTGTCTGAAGCGGGTTCGGCCTGCCGAGCAGCCCGTACAGCGGGTGCGTTGACGGCAGCTCGGTGACCTCCTCCATGTTCTGGGCGGTTACCGGGTCGCCGAGGTAGAGCCGCAACGGCGCGTGCATCATCGTCGTGCTCAGGGCGCGGATGCAGGCATGGATCCACTTGCTCTCTTCGTACGGGCGCGTGATCTTCTCCGCGCCGCTCATGTTCAGCGTGCTGGCGAGGATGCTCGCGACGGTGTCGCCGATGCCTTTCTGGATGACGTGATGTGAGATGGGAGGGCCGGTCCGCACTCCCAAGGGGGCAGCGCGAGACCGACCGAGGAGACAGTCATCATCAGCTTCTTCTTCCGACACCCCGCCGTTAGATCCGTGGGCCAGGGCGGTCCTCTCGACAGGCTCGGGCCGGGCGGACCATCCTTCGGCGGATCTCTTGGCGGGTGTCGTCACGCTCGGAGCGTGACAGAGGCGTCGACCCGCGTGCAATGGCCTTGTAGCGGCGTGAGGCGGCAATAAGGGCGGTTTCCGCAGGGGTGACCGGCGGGAATGCGCACATGGGCGGCCCGATCAGCGCACACCCCAGGGCGTATTTTCTCGCTGGAACTGTTGCAAAAACCTAGCGGGTTTTCGAGACCGCTGGTAGGGTATATCTGTGGCAATACTGCCATCGAAAAAAGGAAAAACCGATGAATCTGACCACACGTCAACAGGCAGCGCTCACCAGTGGGCTGTCGCATCCGAACGACATCATCACCGCATCGGAAGGGACCGCGAGGGCACTACAGCATCGCGGTCTCGTCGTAGGCAGGCAGCTCACCGAGCAGGGGCGCGACGAGGCGCGGGCCTGTGACGCGAGCTTCTTGACCTGTGCCAAGTGCGACCAACCGTTCCCCATGATGCGATCACTGCCGACGACGGGGAGGGACCTCTGCCCCGCTTGCATCAGGGAACTGTGCGTACCGATCACGCGCCACAGGAACGGCAAGGAGCAGCGCGCAGAATGGTCGCGCCAAGGCACGGAGATGTTCAATCTCGGTCGAGCTGGGCACTACGACGACATGAGCAGCACGAGAAGGAGGTTCCCCCGTGAACGCACTCACTGAAGCCGCCATCGCGCACACCGTGGCTGGACGACTCGACGAGGCGGCGAACCTGCTGCTGCGAGCTGTCGCCATCCTGGAGTCATACGTCGAGATCGGGTGTCCGCCGCCGAGGCACGTCGAGCGCCTGACGCAGACAGAGGAGTCGGCCAGTGCACTGCCGTCACTCTTCGAGCGGGCAAGACAGAATATCGCCCGCTCGTGCATCGACATCGAGACAGCAATGCTGGTGTTGATGTCCGTGCCTGGAAACAGCACTGCGGAGGCCGTGCGCCTGGCGAAGAGTATCAGGGGCCTGCCAGATGACAAGCGCGAGAAGATCAGGCTACTCGTCAAGGCGTGCAAGCTGCTGAGTGACGTGAACGCCGAGGTGGCCATGTGCGACGGGTGCCAGAGCCGCGTGGATCTGCGCAGCGCATCGAATGTCGTGATCGAGAAAGCGAAGCAGGCGTCGCGGCTCGTTGATGAGGCGGCGGCATGAAAGTCAAACACCTGATACGCGAACTGGGGAAATGTGACCCTGAAGCGATCGTGACAACTGAAGGATGCGACTGCAACGGGGATACGTATTGCGTCGAGGTCTCAGTTGGTGACGGCCCCTTTCGCCAAGACGTGTATGTCCGGCGTAGCGACGCAATCCCCGGCATCAATACGGGCCAGCCCTACGACAACACCGAGGACACCCCGAAGCCACTGCCGTTCCAACCGCGCACGACTCCGATGGGAGCGGAGTTATCATGCATTATCGGCCACCCCGGTCGATGGATCCTTACGGTTGACCGTAACATGAAGGGCATACTCACGGAGCTGCCCTAGACCTTCCCCTGGTACACGAACCCAACCATCCCACGGGACCACGCGAGCAGGTCGCTGTCGAAATTATCCGGCGACCTGCCGTGCTCCTTCTTGATGTCGTCCTTGGGCTTGACCAGGATCGCCGTGCCGCCCCCGCGCACGCGCAGCTCGTACTCAGGCCACTGCGC
>Ga0114918_10005235_pt1 | contig 11151 bp, 8 predicted proteins | sample LantaG_FD_87015 | JGI IMG/M metagenome (GOLD analysis project Ga0114918, IMG submission 87015) | Deep subsurface microbial communities from Baltic Sea to uncover new lineages of life (NeLLi) - Landsort_02402 metaG | ecosystem: Environmental > Aquatic > Marine > Oceanic > Sediment | place: Baltic... | reverse complement strand
CTGGTCGCGACCCTCACGGGCCACGACGACTGGGTGCTGTCCGTCGACTGGAAGCAGAGGAGGGAAACGAGGGGGAAGAAGCCCGAGCCCCCGTGCCTGCTCTCCGTCTCCGCCGACCGCTCCGCGCGCCTCTGGAGCCCCGCCGCCTCTGGAGAAAGCGGCGGAGAGAGCGACGGCGGCCTCTGGCTCTGCGACGCCGCCGTCGGGGACGCGGGCTCCGCCGCAGCTCTAGGGTTCTGCGGCGGGTGCTTCTCCCCCGACGGGGACGGGCTGGCCGCGGCGGATCCCGCGGGGGCGATCCACGTCTGGAGGCGGGGAAGAGAGCAGGGAGAGGAGGAGGAGGAGGAGGAAGAGGCCGAGGGAGGGGGCGGCGGCGGCGCCCCCTCGCTCTCGCCGCTCTCGCTCTCGCCCTCGCCCCGCCGCCCCCGCCCCCCCCGCCGCTGGGAGGCGCGCCCCTCCGCGGGAGGGCACTGCGCCCGCGTCGTCGACGCCTGCTGGGCCGGTCCCGACGGCGCGAGCCTGCTGAGCGTGGCCGAGGACCAGACAGCGAGGCTCTGCACGTGGCTCGCCGCCGCCGGGGAGCCTCCCTCCGGGGACCCCGCCCGCGCCCGCGCCGCGGGGACGAGGCGGCCTCCCCCGCTCTGGGCCGAGGTCGCGAGGCCGCAGACGCATGGGCACGACTTCTCCTGCGTCGCCGCCGTGCTCTCCGAGGAGGGGCTCAGCGGCCGCGGCTCCCCCGCCGCCTCCGCCGCCGCCGTGTACGCCAGCGGGTCCGAGGAGAAGGTGATCCGCGTGTTCGAGGCGCCGCGCGCGTTCTCCCAGACGCTGGCGTGGGCCCGCGGCGAGGGAGCGGCGGGACCTCCATCTTCCTCCTCTTCTTCCTCTTCTTCTTCTCCCTCTCGTTCTGCTGCTGCTGTTGCTGCTGCATCAGCATCAGCATCAGCATCAACATCAGCACCAGCGTCAGCGGCGGCTTTCGGGGCGACCCTGCCCGCGCTGGGCCTGTCGAACAGGGCGGTGCACGGGGACGGGGGGAGCGGGAGGGGCGGGGAGGAAGAGGAAGGCGGAGAGGAGGGGGGAGAGCCCGCGGCGTACCCGGAGGGCCCCGACGCGCTCCCCGCGGCGGCCCCGGCCCCGCTCTCCTGCAGGCCCGTCGAGGCGGCCCTCGCCGGCGGCACGCTGTGGCCCGAGGACGTGAAGCTCTACGGCCACGGCGCGGAGCTCTCGGCGCTGGCGGCGACGGCGGGCGGGGCGCGCGGGCGAGCGGGGCGGGTCGGCCCGCTGTTCGCGAGCGCGGCGGCGGCCAAGGCGGCGCGCTGGGCCACGATCCGGCTCTGGAGGAAGCGGGACGAGCGGGAGGGCGCGGGGGGCGGCGGGGGCCTCTCCTCGTGGGTCGCGGCGGGGCAGCCCAAGGAGTGCCACTCGCTGACGGTGACGCGGCTCGCGTTCCGGGAGGCCGAGGCCGGGGAGGGCCCCTCTCCCTCCTCCTCCCCGGCTGCCGCCGCTCCCCTGCTCCTCCTCCTCGCCTCGGCCTCTCGCGACCGCTCCTTCGCGGTGCACTCGGTCGCGGTTTCCGGAGGAGCAGGAGGCGCGGGGGGAGCCGCGGGGCCGGCGACGGTCTCGCTCGAGACGGTGCTGCGCCGGCCGGGCGCGCACTCGAGGGCGCTCTCCGACTGCGCCTGGGCGCCGCCCCCCCCCCCGGTCTCGGGCTCCCCCTCCTCCGCCGCTGCCGCCTTCCTCGCGACCTCCTCCCGCGACGGCAGCGTGAAGGTGTGGTCGCTGTCGCTTCCCCGAGGCGGAGGGAGCCCGGCGGGGGGGGGGGGCGGGGAGGGGGAGCCGGCGGCGGCGGCGGCGGCGGAGCTGCTGCTCGAGCTGCCGAGGGCGCGGGCTGCCCCGGCGACGGCGCTCGCCTTCGCCTCGCGCTGCTCCCGCCGCGGCAAGGTCTCCCCATCTCCTTTTCGCTCGGCGACGCTGGCAGTGGGGCTCGGCGACGGCGGCGTGCAGCTTTGGGCAGTGGAGCTCCCTTTGGGGGGAGGAGGAGGAGGGGGAGGAGGAGGGAGCGTGCCCTCCTTCTCCCTTCTCTGGTCGGCGTCCGCGGCGCAGAGGCACGCCGCGGCCGTGCGCAGGCTGAGCTTCGCCCCGGAGTGGGCTCGGTTCGGAGAAGAAAAGGAGGACGAAACTTCTTGACTCGCGAGCGTCGGCGACGACGGCGCCGTGCGGGTCTTCCGGTGCCTGTGCTGAGGAATGAAAGGAAGGGAAGAAAGGAAGGAAAATGAGAGGTTGCTGTCGTGTATTTTCAGGTGCCAAGACTTTGACGAGACCTTGCGTGCCGTGGCCAATCTTTTTCATTTTTTTCTCCCCACTATTCCTCGCGGAGCTCGTTGCTCTTGGTTCGAACGCGAAAGGGTCACATCCCAATTCCCCTTTCTCGATTCAGACACCGAGCGGTTCTACGATCGGCCCATCGGTTCGGAGCCGAGGCAGCGTTCGCTCTTTGAAGGCTCGGAGGACCCTCTCGAGAGAGCGCTGTTCACAACTGTATTTTTTTCCCTTTCAGTGACGACTTTGATTCCATTCTATTCTTGGACTCCAGCGCTCCCAATTCTGAGCCTTCGCCAGCTCTTGAATCCACTCCGAGACAGAACTTGAAATTATTTGCGCTCCGGAGAAAACAAGAAAGATGGAAAAAGGCGACAAGACGGGCCCTGGAAGGGCCGACCGTGAAATTGCATCGCGAAAGAGCTCCCTCGAAAACGCCGAAAAGTTTAGGCCGCCGATTTCGCCGTCGTCGAAGGTGGCGCCGCCGACGACTCTTCCTCTTTCTCTTTCCCTTTCTCCTCCTTCGGCGAGCCCAGGCGGCGGCGGCAGCAGCAGCAGCCCCGCAGCCGCTGGCCTCCTCCACCACCTTCGAAGACTGCTTAATATGAGCATCTCGTCGAACAACAAGAAGACTAAGAGACCTCCGCCCCGGGAGAGGGCGGGGAAGTCGCTCTCCCGCCGCCTTAACTCGGTCGAGGCCTTCTTCGCGTGGGGCGCCGAGGTCAAGGGCGCCTTCTCGATCGGGCTCTGCGTCCAGCTTCGAGCCAGCGAGGGGCGGAGGGCGCTCGACCCGGGGCTGCTGCGGGACGCGGCCTCCGAGGCGTCGCTGCTGGACCAGCCGCTCGCCCGCGCCGTCGTCTGCCACGCCGCCTCGTTCGACCCGCTGCGCCCGCCGAGGCTGGTGCTCGCCGCGGGCGCGCCGGCCCCCGAGTTCGCCGTGCTGCGGCGGCGGGGCGGCGCGCACTGGGAGAGGGAGCTGGAGCGGGCGTGCAACAGGCCGTTCAGGTCGGAGGAGGTGGTCCTCCCCGCGGGGGCGGGGGTGGGGGGCGCGACGGGGAGGGGAGGGGCAGTGCGGGCCCAGCGCGCCTGCTCCTTTGTGCTGCTGCTGCGAGGGGAAGACGGAGAGGGGGAGGAGGGGGGCCGCGCCGGCGACGGCGCCGACGACGGCGGCAAGCACCACGAGCTCGTCGTGAGGCTGCACCACGCCCTCTTCGACGGCAAGGCCGCCGTGGCGTTCGTCGGGGCCGTCTTGCGGCGGTACGAGGCCAAGATCGTGGCGCTCGAGGCCGCGGAGGGGATCGCCGCCGCCGTCCAGGCCGCCGCCCTCGCCGCCGCCGCCGCGGCCGACGGCCGCGGCGGCGGCGACAGCGGCGAGGGCGCCGCGACCCCTCCCCGAGCTCCGCCGCTGCTCCCCCCCGCCGCGCTGTCGAGCTCCCCGGTCACCCCGCTGGCGCGGTGGCCCTCGGCGCCCTCGACGCCGGGCGCGTTCGGCGGCGGCGTCGGCGTCGGCGGCGGCTCGAGGTCGCTGTCGCCGGACCCGCGCTCGCCGTTGCCCTTGCTGCCGCCGCCCTCGCCGCCACCGTCGTCGCCCTTTGCCTCGCTGCCGCCCTCCTCCTCGGCGCTCTCGCTCCGCCTCGGCCCGAGGGCCTTCTTCACCCGCATCGTCGCCAACATCATGCTGATGCACGAGGGGCTGGCCCTGGCGAGGAAGGGCCTGGGGCTGAAGCTGCCTCGAGGAGGAGGCGAGCAGGAGGAGGAGCGAGAGGAGGGCGGAAAGGGCACCGGCGGCGACCGCGAGGCTCCCGTCGGCGCCCCTCCTCCCCCTCCTCCCCTTTCCTCCCCCTCTCCCGCGTCCCCTCCCCCCGCGCCCCCGCGCTCGGAGGAGCGCTGCGCCGTCTCGACCTTCGCCCTCTCCGTCGAGGAGACCGGCGCCTTCCTCCTCGCCTGCCGCCGCAGGGGGTCCTCGGCGAACTCGGCCCTGGCCGCGGCGGCGCTGGCCTCGGCCTCGGCCGTCGGCGGGGCCGGCGGGTGCGGCGGCGGCCTGTCGCTGCAGACGCACTTCGACCTCCGGGGGCCGCTGGGGGCCGCGGGGCTCCCGACGGGCTCCCCGCCCGTGGGGCTCTGCTCCTTCTCCGAGATCAGGTGGTTCCCTCGCGCGGCCTTCGAGGCGCGGGGGGGAGACGGAGGCGGAGGCGGAGGCGGGGCCGAGGCGGCGACGGAGAAGCTCTGGTCGTTTGCAAAGTCCTATGGCCGCAGCGTCCGCGACGCCGGCAGGGTCCCCGCGGGCGCGGGGCTGCTCCAGAGAATTTGCGGGCCGTGGAGGATGGCGCCGCCGCTGACGTTCAGGCTGCATGTAAGAGAGGGGCATTTCACCCCCCGGGACCCCCCGGGTCGAGAAGACAAGGGAGCGAAAGCGGCGGGGCGACGGGAGAGGAAGAAAGAGAAAGGACTTTTTTCTTCGAGGAGGAGAAGAAAATCACTGACGAAAAAAAAACTAAAAAAACGATCCTTCTCTCCATTTTCAGGTCGTACCGCACATCCTCAAGGAGATCGCCGCAGCGGAGAGGCGCGGCGAGGCCTTCTCCAGCGTCGACGTGGGCCTGTCCAACATCGGGAGGGTCGACCTCTCGAGCCCCGACGCGGCGAGGACGTCGGTGCCGCTCGACGCGTCGCGCGCCGCCTCGCGCTCGGCGTCCGTGGCGTCGTCGCTCTTCGCCCTCGACGGCTGCAGCGAGGACGGCGCGAGCAGCCTCTCCTCCCTCTCTCGATCCGCCTCTCCGGCCCGCCCTTGCCTCTCGGATTCCCCTTCCTCTTTGTCCTGGGGCGGGTCTCCTCCTGCTCCCGCTCCTTCCCTGGCCACGCGAGGGCTCTTTTTCGCCGCGGGGGGGCAGCAGCTCGGCCCGACGCTCGCGCTCAACGCCGCGACCGCGGCGGGGAGGCTCTGCCTCGTCGCGACGACGCGCGGCGGCGGCTCGTGGGCCTCCAGCTCGGACGCGGCCCGAGAGAGGGTGCTAGAGGAGCTCGTGGGGCGGGTGCGGGCGATGGCGGCGTCGGCTGCCCTGGCCGCGGAGGCTTGAAAAAAAAAACATTTTTCATTTGTTTTCGTTTTCACCTCTATTATTTATTTCTTCGAAAAACAAAAAGAGGGAGCTTTTAAGCCCCCGTTTCTCTCTCTCTCCTCCTCTTCGAGCACTTATGATCAAGATCATTTAATGACAACCCACTATCACCGCCAGCAGGAAGAAATAGCATTACTAAGCGAAGGAAAAAAGTGAACGAACGAAAACAAGATCGGCTGTTGTAATATGGGGAAAGGTAGAGAGAGTACTAATGAAAAGTTTTGTTTGTTTTGTTCTTGCACGAAAAGAACGGATTTCAAAAACACCACACGCGTTCAACGCAGTCGAACAGGCGCATGGCGCCTCAATATCTCAATCGCGCCAAAAAAGAGGGCGCGAGAGAAAAAGAAGAGAGAGAGAAAAAAGAAAAAGAGAAATCGAGAGAGGGGCTCTCTCTCTCTCTCTAGGTCCCCGAGGGAAGCGAGGGAGAGGGAAAGAAGAAGAGCGTCGGCAACCTCTCTCTCAGTTCCCCTCCGTCCTTTTCTCTCTTTACGCGCCCCTCCTCACCGGGTCGCAGACCACGCTGGTCCCAGGCGCGCCCTCGCGCTCCATCGACCGCAGTCGGACCTCTTCCTGCAGCTTCCAGTCCGCCGCGAACGACGGGATCGAGTCGCGCGCGCGGTGGTTGAAGAGCCTGGGCTGGGCGAAGACGCAGAGGCCCGCGAGGCCGAAGAAGGCCGCTGGTGAGTTGAGGGGGGAGGGGGAGGGGAGGTGGGGATTTTGGGGGAGGGGGTTTCGGAGTTGGCGGCGTGAGGGTCGGGGATGAGGAGAGAAAGAGAACAAAGCGCGAGTTTTTTCTTTTTCCTTTCCCCCCCCAGAGGGCGCGATTGTTCGCTTGTGGCGGCGGCGGCCAGACCGCGAAGAATCAGCAACCGCATCTCCTCCCTCTTCTGCTCGTCCAACGCCACTTTTGTTGAGCTCGAGAGGTGCTCACCGATCGTGGGGCCGACCTTGCCCATAGAGGCGAGATGAGAAGCCATTTTGGAGGCTCGAAAAGAGCGGGAAGGATGGGAGAAAGGTTGTTGGTTGGTTTTTTTTGGAAGAGTGGGAATGTTTCGAAGAATTTTTGTCTCTCTGTGAGAGTCTCTCAAATTTTTTCTGCGATCGACAACGTCGACGACGAACAGAGAGAAACAAAAACTCTCTCTCTCTCTCGCAAGCCACACTCCTGTCCACGTTGTCTTTCTCTCTTTCGCGCGCGCAGAGTGCCGTCGAATCCCGGACTGCCTCTCCCTCTCCAGATCCAAAAAAATAAAAATATAAAGCCAGAGCTGAAGCCCAAAGCGCCTCGAATTTTTGATCAAAGCACGTCCCAAAAAACTCGCCCGAGATGGAGATGCACCACAAGCTCCGCCGGGACCCCAACTGGCACCCAAACGGCTGCAACCTCTGCGGACAGGTACGTCATGTTTATTTGCTTGTGCCGCGACTCGTGATCTGGGGGATCGTGGCCGAGACAATGAGACCGAGAGAGAAAAGAAAAACTTCACCGCCTCCTTGCCGTCGTCGCTCAAAAAAAAAACCCCTCGACCTTTTCCTTCCTTCCAAAAAAAAAAAAAAAAAAAAAAAAAAAACCCCCCCCCCCCCCCTCACCCCACCACACAAAAAAAAACCCCCACAACCTCTCCTCCCCACCAAAAAAAAAAAAAAAAAAAAAAAAAAAAACAGCTCGGCCACCAGGCCTCCGTCTGCCCCAACGGCACCGTCGACTGGAGGGACAAGTTCGGCGGCGAGGAGGGGTGGAAGGGGCACTTTGTGGCGACCGCGGCCGTCCTCGCCTCGGAGGACCCCTCGTGCTCGTTCGGCAACGGCAGGAGGCAGGCCGAGGCGGCGGGCGCGGCGGCGGGCGCGGCCGGCGGCGGCGGCGGCGGCGCGGGGCAGGGGCAGCGGGGGCTCCGCGCCGCTCGCACCCCGGCGCGCGTCGCGGCGCAGGACCCGGCGGCCGTCGAGGAGGCCGCCAGGGCCTGGGCGAAGCGGAGGAAGGAGGGCGGGGCCGCCGGGAGGGAGCCCGTCCCGCCGGCGAGGAGGGGGCCGCGGCGCCCGGTGCCCCCCGCGGCGCCGGCGCCGGGACTCGCGGGCGCGCCGCTGCCGGCCCCGCACGTGTCGATGGCGGCGATGCCTCCGCCGCCGATGCCCGGAGGCTTCTACCCTCCTCCCCAGCAGCAGCAGGGCTTCTACGGAGGGCAGCCGCCGCCGATGATGATGATGATGATGCGGCCCCCTCCCCCGCAGCAGCAGCAGCAACAGCAGTGGCAGCAGCAGCCACAGCACCCCCCGGCGGCCCTCGCGCAGCCCGCTCCTCCCCCCCCGAAGCCGTCGCGGCCGGCCGCCCCCGGCTCCCCGCCCCCCGCCGGATGGGGCAAGGCCGTCGACTCAAAGGGGAGGACCTACTACTGGAACAGGAAGGACAAGAGCAAGGTCAGCTGGAAGAAGCCCGCGGCGGAGTGACGGAGGGAGGGAGGGGGGAGAGAGGGGGGGGGGGCGAGAGGAGGAGGAAGAGAGGAGGAAGAGAGGAGCAAGGCGAGAGGGCGAGCGAGCGAGCGAGATGAGTCGTTTTCTCCGGCTCCGATTCTGTAACATTTAGGTTCCCTTGTTGTTAACTTATGGAGAGCGCAGCGGGTGCTTGCTTGGGTGTGACAAAGAGAGCGCGAGGAAGAGAGGCGAGGTCGGTGGCGGTCGGAGAGAACCTGCAAAGCGCCGCGAGAGGGGACAGCGGTCTGAGCTTCTGTTTGAAAAGTTCGAGAATTTTTCTTTGTCGCCACTTTTCCCCTTCGTTTCTCGCGGAGTTGGCCGCATCGCTCCTCCGTCTTCGTCCTCGCTCTCTCCCTTCCTCCCCTAGCGGCACCGCGGTCCTCTCGACTATCCGTGCCCTCGTTCTCGTTCTTCGCAGCGAGAACGAGGCGCGCGCGACCTGCGCCTTAAAAACAAAAAAGAGCTGCTAACCGCAGAATCGAACAAAATTCGAGTTTCGGTTGAAAAAGAGTAGAAAAAACGTTCGCCCCCGGGGAAGGTAAAGGGAGAGGATAAGCCATGCCGAGGCCCGCCAGAGCTGCAGCTGATGCGGAACCTCTGTCCGAGAAGGTTTCGCGGCTGGATCTCGACGGCGGCGAGGGACCGAGCGGGAGCAGCGAAGGAGATGAAGAAAACGCGGCGGCGGCGGTGGAGGTGACGCCCGGCCTTGCGGGTAAACTTCCGCCGTCCGGCGAGGCGCCCTCCGTGCCTCACGGCGCGGGTTCCTCGGGCCCGCGCGCGGAGGACGGCGTCACCGAGCCCCTGCGACGGAATGAAGCCGCCGTCAAGGCCGCGGCCTCTGCTGCCGCGGCCGCGAAAGCGGCCGACTCTGTTTCAACGCCCATCGGCGACGACGACGAAAGGGAGGATCGAGCTGACGCTTCGCCGTTCGCCGCCCACCCCCCTCCTCGTCCTCCTTCGCCGCTGCCCCCTGCGCTCGACGGCCAGCCCCAGGCCTGCAGCTTCTTCCTCAAGACGGCCACGTGCGCCTTCGGCAGCAAGTGCCGCTTCGCGCACCCCGTGGACCAGGCGCTTCCCATCAGGTTCAACGTGCTGGGGCTGCCCCTGAGGCCCGCGGAACCGCCCTGCGCCTAGTGAGTCCCCTCCCTCCCGAGCTTGCACTTTCCCCCCTTTTTTTTCTTTTTTTTTCTTCCGGGTCTGGACAGGGGCGCTCACCTTTTTCTCTCCCTCTTCCCCTCTCTCTCTCTCCCTCTTCCTCTCTCTCTCCCCGTCTTATCTCTGCACCAGTTTCACGAGGCATCTCAGGTGCGGCTTCGGCGCGTCGTGCAAGTTCGACCACCCTGAGCCGGTGGTGGCCTGGGGCCTCGGGGTTCCTCCCGGTGAGTTTTTTATTTTTATTTTTTTTTCCTGGTGAGTTTTCGGAGTTTTTTTCCCTCCGTTTTTTTCAGCACGGAAAAAACTCACCTTCCTCCCTTTCCTCTTCTTCCACTTTTAACCCTCGAAACAACCCGCAGGCGCACCCCACGGCGCGCCGCCGGTCCCGGTCCCCTACTTCCTGCCCTTTGAGCAGCAACAGGACGGCAAAGAGAGAGGAGGAGGGGGCACGAGCGGAAACGACAGCGGCGTCAGCGGCGGCGGCCGCCGAAACAACAACAACAACAGCGACAACAACAACAACAACAACAACAGCAACAACAACGACGGCAGCGGCGGTGGCGTGCCCTCAAACCCGGGCCAGAACCAGCAGCGCCACACCCAGTCCCGCCCGCCGCAGCTCGCGCCGCAGAACATGATGCTCGCGATGGCGCAGCTCCAGCTCCAGCAGCAGCAGCAGGCCCCGCCGCCGCCGCCGCCGCCGCCGCCCCCGCAGATGAGCGACGGCGGGTTTGGCCACTTTGTCCAGGGAGGAGGAGGAGGAGGAGGAGGGGGGGGGGGCTTCGGCGGTCACCACCACCAGATGGCCCCGCCGCCTCCCCCGCCACCCAAGCTGCGGCTCCAGCACCAGCAGCAGCACCAGCAGTCCTATCCGCCGATGATGATCCCGATCACGCAGCAGCAGCACTTCCACGACTGCAGAGGCGGCGGCCCCTCTTTCCTGCAGCAGGCGTCGCTGCCGCCGCCGCGCCCTCCCACCGTCGGGCTCGGCGCCGTCTCCGCGGCCGTCGCGGGCGCGTTCGACCACATGCTGGCCGCGTCGGCTGCGGCGGCGGCGGTCGCAGCGCAGCAGCAGCAGCAAGTTCAGCAGCAGCAGCAGCAGCAGCAGCAGCAAGTTCAGCAGCAGCAGCAACAAGTGCAGCAGCAGCAGCAGCAGCAAATTCAGCAGCAGCAGCAGCAGCAGCAGCAGCAGCGGCAGCAGTTCCCGCCGCTGCCGCAGATGGACCCGCTGCTCGTGCTCGGCGTCCCCGCCGCTGCCGCTGCCGCTGCCGCCACCGCCGCAGCAGCCAATACTCCGCAGCCCCAGCAGCCGAAGCCTCGGCCCTTGTCCCCTGCCGTCCAGCGGGCGCAGGCCGGCGAGGCCGCCGCGGCGGCGGGCGCCTCCTCGGCCTCCTCCGGCGCGAGCTCCGGCGCCGAGGAGTCGTCCGAGGGCGGCGGCGACGGGAGGAAAGCTCGCTCGTCGCGTCGCGGCAAGGGAGGGGGCAAGGGGGGAGGAGGGGCCCCTCCTCCTCCGGGGCCGGCGGCGGCCTCCGCCGCCGGCGCCGACTCCGACGCTGCTGCTACTGCTGCGTCCTGAGTCTCGTCTATGTTTCTCTTCCTCTTCTTTTTCGCTTAGGTTTCATCCAGGGAGGAAGAGAGAGGGAGAGAGAGAGAGAGGGAGCGGGACGAGAATTTTTCCTCTTCTTCTTCCTCCTTTCATTCTTTCTTCCTCAAAAAGAAGCTTCGATCAAATGCCTCCTCCCCCCCCCGCCTCTCTTGCCTCCCAATTAGTTTCCCTTCCCTTTCCTTTTCATTGCTTACACTAAATAAAACGGAAAAAGAGAGACCGATGACGACGCCGGACGCCGGACGAGTGACAGAAAGTTAAGACAGAGACAGCCAGCGAGATCTCTGACCAACCGGCAACAGCAAGGACGACAACAACAAGCCAAAACCATACAAAAAAATGAAGAAAGACTGGGGCATTTTTGAAGGGGGAGAGTCGCCTTGCCCTTCCCCTTTCTTTTCCCTTCTTTTTTTCCCCTCCACCCCCCCCTTTTTCCCCTCCCCCCCCCCTTTTTTTCCCGAAATTGGGTGGGGGGGGGGG
>Ga0114918_10005233_pt1 | contig 11152 bp, 12 predicted proteins | sample LantaG_FD_87015 | JGI IMG/M metagenome (GOLD analysis project Ga0114918, IMG submission 87015) | Deep subsurface microbial communities from Baltic Sea to uncover new lineages of life (NeLLi) - Landsort_02402 metaG | ecosystem: Environmental > Aquatic > Marine > Oceanic > Sediment | place... | reverse complement strand
GGTGGTGGAATTTTAATGTCAAAAAAGATGGTGTTGCATGCTAGAGAACATTTTAAATATAAAGATACTGGTTATAGTGATGTTAGTTATGGTTTGTATGTGCGAGAAAATGATATCAAAATTGCAGATGATAAAAGGTTTCATTCTCAACCACCTGAACATTACTTTATAAAGGTGGGAGATGCTGCAAAACATCTAACCTTTCATTATATCAAAACAATGAAGAGGATGCAGGAGCTCCATGATCGGTGTAATAAATGAATATATTGATATCCACAGCTCATATTGGTGCATTAGATATAAAATCTCTCTTAACTCAATTAGGTCATAGAGTTCATATTGTTTCATATAGTGATCATAATTTTATAAGAGGATGGTCCACACAACCAAAAGATTATAGAGAACAGTTCTATATAGACGAGAATTATTGTGAAGAATGGTATTCACAACATAGAACCTTTCACAACTATGATTTATACATTGTGTTTTATCCTCCTCCTCAAACATTTTTGTTCATTCCTTCCAATAAACCGTGTATTATGGTTTTGCCGGTGAGATATGAATACTATTTTTCACAGAATAAACATACATGGGACCATATTGATAATTTGATCCGGAAATATATTGATAGAGGTCAACTAACATTAATTGCTAATGGAAAATATGATCAAAAATATGCAGAACACTATTTAGACAGAAAAGTTGAGCTCATAGAATCAATATGTGATTATAATGGAGAACCGCATTATACTGGAAAAAACAACAAATGGATTTTAGATGCTCCTTTTGATTTAGATGGTTATGACAATCTAACCAAGTTACCACCCAACTACAAATATGAAGATTTATGTGATTATAAAGGTGTTGTTCACTTTCCATATAATGTTTCAACTATGTCATGGTATGAGAGATACTATCTGAATTTACCACATATTGTTCCATCCATTAAATGGGCATTGGATTTTTCTCCTCCTTGCTTCAAGGAGATTGAGTGGACTAAGAACAATCAACGAGAAACGTGGAACTGGAGACAGAACTTACATCTTGCTGATTTTTACCAATATCCTTTAGTTGAACAAGTTGATAATATGGTTGAATTAACGCAGATGATGAAGTTGATTGATTGTAATGAAATTTCTGGTAAAATGAAACTCATAAATAAAGAGCGGAAAAATATTGCTCTTGAACAATGGAAAAAAGTTTTGGAGGGTTAAATGAAATTAAAAGTTATATTTCAAACTTGTCATACTGTTTATGCAACTAATGGTGGTTTGAGACCTTTAAATTTATCAAAAAAAGAAATAATAAAAGTTTGTTATACAAGCTTGATAGATTCTATAGAATATGCTAATCTTAAAAATGAAGTAGAAATATTAATTATTGGCGATCGTCTTGATTCCGATATGGTAGATTTTTTTAAGAAAACAAGTCATAAAATAATTAATGAAAATTTTGGCATCAAACTTGCTTATAAACAAAGATTAGATGAAGGAATTAAAGAAGATGATGAAACATGGGTTTATTTTTGTGAAGATGATTATTTGCATAAAAAAGAATCTATACTGTATATAAAAGATTTTATAGAAAATAATTATTATGATAAAAATTTTTGTATTTTTACTTCGGATTACACACATAGATATCAAGTTAGAGATCCTTTTTATTTGAATCAACACCATTTACTTTTATCTAATTTTTGTTGGTGGAGACAAGTTCGAAATATAACATTATCGTATATTTGTAAAGTAATTGATATTAAAAATAATTTTGAAATTTTTAACAACTCAGCTTTGCTAGTTTCAGATTCATATATCAGTGAAAATTTGTTTTGGAATAATAAAATTACATGTTTTTCACCAATACCAACCTTAACTATTCACATGCATGAATCAGAATATCCAACTTTTACACATACAACAGATGTTAAAAAAATTATAGATAACCTTTCAAAAGAGGTGAATTGATGAAAATACTCAAAAGTCATGGAGAAGCTTTAGGTGATCTTCTTAGGTATTCAACGTTGCCGGAAAAATATAATGAATTGGGAGAAGAATTTTACGTGAGTTCAGCTCAAACCTTTAGAAATATAGAGATTAAACAATTGGTTATAGATTGTAATCCTTTTATAAAAGGTTTTTCTAATGAACCACCAAATGTGGGTTCTAATGTATATTATGCTAATCAACATATGGATGTGCAAAATTATATTCTGAATACAGAACTCCGACATGGTTTAACTCCCACAAATAAATATCCTAAAATATATTATGGTTATGATAAAAATAATCCAGATAATTATAAAGATAAAATATTTATAGATAATATGGCAGTTAGTAGCATTATCAATAATGCATATACAAATAGGCAAAATTATATACAACAGGTTAGAGAATTGTTAATCAACATAGGTTCAAATAAAGAAATATTTTTTATTGAACATAAATTTTCTAAAGAATATATGAATGTTAGTATTGATGAATTAAAAAATGAATTCAATATTAAAACATATTTCGTTAAAGATATATTTGAACAATGTGATATTATTAAAAATTGCTACATGTTTATATGTTTATTTTCAGGTGGTCATTATTTAGTTTCAGCAATTAAACAAAATAATTTATTTCCTATTGTGAAGGTTTTAGATGGAATTCAACATCTTCAACAATTTTTAACCAATCGTGAATGTATGTTTGATAATTTGGATTACATTCCATTTTAAGAGGTTATATTGAAATTTTTAATAACAGGAATAGCAGGATTTGCAGGTTGTTATTTAGCCAAAACTTTAATTGATGAAGGTCATATAGTTTATGGTATTGTGAGAAGTGGTAAAAACACAAATGAAAGTTTTAGTTATGTGCTTGATGAAAAAGAAATAATAAAAATAAAACTATTTCATGGTGATATTTTTGATAGCAAATTTGTTGAGAAGATTTTTACAGATAATAAATTTGATGGGGTTTTTCACCTGGCCTCCATGACTAATATTCCTATATCATTCATAGATCCAATTTCAACATTTAATGATAATCTTTTAGGAACCATTAATGTGTGCGAAGAAATTATCAAACATAATCAAAATTGTATATTGATGTTTTGTTCCAGTGTTTCTGTTTATGGCAATTATGAAAAAGAAATGTTTGAAAATACGCCCACAAATCCTATTGATCCCTATAGTGTGTCAAAATTATCAGCTGAAATTTATATAAAATCTAAAACTTTTAATAATCAATTAAAATCATTTATAGTTAGACCATCAAGTCATACGGGACCGAAAAGACATTACAATTTTTCAATATCTTCTGATGCTTATCAAATTGCTAAGATTCTAAAAAAACAACAGGAACCTATAATTAAGGTAGGGAATTTGAGTTGTCAACGAGCTATTATGGATGTTAGAGATGTTTGTAGTGTGTATTATAAACTCATGATGAAATATATTGAAGGATGTATTTCAAATGGTGATATATTTAACGTTGCTGGCGAGAATGTACATGAAATAAAGCATTATATAGATATAATGCTCAATTTGTTTGATGTAAAAGCAGAACTTGTCGCTAATGATAATTTAAGTAGAAAAGTAGATATATCAATTCAGCGAGTGAATATTAACAAAATGAAATCACTAATAAATTGGAAATCAAAATATAACATTGAAATCACATTAAAAGATTTAGTTGAATATTGGCTAAAAAGGAGTTAAGATTATGAGCGTTTTAGAGATTGATTCACATAAACTTCAATACCATCCAGAACGAATATGTGATTGGTTGCAGAATGGTTCCTGTAATCCACTACACATAGAAATGGGCATTACGAATAGGTGTAATCACAATTGTGTATTTTGCACTCTTAATTGGGTTAATCATGGAAATATTGATTTTAATACCAATGTGGTTCTTAAAACTATAGAAGATGCTGGTAAAATGGGAGTAAAATCTATTTATTTTGCTGGAGAAGGTGAGCCCACAATCCATAAAGATTTATCACTCTTTATTCAACGTTGCAAAGACTTAAACATTAAAACAGCACTATCTTCAAACGGTTCTTTATTAACAGAATCTCTCTCAGAAAAGATATTGCCTAATCTTTCTTGGATACGAATTAGTTTGGATGCTTTTAGTGGAGAAACTCATGCTAAAATTCATGGTGTTAAAACCACAGAATTGCAAAAAATTTATAATAATATTGAAAATATGGTAAAAATAAAAAGAAAGCAAAATCTCGATGTTCAAATTGGAATTCAATGTGTAATGATTCCAGAAAACGTGGCAGAAATTGAAAATTTATGCAAAAAGGTTAAAGAATTAGGCGTTGATAATTTTCAGGTTAAACCAGCTCACAGCCACCCTAAAAGTTCTTTTGTTTCAACTTTTTATCAATCCTCACAGCAAGATCTCCATAAAAAATTAGAAAAATTAAATAGTGAAAATTTTAAAGTTGTTGTTAGACTTAAAAGTATTGAGAGGCTAACCACTCCTCGAAATTATAAAATTTGTGAAGGATTTCACTTTTATTGTTTAATCGATGCAAAAGGAAATGTTGTACCATGTAATATTTTTTATGATAATGAAGATTATATTATAGGCAATCTTTACAAGTACTCTTTGGAAGAGATTTGGAATTCTAAAAAAAGAATGGATGTTATAAAAAAGATAGAAAAAAACAATTTTTGTATGTGTGGAGAATATAGATGTAGATTAGATGTAATGAATAGATATTTAAATAGAGTGAAAAACCCGGAAATTAACGATGAATTTATTTAATGATAATGAAATGAAAGAAATGTATGATGAAGATTATTTTGAAAGAGGGGTAGCCTTAAGTAAAAGTGGCTACTCTAATTTTAGATGGATTCCGGAACTAACTATACCGATGTGTGCTAGACTTTCAGAGAAATTGAAAATTAAAGATACTGATGTTGTGCTAGACTTTGGATGTGCTAAAGGTTATATGGTCAAGGGTTTTAGGTTGATAGGGAAACAAGCTTGGGGTGTTGATGTTAGTGATTATGCTCTCAGAATGGCGGATGAAGGAATCAAACAGTACCTATACAAGGAAAATTTTGAATTACAAGATGGTAAAAAATATAACTGGATAATAGCTAAAGATGTCCTTGAACATATTTCACATGAAGAAATAGATAATACTATAAAAAAATTAGCTGTAAATTGTCAAAAACTGTTTTGTTGTTTGCCATTAGGACAAAATAATTCATATTTTATTTCATCATATAATTTAGATATTACTCATTGCATCAAAGAAACATTGGAATGGTGGATACAAAAATTTAAAATGAATGGTTTTGAAATAGAGTATGCTGATTACCACTTTGATATTTTGAAAGCTAATTATAGCATATTTGAGAATGGAAATGGTTTTTTTGTGCTTAAATCTAAGGATAAAAATGATTAAAGATAATTATACATCAACTGGTGCAAAATTTTGGAAGCATCAGAATCAAATGTTCAATTATAAGAATAAAAGTGGCAATTCTATTATTTCTACCCACATATCTCCAACAGGTTTATGTAATTTAAATTGTTCTTATTGTTCAGTTAAAAAAAGAAAAACTCAAAATGTTATAGAATTGAATGTTATAAAAGATTATATTGATAAACTTATTACAAGAGGTTTAAAAGCAGTTATTATTACTGGTGGAGGAGAACCAACTCTTTATGCACAATTTAATGAATTAGTCAGCTGGTTAAAATATGATAAAAAATTAAATGTTGGTTTGATAACAAATGGAACTCTAACAGATAGAATTGAAGATTGGAAAGTTTTTTCATGGGTGAGAATTAGCATAAATAAATTTAGTGGTTGGAAAGAAAAAATATCAATACCATTGGGTGACATAGATGAACGTACTGTCATTGGATGTTCGTATATTAACACAGGTGAATTAGAAAAAGATTTGAATGATATTAAGTATGTAGCTGACAAAATTAATGCTACTTATGTTCGTGTTTTACCTAACTGTCTTCTAAATCAAGAAGAAATAATGATAGAACATCAAAAAATTGAAGAAATTTTTGTAAGAAATAATGTGCAAAATTTGTTTTTTCATCAATTTAAAATTCATAAAAATCCAGCAGTAAATGTTTGTCATCAGTCATATTTTAGACCTTATTTGAGTGAAGTAGATGGAGGTACTGTTTATCCTTGTGATAGTGTAGTGTTAAATGATTGCGTTGAAAAATTTGATGATAAATTCAAATTATGTAAGTCTGCAGACATTTTAGATTTTTTAGATAATAAAATTTTAATTAAATTTAAACCATGTGTAGATTGTAGTGGTTGTGTATTTTCTGATAATATAAAGATGTTGGAAGAATGGAAAAATGATAAAATAAACTTATTTAACCATTATCAAAACCAACAGTTTGTACATGAAGAATTTGTGTAATTAAAACAAATAAAGAAAAGGAAATAAATTATGAAGCTCAACATTGTAGTACCACTATTCAATCAAGGACGTTTCTTAGAGGAATGTTTAGTATCCATCTTCAAAAATAAAACAGAAATACCCTTTAAGATAATGGTTGTCAATGATTGTAGCACTGATGATTCTTTGCAAGTGGCAAATGAACTTGCTCTACAAGCACCCAAAGTGATAACTGTTATTTCAACTCCAGAGAATAAAGGACTTTCAGGAGCTATCAACTTCGGCTTCAAAATGTCCAACATCGAAGAGGATGACTTGGTTATGATTTTACATGCTGATGATATGATTATGGATAATTATATACAGCAAAATTATAAAAATATTATTGAGCATAAGGTAGATATTTCATATACTGACATGTATCTTTTTGGAGATCTACAAACAAGACTTGATGTACCAGAATTTAAGAGATCATTATTGCAAAAAAGTCCATTCATACATTATGCATCAATTTTTAAAGCAGCTGCATTTGAAAAAGTTGGTGGTTATGATGAAGAAATTAAAAATTGTTGGGAAGATTATGAATTGTGGATCAGAATGATTAGAGCTAATTATATCCCAAGAAAATGCCCTTCTTCAACTCTTCTGTTCAGACAACATCAAGATAGCATGACTGCAAAAGTTAATGTTCAGGACTTTGAAAGTACAAGAAGGAAAATACGATCAAAACATTTTAGTTTTGTAATGTTCTAAGGAGTATAATTTGAACGTCATTGTTAAAAATGATGGATTGTTTGAGATTTCAATTGAAGAACTCAGAATGGTTATACCACCTGATGGTAATGAATATTCAATACCAGAAAATATTGCATACAACTATAGAAGTAGTTTAACATATATTAGGAAAGAACAAACAAAAGAAGAATGTGACCGATCAATCGCTCATTCTTTAATTAAAAATGATACAAATGAACAAATTAAGGAGTGTATCAGAAAAAAACAACCTTTTGTTACTTTTGTAATGGCATGTAAAGATCTTGATTTTGCTGGTTCATTATCAATTATCAATTCCCTACAAACAAAAGAATCTATTAAATATTTTAATTTCATTATTGTGCAGAACAAAATTACACGTGTGCATCCCTGTAAGCGTAAACCAGTAAAGCATGATTTTTACAATTCATTCAATTTTAGAAATTTTGTCACGACTCATTATTATGTTAATGTCAAAAGTGCTCGCAATCGTAGTATGGTTCTCAACTATGGTTTCAAGCGAGTAAGAACACCTCTTATTGCTATATGGAATCAGGATTTTATTTTTTCGAAGGATTTTTTACGAACATACCTCAAAATGATCGAAGAAACTAATTTCAATAATTCTTTTCTCAGTATGGGAGCAACAGAATTATACGATACAGAGTGGCATGGGCAGAAAATTAAACAATATGAAGTGTGTAGATATTTCACAACATATAATAAAGACCATGTTTTTACAGTGAAGGGTTTTGACGAAAGCTTTGTAAATTATGGATATGAAGACGAGGACTTCAATAGACGTTTGCACAGATGTCTTAATGTGACGTCTTGCACTCATCAAGCAAGACATATTATTTATCACATATCCCATTCTGATAGAAGTAAAAAATATCCACAATCTATCTGTAATAATTTTAATATTATGAATTCAAATACGATGCATGACCTAAACATTTTACCACAAGAATGGGGTGAATGTCAACTCTTAAAAATAAGGAATGTATCATTGAGTGATACACTTATTGTTCTTGGAAATAGCTTTTCATTGGGTAATTTTGATATACGTAGGCTCACTAATGATAGATACCATGTAATAGGAATGAATGATGATTATCATTATTGGTATAAGATAAATTGGTTCCCAATGTATCATGCTTGTTTTGAACACATGCTCACTAAAAAGAGTGAAAAAAATATTAAGGCATTGATAGAAGATGAAAAATCTCCAATTAAACAGCATTTTTTACTTAATCGTATTACAACACATGAAAAATTAAAAGTTTTAGAAATGCATGGGCATTATGGTTCAGTTTCTGATAAATTTGAGACGTTTGGTTATGGGGGCTGTGCAGCTGTTAACTGTTGTCAGGTTGGTCTTTGTTTAGGTTACAAAAAAATTGTGTTGGTTGGTATTAAAGGTGCAATTGATAAAATTACAAATTTAGCTTGGATAGAGTTAGTGAAACTCACCCGCAATAGAAAGATAGAAATAATAAATTGCAACATGGATGTGGTTATAAATGGTATAAAAAACCAGCCAGTTGAAGATGTCATTAATTTTTTTTGATTGGAAAATATATGTCAAATAAAGTTAGAGTAGCGTTGATAATTATCTGTCCTTGTAGACCATTGTTAATACATGAACAGTTCATTAGTTCAAAAAATTGTGACGTTTTTTTTATGACGACTGAAGAAAAAAGTTTGTCACCCAAATGCTTTGGTTTTTTATACCATGAAGATAAAATGGAAGAATTTCTGAATATGGGCTACAAAAACGTACCATATAAAATGACTCGGCCGTCTGGAAAATCAGTAACGTATGCATATCAATATTACGGCTTTATGAATTATGATGTCTTAGTTTCAACTAGCAATTCTCTTTCTTTTATTGAACAACTTTACATTGACTTGGAAATGTATAAACCGGCTGTTTTAATACCCACTCCTTTAAAAGAAAAGGATAATTTACCTCCAATTTATGAATCTTTTTTATTTTCAAATTCCCGGGTTAAATTTATTCATAGATCTTTGATGCATTATTTCTTTCCTATACCTTCTTGGATTGAAGGTAAATATGGTTTTGAAACTTATTTGAACGTCAAAGAAATACCTTTAAAAAAGTATGTTGTTAGATCTCCCAATTTGTTTGTAGAAGAACATTTTCCTTTTGAGAGGACCAACAATCAATTTGTTTATGAAAGGTGTAAGTCTGCTTTTAAAGAAAAATTGCCAGACAATATTGATGAATTGATAATCAATTTAAAGAATAATCCCCCGCAAATTTTAAAATTAGGATTTACACCATGGTTGGTTTCTTTTTTAATTCCTTTTTATTGTGGACATTTTAACTTAATAGAAAGTATAGACTATAATCATGCATGTTTTTGTCAGTTTAAAAATAGTCATAAACATTTAATTAATTCACTTGAAAAATTTGGTCCAAAATGGCAAAGTAGAACATGGTTTGCTCGAAAACAAAGGGCAAAAAAGAAAATAGAGGCAAGAAAAACGAAACGTAAAAAAGTTAAAGGGGTGTCAACCACATGAAAATTTATGTAGATTTAGATGGTACAATTACTGATTTTGATAGAGCACTTTATGATCTAACTGGAGTTTGGTTAGATAGATTGCCGAATACTTATGCATCAAATAATAATGAAACAGATTTGTTGTTGAACAAGTTCCCACAAAAGGTGGTGTAGATTTTTGGGCTAATATGAATTGGCTCCCAGAAGGAAAATTAATGTGGTCACAAATTAAAGCCTTATCCAACGAACATAATTGCGAACTATCAATTATTAGTTCTCCTGGAACAGTCAGGGGATCTGATTTTGTTAAGGTCGCCACCAAAGGAAAACCTTTGTGGGTAAAGAAAGAGTTGGGAGATATTCCTTTAATATTAGAATGTGAAAAAGAGAAATATGCTGACAAAAATTCTATATTGATTGATGACTATACTAAAAATATTGATAAATGGACTGAAAAGGGAGGAATTGGCATACTTCATAAAATTGCATTTCAGACTATTAGTGAATTAACTAACATTCTAAAATATAAATAACTATACACGAGTGAATTTGCAATAACAATACATTAAAATAGCAGGAGGTTTTTATGGTAGCATCAGATGCAATTAAAGAATTATCTGACACAAATTGGTCAAAGGATAATGAATCACAAGGTAAAGCAGCACAGTTGTTTAAGGGAATAGCTTTCTCTGACGATCCTCTTTCAAATGAATTTATGAAGTTGATGGACAAAGCATCAACAGAAGCAGCTGCAAAAGTGCTTGATAAATCAGAAGGACTTGAAGAAGGTGAGGAGTATGTTGTTGAGATGAAGAAAGCTAAAATGAAGAAAGAAATGGCTGGATGGTGTGTTTGTTCTTCTGAAGAATGTGGTTGGGAAGGTGAAGCTGAGGATCTTGATAATGGCGTTTGTCCAGAATGTGGTTCAGAAGTGGAAATGGATGAATCGTGTCGTCCTAGTGCAAAGAAAGAAGGAGAAGAGGAAGATGATAAAGCTGTAACAGAGTCAAAATCTTTCCTTCAATTTGTTGCTGAGCAGGAAGATATGGAAGCTTTGGCAAAGAAATCCAATGATATGGATGAAGAAGAGGAAGAAAATCAAAAGCAATATACTGAATATTGTGATGATTGTGATGAAAAGGGTGAGAAACCAATGAAGTATGAAATGTTCGTCGCAAAGAAAAAGAAGAAAAAATAACACATTAAAATTGTTATAAGAAAAGGGCCGCTATTGCGGCCCTTCCTTTTTATCTTCTTCGTTATCAATAATGATCAACTCATCAAAGTCTTCTTTCAATGGATCAGTCCAATACTTAGCCATATAGCTAATAACTTTTGGCCAATCAGCCTTACAACCATGAGAATCTTTCAATCTGCGTTTAATACAGGATTGAGGAGAACATTTGATCCACACACAAGTGAATTTGAGCTGTTCTGAACTATAATAATCATGTGCTGCAACACAAACATCAACCCAATG
>Ga0114918_10005230_pt1 | contig 11154 bp, 20 predicted proteins | sample LantaG_FD_87015 | JGI IMG/M metagenome (GOLD analysis project Ga0114918, IMG submission 87015) | Deep subsurface microbial communities from Baltic Sea to uncover new lineages of life (NeLLi) - Landsort_02402 metaG | ecosystem: Environmental > Aquatic > Marine > Oceanic > Sediment | place... | reverse complement strand
TTTTCTAAAGGTATAGAGTATTATGATGATTTAGCAAATGGAGTAAATTATACAGTAGAAAATAAAGAAGGTATTTTTACTATGAAAGAACTATTCCAAGAATTTCTAAAAACAAAACAATGAAAAACTTACACTTATTACCAACAGACAAAGGGCAAAGAATTACTAAAACTAGTAAAGGAACACTACTTTGGTGTTCTAACTCTGATGAAGATTTTATTGAAACTAGAAAAGGTTATTTGGGGTTTCACCTATACATCACTTCTGATGAAGAAAATAAAGAAGGAGATTGGTTTACGGATAATAATAATTCATTAAAAACAAGTTATAAATTATCACACGTTCAATTTGCTAATCCAAAAAAAATTATCCTAACAACAGACCAAGACTTAATCAAAGACGGCGTACAAGCTATTGATGATGAGTTCTTAGAATGGTTTGTTGAGAATCCAGGTTGTGAATATGTTGAGGTTGCTACAGATGCTTATACAATGCAAGAAATATTTGAATTAAAACTACAAAATGGTGTTTTTAAATACAAACTAATCATTCCAAAAGAAGAACCCACCGAAGAAGCCAAGCAAAGAGCTGAAAACTATATGAGTTTAAAGGGAGCGTTAGAACCTAAGCAAGAAACACTTGAAGAAGCTGCTGAAAGATATACAGAAGAGCATAAATGGGAAGAACAAGACCCTTGGTTAGATTTTATTGAAGGTGCTAAATGGCAAGAAGAAAGAATGTATAGTGAGGAAGATATGAAATCAGCTTTTAAAGTTGGATTTAGTATTGGATATGGTAGTGATGTTCACGCTATTGATGAAAAGAATAGAACTTGTGAAGAATGGTTTGAACAATTTAAAAAGAAATAAAATGGAAAAATTTGAAAATGCAATGGAGTGTATAGGTCAAGCAGTTTTTGAAATGTATGAAACTAATACTCCTGAAGAAGTAAATACATTATTAATTAGTGTATCTGATGCTTATGTTTTAGTACAATGGCCTGAATCTCAGGAATTTATGGAAGAAGAATGGTTTGAAGAAGAATCTATTCTTGCTTTAGGTAGTGAAGATAAAACAGGCAGTTCTGCTTATTTTATACCATTAAAAAGAGTAATTTAAAAAGAAATAAGATGAAACAAACAGCAGTAGATTGGTTAGCGGAACAATTTGACAGTATTGTAGAATTATATCCAAGTCAATTTGAAAAAATTAACAATGCTATTGAACAAGCCAAAGAAATAGAAAAGGAGCAGAGTTTAAACTTTGCCAAACATTGTTTAGATAAAGCTAAAGATTTGGATGTTAGAACCGCTTTTTTTAATGTAGAGCAATACTACAACGAAACCTTTAACACCAAAGAGAAATGAGTAAATTCTATAAACCACCTACACGAAAAGAGCGCTTACAAGATTTGAAGTATTTCTTTTTATTTTGGAAAGGTAGAAAAAAAGGTATAATTCACACTCGTGATATTACCCTAGATGATTTTAGGTATATCTTCTTTCCTAAAGGATTTCATGAAAAGTATGGCTACTTAGGTTGTGTGCCTTATGAAAATGATGGAGATGTTTTTAAGGCACTCTATCCTTTGATCTTAGCCATGGACTACAGAGCCAAGCCTAAGTGGTGTCCTAGATGGTTTTTAAGGTTCTTACATGTATTTGGTAGCGACAAATCTATTGTTAGAGTTAGAAATCGCAGATTGCATGATCTACTTAGGAAGCTTACAAAAGGTATTACAATCTATGATTACAAAACTAAGTGGAATAATTATGATTTAAGAGTATCAATGTCTGCAACACAAGACATTTGTGATCTGGAAGATGCTATTACTATTCATTTTTATAATCGAGGTTATAGACAAGAACTACTCAATGATATTAGAGCTATAGAACCTGATTTTAAATATGAGTGGTGGTCTATTCAAAAACTGCAAGACTACAATGATACGCTTAAACCAAAAAAAGATGAAGAAGAAAATAAAACTAATGGGGATAGCTGGTAAAGCTGGCTCAGGTAAAGATACTGTTGCTACAATTATTCAGTTTTTAACTTTAGATGATGAAGTATTTAGCAAAACTAATAAAGACTGTTTAGCTGATTTAGACCATAAAGGGTATTGTGCTACTAACTCTAAATGGGAAATAAGAAAATTTGCAACAGCTTTAAAAAAGGTTGTTAGTATTTTATTAGGATGTAAAGTAAAAGACCTTGAAGATAGAGAATATAAAGAAGCCCCATTAGGTAAAGAATGGGTTAGCATTGATGTAGAATTAACTCCTAGAGATATTCTACAACAAGTGGGAACTGACATTGGAAGAAATATAAACCAGAATGTATGGGTTAATGCTTTATTTAACCAAATAACTAAAAAATCTAGGTGGATTATATCTGATGTTAGATTCCATAATGAAGTTCTAGCTATTAAAGATAGAGGTGGTTTATTGATAAAAGTTATAAGACCTAGTAATAATAACACAGGCTTACATATATCAGAAACAGCACTAGATAACTTTGATAGTTTTGACGAAGTAATTATCAATGATGGTAGTTTATATGACCTAATTGATAAAGTTAGATTAATAATTAAAAAACATAAAATAAAATGAGTAACCAAAACAAAATTAAAAGAAAACTTACCCAGCTTGATGCAATTCATCACAATGTTAATATGTTGCAATATAAAAGCTTTAAACAACTAACTAAAGAGCTTAAAGTTGACTCTAGGTTAATTACCTATTTACATAAAAACAGTATTCTCCAAAAGAATAATAATGTTGTTGTATGGAATAATAGTATTAAACCTAATCCTGCTTTAGCTTCTACTTATCAAAATTACATTGATGTAATAAATGCTAAGCAAAAAGGTAGAAGGTCAGCTTCTTTAAAGCTAAGTAAAGAAGCTATAGGGCCTGTAGCTAAAAGACAATTTAGTTTATTTTGGGGTTTAATTAATTTTAAATACTAATATTCATATATTTGTAGAGCAAGGGTTAACAGCCCTTGCTCTTTTTTTAATATTGATTTATGCCTAAATTAAAACTTAAATTCAAATTACCTAAAGAAGAGCAAGAGGCTAATTTTGCTCTTAAAGGTGGTGATTACTTTGTTGTTATTCATAATTTAGACCAACGGCTAAGGGATATTGTAAAATATCAAAACAATCCTTTTGCTGGAGGCCAAGCAACTGAAGAACAAATTCAACTTGCTGAGCAGTTAAGGCAGTATCTTCGTGAACAAAACATTGATGAGTTATGGCGATGATTCAGTTGTCCCTTACATAAGGACATCAATGTACCTATCAAATTAAGCTATGAAACAAATTAATCCATGGGTACTTCCAGGTCTAGATTTGTCTAAAACTGCTAAGATTAAAGCTTTTGTAAATACAATATGTAAGCATTATAGAGTTAAAGAAGAACATCTTAATCTAAAAACTAGAAAACAAGATGTTGTAAATGCTAGAAAAGCTATATCTTATTACTTGATTAATCAGTTTGGCTATACAGAAGAAAAAGCAGCTAATTATTTTAATCAAACAATAAGCCGTAGTAATGTTCATCATTACAAGATTACCTATGGTAATTTATTACATGTCAAAGACTTTGATAGTACAACCTTAGACGATAAAGTACAAATACATTTTAAAAAATATGATATACTTAGTAGCCAATAATGCCCTGATAGCTAGTGAGATATCTACACCTTGTTCAATTAATGATGTAAAAGAATGGTGTAAAACTCATAAAATCAGAGGCATAGACACAGAAACTATAGGTGATTGTTGGACTGGATACATTTTTACTCTGCAAATTGGTGATGCTAATACACAATTTGTAATAGACTGTACCTATGCCAATATATTAGACCTAAAAGAAGAACTTGAAGACCCTACAGCTATTAACATTCTACAAAATGCTAAATACGATGATAAGTTTTTCTTTGCTAAAGGCATTAGATTACATAACATCTATGATACTTTTTTAGCAGAATGTATTTTAACTACTGGTTATGAAAATAGACAGCTAAGGCTTGACTATATAGTAACTAAATATTGTGGTAATAAATACCAACTAGATAAGTCAGTAAGAGGCAAAATTAATTGGGCTGGACTTACTGATGATGTCATTAAGTATGCTGCTTATGATGTTATTGCTTTAGAAGAAGTAATGAATAAGCAAATTGTAGAACTTACCAGATTAGATTTAATGTCTGTAGCAGACTTAGAATTTAAGTGTTCTAGAGTATTTGCAGAGATGGAATATGTAGGAATGAAATTAGATAGAGAGAAATGGATGATTCAAGCTCTTGACAGAGAAAAGAATGCCAATCAATATGAAGAAACTCTTAATAAGTTCATACTAGATAATCCAGAAAAGTATAATAAATTTATTAATAGACAGCTTAGTTTGTTTGAAGAAGGATTTAAGACTAATGTTACATGGTCTTCTCCTAAACAAGTATTAGATGTATTATCAGCTTCAGGAATTAAAATAGATTCAGTCAATGAAAAAATAATAGAAAAATACAAGGTTAAAGTGCCTATAGTAGGACTTTATCTTGACTATAAAGAAAACCAAACTGCAATTAGTAAGTTTGGTAGAGAATACCTAAAATGGGTAAACCCTTTAACAAATGCTGTTCATACCTCATATTGGCAAATATTAGCCACAGGTAGAGTATTATCAGGTATGAAAGATGAAGCACCTAATATGCAGCAATTACCAGCTTTAAATGAAGTTAGGAATTGCTTTATAGCTAGAGATGGTTATTCTTATATAGATTGTGATTATTCTGCTATGGAATTGGTTATTGCTGGCTGTGTTAGTGGTGAAGAGTCTTGGGTAGAAGCCTTTAATAATGGATTAGACTTACACTCTGTAGTAGCAGAAGCTGTTTATAAAGATAAATGGAGAAATGCTGCTGAAGAAAGCTGTGAGTATGTAAAAACTAAGCAAAAGTGCGACTGCAAAGAGCATAAAAGTATGAGGACTAAGATTAAAACTCTTAACTATCTTGCTTTATATGGTGGTGGCCCACAAAAGCTTAGTGATTCTATTAACATTCCATTAGCTGAAGCTAAAGAAATTATTAGCACTTACTTTAAAGGATTACCAAAGCTTACTGGCTTTCTTAATATGCTTAAGGATTATGGTAAAAGAAATCTAATGATTAGGACTAAACCTCCATATAGAAGAATTAGATTCTTTGAAAATCCACAAGATGATTTTGCAGTCTATTCTCAAATAGAAAGACAAAGCGGTAATACATATATACAGGGTACTGGTGCTAACATAACTAAGCTATCTATGGTTAAAATGCATGAAGAAAGACTTAAGCACAACATTGATGTTAAGTTTGTTTTACAATTGCATGATGCTATAATATGTGAAGTTAAAGATGAACAAGCTGATGAATGGTTTAATATCCAAAAACAATGTATGATAGATGCTTTTAAAGAAGTTATAGGCTATCCTATTGATGTTGATGGGTATATAGCTAAACATTGGAAAAAATAAACTAAATCATGGCAGATATTTCAATGTGTGAAAATGAGAGTTGCCCACTTAAACTCTCATGTTATAGGTATTTGGCTCAGCCAGATGACTTGTTACAATCATATGCAAAATTTGAGTGGGAAAAAGATGAAAATGGAGTAATACATTGCTCTGGGTTTTGGAAATTTAATATAGAAAAACATGACGCAAGAACAAAAAGAACTAATTAGAAATACACTTACTAGACTAAAGAATGATGGTTATGTAGGTGTAGCTTTAGCCTTTGATGGATCTGGTGACTCAGGAAGTTTTATTGCTTCTGGTATATATACACCTGATGATGGTTTTGATTTAGATAATCATTATCATGATATTTTTAGTAATGATGAAGATGGATTATATGACCTTGGTTATGAAGCAGTAAGATCTACAGGTAATGACTGGTATAATAATGATGGTGGGTATGGTTGTGTAAATATTTGCTTGTTAACAGGTAATATTAAAGTTCATATGCATATTCGCGTATATGACACAGAATATTATGAGGATAACTATAAAGCTATAGAATTTACAAAATGAGTCCATTAAAACATTCAGAACTATCAGTTAAAAACTTTGGAGGAGAATACACAGATTATCTACCTATCCATGAATTTCTAGATATGACTAAAACACACTATGTTGGTTATCAACATAGAGCTATACTACATAATACTTTTGGTATTTATGTATGTGAAAAAGTGTTTGGTGCATTTATAGTAAATGCAGAAGGAAAGAAAATAGAAACTAGATACATTGTTATTAACCATATTAAGGAAGATTTAGGCTTTGTGCCTACTATAGAACAATGGGTATCTTGTTTACCTTTTAAACCTTGGATGGGAGGTCAAACTGTAAACCAAACTACAAATACAAAACTCAATCTTGAAGAACTTTTAAAATGACAAAAGATGAAATACAACATTTAGCAAAACAGACTTTTTTAACTCATAAAAGAGGCATATTACATATTTCAATGGGTGTTGGTAAAACTAAAATCGGAATAGATTTAATAGAAAACCACCATCAGAAAATACTTGTAGTAGCACCATTTACATCAGTTTTAGATTCTTGGAAAGAAGAATTTATTAAATGGGGTAAATCAGATAGTAATGTTGTATATACCACTACAGCTTCCTTGGGGAAACACACTAAGAATACATTTGATTTAGTAATATTAGATGAGATTCATCTATATTCTACTAATCAATTATCTAAGATACCTGCAGGGCCATTATTAGGCCTTACAGGTACTCTTAGTGATAATTCTAAAGCTGTAATCAAAGAACAACTAATCCTTGATGTTATATATTCATATGATATTGAGAGAGCTATTAGAGATGGTATTATCGCTGATTATAGAGTTAAAGTTGTAGAGGTTTCCCTTGATGATACACACAAGTATATTGAAGGAGGAACTAAACTAAAGCCCTTTTTAACTACAGAAAAGGCACAATATGATTATCTAACAAAGCAGTTTAATCAAATTAAATTTGCAGAATGGAATGCCATAGGAGCTGATAAAAGAAAATATGCATTGATTAAAATGCAGTTTGCTTCTAAAAGAGCCAAGCTTATCTATTCTTGTAAAACTAAATTAGATACTGCTTCTAGAATAATCAACAATTATCCTGAAGACAGAATGCTTGTCTTTACTACATTAACAGACAGTGCTAATCAGCTATGTGATTACCAATATCATTCTAAAGCTGATAAGAAAAACCTAGAGAGATTCTCAGAAGGAGAAATTGATAAACTAGCAGTAGTTAATATGGCAAATGTAGGCTTAAATATAAAGCCATTAAATAAAGCCGTAGTACATCAATTTCAAAGCTCTGAAGAAACTGCTCAACAAAGAATGGGTAGGCTACTTAGACTAGAATATAATAATCCTAGTAAGATTGCTGAGATATGGGTTATATGTGCTGTTAATACAGTAGATGAAGATTGGGTAAGAAGTGCTTTAAAAAATGTTCCTAGGAGCAAAATAGAGTTTATTCACTATAAAAATTTATAAATGGAACTAACTAAACAACTCAGTATAAATATACTGACAGACCAAGAAGTACTTTTTTTCTCTAAGATAGTAGAGGTAGATATGACACAAGAAGAAAAACAACACCCACAATACTATGTTGACAAAATAAATGCCTTAGCAAAGCCTAAAACTACCTGTCCAGACCAAGTAATGTGTGTTATACCTGCTTTTATACTACTGATGGAAGAAGAGGATGCAAGATTAAAGTATAAAAACATGGGTTTATGATTTTGATGATTATAATTATTTTACTTATTGTAGGTTACATAGCTATTGCAATGCATAGTATATCCCTAATTGATGATGGGCAATGCCTAAAACTTGTATGGGTTACAGAAAAGATTGATAGCGATGGTATGCCTTTCACTAGAGTAAATTCTCTCGTATTATGGAAATACTAGAAGTAATTGACTTGCTAAATAAAATGCAAGATGAAGGCTTTATAAAAGTCTTAAACTGGGAAACCAGAGAACTAATCCTCTTACCTAAAACAGAAAGTAAGATTATACATCCTATTGAAGAATGGATTGATGTGTACAGAAATCTGTTTAAAGGTAAGAAACCTGGTGCTATGGGTGATAAAAATGCCTGTATTGTTAAGATGAAAGAGCTGTTTTTGAGAAGACCTGATTTATCTATGGATAAAGTAATAAGAGCAACTGAAAAGTATATTCAGGTAGAATCTAATCAAAGATGGAAGTATCTAATGCAAGCAGACTATTTTATTTCCAAAAACCAAGGTAACACCAGAGATGGTAGAGTATCTAAGCTAGAAGCTTATTGTGATGAGCTAGATACTAATGAACCTCAAAACTCGTTTATACATGATATTTGATAGAGCATTAAGTAGAATTAGGGACAATATGCATAATGAGCATAACTGTATCCCTTGGGGTTTACCTAGATTTGAAAATGTAGTTCCAGGTATTATGCAACAAAAGTATTACCTAATAACTGCTAACTCAGGTATAGGTAAAACTCAGTTTACTGATGCTTTTTTTATGTATAGACCTATAGATTTTGTGCTTAATACTGAAACAGATATTAAGCTAAAAATCTTTTACTACTCACTAGAAGTAGACAAAGAATCTAAGATTATACAAGGTATTGCTAGGAAGATATATTATGACTATAATATCGTTATTCCATTTAATAAAATCCTATCTATGAATAAGCATAGGATATCAGAAGAGGAATATAGTATTATATCTTCCACTAAGGATTATTTTGAGAAATTAGAAGACTTTGTATATATCTATGATAGTACAATGAATCCTTATGGTATTTTTAAACAGATGGTTGATTATGCTAAATCTCATGGTACCATACACAAGAAGATGATAACTAAGAAGATTAGAGATGAGGTGTCTGGAGAAATAAGAGAAGAACAACAAGAAATCTTTGACTATTACACTCCTAATAACCCAAAGGAATATGTTATCATTATTGTAGATCATGCTGCTTTGCTTAATACTGAGCAAGGTTTAAGCATTAAAGGTACTATAGAAAAGCATAGTAATAACATGGTGCAGTTAAGGAATAACTTTGGATTTATTCCTGTATTAATTCAGCAACAAGCTGCTGCTATGGAAGAATTAGACACCTATAAAGGACAGACTCTAGAATCTAAGTTGATTCCTAGTTTGTATGGTTTGGGTGAAACTAAATTAACTGGCAGAGATGCTGATATAGCACTAGGTATTTTTAGCCCTGCAAGGTATGAATTAGATGTATTTAGGAACTATAAAATTTCTTTATTACAGGATAATTTCCGATCTTTACATGTGTTAAAATACCGTAGTGGTAGTCCTAATGGAGTTGTAGGCTTGCAGTTTAATGGAGCTACAAACTTCTTTGAGGAGCTACCTAAACCAGGGGATCCTATCTTAGAAGAAATTTATAAAAAATACAATGGAAAAGTTAAAGCGTAATACCCTAGAACAAGATATTGTTGAGTTTTTAGAAAGAGGTGGGCCTACTACAACACATAAAAGTGTTATAGAAAGGTTTAATGTATCTATTGAATATGTTAAGTCCCTTATCTGGAGATTAAAAAGAAATTATCGTAACTAAATTCAACAAATATATGAGTACACTCGTAGGTATTGTAGGCCATAGTGGAACTGGTAAATCCACTTCTATTGAAGGCCTTGACCCAAAAGAAACAGTAATTGTCAATGTTTCTAACAAACCTTTACCATTTAAAGGATGGAAAAATAAGTACATCCAAGGTAAGCTATCTGAAGGAGCTAATTATGTATCCACAGACACTTCAGCTACTATTGTCACAGCTATGAAATTCATTAGTGATAATAGACCTGAAATTAAGCATATTATCTTGGATGATATTCAATATTTGATGTCCTTTGAGTTTATGGCTAAAGCTAAAGAAAGAGGCTTTGACAAATTTACAGACATTGCGAAAAACACCTTTGATGTATTAAATACAGGTCGTCAGCTTAGGGATGACCTAATAGTATTTGCACTATATCATGAGGAAAGTACCAATGAAAACTTCAATCAGAAAAGGAAGATTAAGACAATCGGTAAACTTCTAGATGATAAAATTACTCTAGAAGGTTTATTTACTATTGTCCTATTTACTGAAGTAAGGATTGAAGAAGACCAAAGACCACATTATTATTTTGTAACTCAAACTGATGGTGTGACTACTGCTAAAAGTCCAAGAGGAATGTTTGATGAGCTTTCTATTCCTAATGATTTATCCCTTGTGTCCACAAAAATTAATGAATATTATAACTAATAAATATGAAACAAATTCCTATTAGTACTAGAGATTTGAAAATCTGGTATGTGCTGGACTGTATGTCAGCTGATGAAATTGCGGTGAAAATCAACGATATTCACCGCATAAATTGCAGTGGTGATGATGTTGTAACTTTACTCAGAGATAGAAAAGTTCAAGCCAGAAACATCAAAAGAAGTGAACCTACTTTTGAGTTTGTAGATCCTGAAATGATTGTTGAAGACAACTGTGTTTACAGTGAGCCTGAAGAACAATTAGATTTAGGAACTCTTCAACATGCTGGTATTCCTCAGCATTCTTTTGCAAATATCTAAGTATTAACCCTAAAAACAAATAAATAGTATGATTAATATAAATGACAATTCCTTTGATGGAGGTAGCAATGTTCAAATCTTTAATGGTGGACAAGCTGGTGTAGTAAGAAATGTTAAACTTGATAGAATTGAGCCTAAGACAGAAGCTGGTAATGCTCCTGACTATAAGCTATTCTTTAAAGATTCTAATGGTGCTGAGCTTAACTTGGCCTTTTGGTATCTAGATTCTACAAGAGATACATTTGCTAAGGACTTGGAGAAACAAGGTAAAGCTCTTAAGCATTTGGTACATTGCTTCTTAGGTGAAACCTATCAGTTTCCTGCTTTTACTTCACCTAAAGAATTGCTTGATGGCTGCTTACAACTAATCCAGCCTAAGACTTCTTCAGTGATGGTTAGAGTGTATTACACCTATGGTACTACTTTGTATCCTAAGAAGTATCTACAAGTAAGAAGCTATGTTCCTTTTATTGAAGCAGAAAGTGTGCTGCTGTCTGA
>Ga0114918_10005228_pt1 | contig 11155 bp, 10 predicted proteins | sample LantaG_FD_87015 | JGI IMG/M metagenome (GOLD analysis project Ga0114918, IMG submission 87015) | Deep subsurface microbial communities from Baltic Sea to uncover new lineages of life (NeLLi) - Landsort_02402 metaG | ecosystem: Environmental > Aquatic > Marine > Oceanic > Sediment | place... | reverse complement strand
AGGAAAAAAATTTTCTGGCATGTCTTCAATAATAGTATCAAAGACTATCAAATAACTATTTTTTGCAACTAAAGAAGAATATAATTTCAATTCCTTTAATACGTGTTCATGAGTATGATTTGAGTCAAGAACCACTAAAACATTTTTCTTCTCTTTTGCAAAATCCCACACCTGTTTAGCAATACCTTTATCAATCGATGAACCTTCAATCATTGTAATTCGTTTAAACATTGAATGGCTTTCAATCTCCTTTCGGTTGTGTTTGCGAATATCAATATCAATACCCAAAACTTCTCCGTTGCTACCAAGCAGCTCCAGCATAGATGCATAAAAAATTAGAGATCCCCCATGAGCAATACCGGTTTCAATAATTAAATCAGGTTTTACCTGCCATATAATCTCTTGCATTACTATCATGTCCTGCGGGAATTGTATAATTGGACTACCAAGCCATGTAAAATTATATGAATAGTTATATTTTGCTGTCTCCTCAATAAATAGCCTCCCAAATTCTATCACTTTTTGGTCTTTAGACATTTTATCAATGTCTTTCTCTCTTTCTTTCGTGAACTCTTCCCAATAATTCATTCTTCTACCAACCCCTTCGAAATGCTCTTTTTAGCACACGCATAAATAATATTGCAATCATCTGGCCTTGTTCTACCATATTCATAACATGCTCTACAAAACTCAAATTTCCAATCTTTCTTTTTCTCAGACCCTACTCTTCCCCAACCGAAACCTCCTTCCTCCCAGAGACCATTTCGTAAAAACCAATCCATTTGAGGAGTTGAAAGCATTTTATAAAACACCCCCCCCGTTGAGATAACTTTTAATCCAGCAGATTGAATATCTTTTATCAATAAATTTCTATCATAACTACGGCGATGCCCAGCAACATTAATATCGTACGGCGATAATTCATATTCATCTATTAACGTTCCCATTATACGAGCTATATAGCGATTAACAGCTAATGCATTAGGAACATGCACAATTAAAATGCCATCATCTTTTAAAAAAGATGATGCTTTTTGCAAAGTTAATAGGGGATTAATTACGTGCTCTAAAATATTTAACATCGTTACTACATCAAATACTTCCTTAGTTTCAAAAGTCTCTATAAGAGATTCGTGAAATTCTGCCTTAGGGCTTTTCTTTCTTGCCTTGATAAGGTGTAATTTTGAAGCGTCTATTCCAACTACTCGTTTAAATTTTGTGGATAACATAGCAGTAATAGTTCCATCACCGCACGCTAAATCTAAAAGACTATCTCCGTGAGCGTTTTCAATCACTGACTGTGCTTGAAAAAATGCAAGAATAGAATTATAATCCTGATACTCAGATCTATTGTATGGAAGTAAGCATTGCCTTCCTTTTTCTTTTTCAATATCCATCGCATTTCCTCCTTCAATGTTAGCCATTCTTATCCTTACTTTCCTCAATAATATGATCCATCATCTGTTTTAACCCATCTTTTAAATTAATTGTAGGATGCCATCCCAAAACTTTTTTAGCTTTACTTATATCCATTATGATATTAGCGACGAAATCATTAATCTCATGATGCCTAATTACAATATTTGAGCTGCACATCTCCTTTATCATTTTAGCAATCTCAAATGTAGAGTGCCCAATTCCAGAGCCTATATTCAAATTAAATGAACTAGCAGGCTTAGCCCTAATAATACGTTCAATTGCACTAATCACATCATTAACATGAATTAAATCCAATATGGGCAAGTTATTGATATATTTATGAGTAAATATAGTTTCATTTTTTAAGGCTTTTTGAAAAAAGGTATAGATAAATTTAGGTTTATCACTTCCAACTCCGTATACAGGGCTTAATCTCAACAAATATATGTTAAGATCGTAAAGATCTCGATATTGATTTACTAATGTTTCGCATAAGGCTTTTGTTTCTCCATAAGTTCCCTTAGGGCGCAATGGCAATGTCTCAGAAGCAATCAGGTTTGAACTGTTATAACCAGAGTACACCACCCAACTAGATAGATATAAAAGGTTTAAGTTATTTTCTTTACATACATCCAAAACATTTTTTAACATTACAAGGGATTGCCCCATGGATTCAGTTGTAGAATACATTCTCGGATTAGCTAAGTGAATAATAGTATCCACATCGCTATTTTTAATTATTAAATCAAGCTTTATTGGTCCATCTAATATGCTTACTTCCTGCCGGGTAGGTATAACAAGGTCATAGTTTTTCCCCAATCTCGCAGTCAAAGCACTGCCTATAAAACCCGTTCCACCAGTTATAAGGATTTTTTTATTGTTAGTCGTTATCGTGGCTTTTTTATTTATTTCTAAAGCCTGCTTAACAGAATTAAGAAGATCAATACGAATTGTTGTTTCCTCTGTCCTCTCCATAACAAATTTAACTGCTTCATCAAAATCATAATTAAAGCATTTTACGATAGCACCAATAGCAATGGCATTACTCCTTGATATTCCGTAATCACAGCAAATTACTACTTTATGATTTTGTTTTAATAAATTAACGACAGCATCGATCTTTTCCAATATTACTTGATTCGTGTTCCCTTCTCTATCAACCAAATCTCTAACATCAACAACAGTATATTCTTTATCATTAACATCTTCTATTCTCGCTGTTCCTAAATTATCAGTTATCCACCGAATCATTTCTTCATCTCCTCACAGCTAATATATTTCTCTTCAAGACTGCGGAAATAGTAACCGTATTTAATGTTTTCTGGCGGTGTATATTTGTGCCCAAACAGAAACTGAAGAAATATATCAACCTCATTAAACCCCGCCATTGTCCTTAAATAAGTACTAGCTGAAAACCTTGCATTTAGTTCAAATGGATAAAAAATACCACCTTTGAGCCGGCCTTGAATGTTTAAAGGGCCACAATTATTAATTTTTAAGGCGATCTCTTCTGCTTGCATTCTTACATTCTTAAAATCATTGATAAGACCTTGACTGTATCCACTTGATATAATCCTATCATCATATTTAAGGAGATAAGATAACTTGGAACTGAAAAATCTTTTTAGAGCAATTGAACCCACAAGCTTTGCATTCGGAAGAGATAGGACACCTACTGTATACTCACCTTCGTCATTAAGAATATACTCCTGAGCAACCGCTTTTATGCCTCTCTTTTTTAAATAAGAAATATAAAGCAAAGCTTCTTCTACATCTTCGGCCAAATACGCAAAAACACTTCCTCCTGATCCTGTTGATGGCTTAATGATGCATGGGTAATCGAGGCCGTTCAAATCTTTTACATCATCAATTAGTTTTGTTATTGGAACTGGAATGCCTTGATTACTTAAATAATCAAAAGTCTCTATTTTATCAGTACAAAGTTCTATGACTTTCTTTGAATTAATTGCTAAAAAAACGCCTTCTTTGGCAAATAGGTCTTTGTGGTAACATAATAATTGTAAAGGCTCTTCACCCCCAGGTATAATTGCGTCTATCTTTTCTTTTTTACAAATATTTAGTATATTTACTATATATTTTTTCCTATCTACAATATAAGTTTTTACAAAACCCTCTTGATATAATCCATATGCATAAGGTGAAATATCGGCGCCAAAAACATTATAATTTTCACTATGTCTTAGGCTTTTAAAAATCTCTGTTCCTAAAGATGCCCCGCCAACTCCTGCTATCAAAACGGATTCTTTCATTTTTTTTTCTAATTTCATATTATCTTCACCTCAGGTACTGGAATAATAAACCTTCCCCCCATTTCTTTAAATTTTGATTGTTGTTTCATAATTTCATCAACAAAGTTCCAGGCAAGAATCAACATGTAATCTGGCTTGATTTCGTATATCCTTTCAGGACTATATACTGGAATGTGTGTCCCAGGGGTAAATTTATTTTGTTTCATCGGGCTTAAATCAGCAATAAACTCAATTAGTTCAGACCCGATATGGTAATAATTTAATAGAGTGTTCCCTTTGGCTGCTGCTCCATATCCAATAACCTTTTTGTTCTCACTTTGTAATTTTTGTAGTAGATTAACTAAATCTTCTTTGAGTTTTTCAACTCTTTCAGCGAATTTTCGATATGCCATTACTTCATGCATTTTTTTCTCTTTCTCTAGCGAAATCAATTGATTTACATTTTTATTAATAATATATTTCGATTTTTTCTTGCTCACAAAAATCCTAATTGTTCCACCATGAATCTTAACTCTTTTAATATCAATAATTTTAAAATCATGTTCATCAAAAAATATTTTTAGCGGTCTTACGGCAAAATAGGAAAGATGCTCGTGATATATAGTGTCAAATTCTACGTTCTCTAATAAATCCACTAAGTAAGGGACTTCAATTACAAAAACTCCATCATCTTTCAATAGATATGAAACTCCTTTTAACAAATCATCCAAATCATTAGTATGTGCTACTACATTTGTAGCTGTAATTGCATCAGCTTTCCCATTATTTTTAATTATTTTTTTAGCAATATTTTCAGAGAAGAAATCATTTACAGTTGTAATGCCTTCTTCTTGGGCAATTTTTGAAATATTAACTGCAGGCTCAACACCTATAACTTTTGCACCAATCTTTTTAAATTCTTTTAACAAGGTCCCATCATTACTTCCGATATCTATAACCAACGATTTACCATTTAATTTAAAATTGGTCACTACTTCCGTGGCTACACCTTCAAAGTGTTTTCGCAATGCTTCAGATGTCCCTGATACATAGACATAGTTTCTAAAAAGAATTTCGGGAGGAACAATTTCATCAATTTGTAATAAACCGCATGATTTGCACCATACTACCCTAAGTGGATAAGGAATCTCCTTTTGACTTAATTGATCTTTATCTAAAAAAGCATTTGCTAAAGGCATTTCACCCAGATCTAATATTTTCTCCAGTTTTTTATTTTTGCAAATTCGGCATCTTTCAAGTTTCATAATTCCAATCCTCCATACCTTTCAATAAATTCTCTAAAGCTTTTTGCTTTAAAATCTTTTTCGGATATGATTGGGTCGCTCACCGGCCAATTAATTCCTATATCCGCGTCATTCCATTTAATATTACCTTCACTATTAGGAGCGTAATAATTGTCCATTTTATACAAAATTTCGCAATTTTCAGTTAAAGTACAAAATCCGTGAGCGAATCCTCGGGGGATATATATCATTTTCTTGTTATCTGCTGAAAGCGTAATACTATCCCATTGCCCAAAGGTGGGGGAACCTTTTCTCAAATCAATGAACACATCATATATTTTACCATTTATAATCCTTATTAACTTTGCTTCCGAATGTGGTGGAAACTGAAAATGCATCCCCCGGATTACACCTTTTTCTACCGATAAGGAATGATTTTCTTGCACCCAATTTCTATCTATTTTATATTCCTCAAAAAGTTGGGCATCATAAACTCGCATAAAAAATCCTCTTTTATCTTCATGTGGTTCAAACTGTATTTCGAATATTCCTTTAATTCGTCTTTTTTTTACAATCACTTTTATTCTCCTGTGCCCAATATGAACCAATATGTATCAATTTATTTTTTATCAAAATAGTTCTTATACCAATCCACTGTTTCAGATATACCTTTCTCCAGGCCGTATTTAGAATACCACCCCAATATTTTGTGTGCTTTTTCTGCGGATAATGATTGTTCAGGAATTTCTTTCAATTTTAAATTTAATATCTCAGGTTCTAAGTCTACCTTACCCATTACTAAACGAATCGTATTAACAATTTCGATAACTGTCATTCGAGATTCGTTACTAAAATTAAATGCTTCTCCAGAAATATTTTTCTTGGTAATTGATTCTGCTAAATTGATATAAGCATCCACAATATCTTTTATATAAATATAATCACGAATATATTTTCCATTACTTCGAATAACAGGTCTTTTATTATTATGCAGTGAAAGAATGGTTCCCGGAATAATTCTACTCCAATTTAGATCGCCACCACCATAAATATTTCCACATCTCGCTATGGCTATTGGCAGGTTATAAGTATAAGAATACGATTGAGCTAATAAATCAGTGCAACTTTTTGAAACATCGTATGGATGAGACCCTTTAAGTGGCATATCTTCGGTATAGGGTAATTTATCCGCAATTCCGTATGCTTTATCACTAGAAGCAATGACAATTTCTTTCACAAACCCTCGATGCCGTCTACAAGCTTCCAAAATATGGTAAGTACCCCTAATATTGCTTTCAAAAGTTTGTAAAGGTTCGCGATAAGCTGCCCCGACAATTGTCTGCGCTCCCAAATGAAAAACGGCATCTATTTCATATTCATTTATCGCACGCTCTATTGTAGAAATATTTTCTAATGAGCCGTTAATTATATTAGTTTGTAAATAATCTCCGCTTCTATAAAACTCAGTTTGAAAATCAATATCTCTCACCAGAGCCACAATTATTGATTTTCTCTTTAAAAGTGCTTTTACAAGCCATGAACCTACCAAACCTGTAGCTCCCGTAATTAAAATTTTTTTACCTTCCCAATCTTTCCAATTCATACTCATTTATTTAATCCTCCCATAATTTCCAGGGCGCTTTACCTTCATTCCATAAATTACGTAAATATCGCAAATCTCTTATATTATCCATACACTGCCAGAAGTCATTATGGCGATAAGCCATTAACTGACCGCTTTCTGTTAATTTCTCTAAGGGTTGGTGTTCCCAATGAGTACCGTCATCTTCTATATAATTTAGCACCTCTGGTTCGAGTATAAAAAACCCTCCGTTTATCCAATTTTCGTCAATTTTTGGCTTTTCAGCAAACTTGGTAACTTTATCTCCATCAAATACCATTCTCCCGAATCTCGCCAAAGGTTGAACAGCCGTTATAGTTGCCAGCTTTCCATGTGAGCGATGAAATTGTAGCAGGTTTTTTAAATTTAGATTTATAATTCCATCACCGTAAGTCATCATAAATGTGCCATCTGTAAGCCACTTTGAAAGTTTTTTTATCCTTCCTCCTGTCATAGTATCAAGACCGGTGTCAACAAGATGCACTTTCCAATCATCCTTTATTTTATTATGCTCTGTTATTTCTCCGCTCTTTGTATTAACTGTAAAGCAATCACTTAGGAAATGATAATTCATAAAGAAATCCTTAATCATCTCTCCTTTATAACCTAATGCAATAATAAATTCGGTAAACCCAAAATAAGCGTAATATTTCATTATATGCCATAAAATTGGTTTCCCGCCTATTTCAACCATAGGTTTAGGAATTATATCTGTTTCTTCCGCAAGTCTTGTGCCAAGACCGCCTGCAAGAATTACAACTTTCATCTAAAAAGTAACCTCCTTTTTAAAATATTATTTTAATTTTCATTTGGAGTGAACTTTGTAGTCCACCGTAAAAGCGGTCTGACTACACCTGGCATATGCCCGCCATAATCTCCTCGCGCTGAATCACCCTCAAGGCTATCAATAACTTGAAAGGCAACAGCATCACGCTCGAAAAAATGAACAATAGCTGGGGTAGCATTTGCACTAATAGCTACTCCTACAACCACACTTCCTTCTGAAAGAAAATTACCTGGAATCCATGCTGTACTTGTATAGTGCCCTACAGGTCGAGTTCGCCGTCGCCACGAACGATCCTGATCACCTGCAATAAATATATTAATTCCCTCTTCATTAAAGAAGTGATAATTCGGTACTAACACATAACCTGGCTTAAGTACTTCATATTCTATTTTAATTCCTACAGTTTTGCGAATATCCACTGCTTCCGCTATTTCCTCATCTTCAGTACAAACACAGACAGCCCGAAGGCGTACAATATCATTACCGGGAGATTTGCTCAAATTTTTCCATTTTCGGATTGATGTGGCTCCTATATCAGAATGCAAGTACTTGTTTATAACTTGGTGTGAAGGTCCATCTTGCAAAATATGTCCCTCATTTAAAAGGATTGTCCTCGAACAAAGTCGAGTAATTGCGGACATATTATGAGAAACAAATAATACTGTTCGTCCTTCGCCTGCCACTTCGCTCATCTTTCCTAAACACTTTTTTTGAAATTCTATATCGCCTACAGCCAGAACCTCATCAATCAGCAGTATCTCAGGATCCATATGTGCTGCTACAGAGAAAGCAAGTCGTACCTGCATACCGCTCGAATATTTTTTGAGTGGAGTATCGAGAAACTTTTTCACACCTGAAAATTCCACAATTTCATCAAATTTATTTTCGATTTCTTGTTTTTTCATTCCGAGTATAGCACCATTAAAATAGATATTCTCTCTGCCTGTAAGTTCCGGATGGAATCCTGTACCAACTTCAAGCAGACTTCCAACGCGACCTCTTAGAATCACTTCACCTTCTGTTAAATGCGTTATGCGGGTAAGTATTTTAAGAAGCGTCGTTTTACCTGCACCATTTCTGCCAATAATACCCAAAATTTCGCCACGGTTCACTTCAAAATTTATATCCTTTAGCGCCCAAAAAATATCGTTGTGCTTTCTTATGTTTTTTATCGTTTTCAGGGGTGATTTCAATAAATTAATTACACTTTCGCTAAATGTCTTATAACCTCTGTCCATACCGATTTTATACTTTTTTGATAGATGTTTTACCTGAATTATTGGATTTTCTTTAATTGACATTATATCAGATCCGCAAAACCTTTCTCTGTATTTTTTAGAAATATTATGCCTGTAAAAAATATAAATAAGGACATAATTATTGAAACACCAAGCGTAGTGAAATTAACCTCTTTATAACCAAGTAAACTTGCCCTATGTGCATTGATTAAACCCGTCATAGGATTTAAATATAAAAGCCATCGGTATTTTTCACTAACAATATTTGGCGGATATATTACTGGTGATGTAAACATAAGTAACTGAATAAAAAATGGAAGAATAAACTTAATATCCCGATATTTTACACAGATGGAAGAGAACCAATAAGATATTCCTGAGGCCAATATGAAGGTCGTAAATACAACTAATGGCACTATAATGATCTTTATACTCGGTACGAATCTATAGTATACCATCATAAGTACTATAATGCTCATTGCGACACTATAATCTACCAATCCAGCCAAACAAGAACTTGTTGGGATAAATAACCTTGGAAAATAAACTTTTGTTACTAAATTTGAATTACTTACTAAACTATTTCCTGCTTGTGATAGCGAAGTTGAAAAATAAGTCCATAACACTAAACCAGAATATGAAAAAATAGGATAAGGGATATTTTCAGAAGGTATTTTTGCAAAATTTCCAAAAATTATTGTAAAAACAATCATGGTTAAAAAAGGTTGTAATACTGCCCATGAGGCGCCCATTATGGTTTGTTTATAGCGTACTTTTATCTGTCTTAATGCTAAGAAAAATAGTAATTCTTTGTACTCCCATATTTCATGTAAATCAATCGAGAAAAATCCTTTCTTTGCTTTTATTATTACTTTATAGTTATTTTTATTAGTAATCATTTGCTACACCAACCTATAAACTTATAAATAATTTTTTTTATGAGAACTAAAAGTAAAATCCAATATTACTGATAATTTTTTATGATAAATCATAATTTTTTTATTTTCTCCCTACTCCCTCATAGACAAAGCCTAAGGCTTTTAAGGTGGTGGGGTCATATAAGTTTCTTAGGTCGAGCAGGATGGGAGATTTGAGTACTTTTTTTATTCTCAATAAATCAAGGTTACGGAATTGATTCCATTCGGTAGCTATGACTAAAGCATCACTTCCAAGTGCAGCATCATATTCATTTTCACAATAAGTAATATCGGGAAGGATTTTTTTGGCATTATCCATAGCCAGAGGGTCAAAACATTTTACTTTAGCTCCGCCTTTGAGTAGCATTTTTATAATATCAATGGATGAAGATTCCCGGATATCATCCGTATTCTGCTTAAAGGCAAGTCCTAATATACCTATGGTTTTGCCCTTTAAACCACCCACCAAACCTTTTATTTTTTCTAGCATTAGTTCTCTCTGTCTTTTGTTGGCTGAAACGACTGCCTTTAAACTTTTAAATTCATAACCGAAGCTTTCGGCAATATGGCACAGCGCTCTTGCATCCTTGGGGAAACAGGAGCCGCCGTATCCCGGACCGGGATGAAGAAATTTGGGGCTGATACGACCATCCAACCCCATCGCCCTTGCTATCTGGTGTACATCTGCTCCTACTTTTTCGCAGAGATTAGCAATTTCATTTATAAAAGTAATCTTTGTCGCTAAAAAAGAATTACATGCATATTTGATTAGTTCTGCAGTTTCCGAATTGGTAATTACAAAGGGTGTATCAATTAAATAGAGAGGACGGTAGATTTCCTGCATTATTTTTAGAGCACGGTCACTATCAGTTCCGATTACTATTTTGTCGGGATGGGTGAAGTCATAGACTGCTGAACCCTCCCGGAGGAATTCGGGGTTGGAAACGATGTCGAAGGGATGTTTCACCCCCACCTTAATCCTCCCCCCTCGAAGGGGGAGGAAATTTTGTGTATACTCTCCCCTCAAGGGAGAGGGGGAAGAAGGATGGATTCCCGCTTTCGCGGGAATGACAGAAGAGGAAGTGGGAATGACAGAAGATGGATGGGATTGCTTCGTCGCTTCGCTTCTCGCAATGACAGATGAAGGGATACTCCTCGCAATGACAGAAGGATGGATTCCCGCTTTCGCGGGAATGACAGATTTAGATTGATATTTATTAATTATTTCTTTAATTCTGTGGGCTGTGCCTACTGGGACAGTGCTTTTATTGACTATTACTTTGTATTCATTAAGGGAGAAGGCAATTTGTTGGGCGACTGTTTCAATCTGCTTGAGATTGGCTGAGCCATCATCGTTGGAAGGAGTACCTACGGCGATAAAGATTACTTTGGATTCTTTTACCGCTTTTTCCAGGTCGGTAGTAAAGGTAAGGCGGTCAGCTGAGACATTTTTTTGAATTAAGTCTTCTAAATTCGGTTCGTAGATAGGAACGCCCCCGGAGTTAAGAAGATTTATTTTTTTCTCATCATGGTCGACACAGGTTACAGAAAGGCCAAAATCAGCGAGACAGGTGCCGGTGACCAGGCCTACGTAGCCGGTGCCTATAATTGCAATGCGCATGTTTTAATACCACCTTTCGTTAGAATCTAACGAGTGTTAAAATGAAATAAAAAATGATT
>Ga0114918_10005227_pt1 | contig 11157 bp, 15 predicted proteins | sample LantaG_FD_87015 | JGI IMG/M metagenome (GOLD analysis project Ga0114918, IMG submission 87015) | Deep subsurface microbial communities from Baltic Sea to uncover new lineages of life (NeLLi) - Landsort_02402 metaG | ecosystem: Environmental > Aquatic > Marine > Oceanic > Sediment | place... | reverse complement strand
TCAGTTGTCTTTATTCGACGACGAACCTTACTGCGTTAAAGAGGAGTTTAAGTTCAAGTGTGACAAGCGGCCTATAGTTCCTGTTTTAGGCACCTGGTCTGACAGCCCAACGCCTGGCTGGCAAATTACAACTACTGCTGGCCTAGGTGCTGGCACTATCTGGGCCAGCGCAGCCACAACTCCAACCTTCAGTCACTAAGAATGCTGCACCCCTGCAAGGCATGTTCCGCAGATGTAGGCGGCTGGTCTGATCCTCAAATCTTGCTTTGTCGGCCCTGCTCAGCCGCGTATTCTGTTAAAGTACGTGCGTGGCTAAAGGAGAACCGTAGGAACATCGACTACCCACCCTTCAGTGTGTGGTTGGAGTTTTTAAAGGAACATCGTGAGCAGAACTCGGATTAACGACAAGTGGCTTTCAAACTGTACAGGCGAAGAACTAAGACAGATGAACCGTCTAAGATTCAAAGGGGACTCGATGATGTACGAAGACATCATCTTAGCCCCATACCACAGAGACAAGATACGAATATTCCTACTTAAGAAAGACGGAGTGACAGTAGCTTGGTCAGGTGTTATTACACCGATCAGTCGCGCAGTAAGGCGTAAGAAACCAGACTACCCAACAAGGGGTGGGACTAAATACTCTCCTATCTACACCTACGTTAGTCAGGCTCACCGTAAATCTGGCTTTGGTAAACGACTGCTTAGAGCTACGGCTAACTACTCCAAATCAAAGAGATACATCCCAGTAGCTTTTTGGTATGACAAGAAGTCTAATGCCTTTTTCGTTAAAGCTAAGCAGCACATTCCCCATCTTAGAATTTTCGATATATCTAAGTGGTGGGATTTAATCTGATTACGTGTTAACGAGTCTGCTACTATAGAGGTAAATGCGTTGGCTACCAGCAATACTAATTACACTATTACTCACTACAGACGCAGCAGCGTGCGGCAATTGCCACGCCTCAGATTCCTTACTTAGATCCTTATTACCCGCAGACCCAGCTAAATACAGAGTTGTCTACACAGGGTTAAAGGGTCTATTGATGGACGAGTACGTCCGACTAGCGTCTGGAACTTGGGCAGATGTAATTGAGACACAGTATAGTAGTGGTGCTATAAACGAATTTACTATGTGGAGTAATTACCAGTCGTTAAACGACTATAGGAATGACTACTCTTCCAACAAACACGAGGACAGGCGAACTGAGTGGTGGCAATACCTAGTCTCTTGGGGGCCTGTCACAACGCACTACGCTGGCCCTAGTGGAGACTTGATCGACTTTGGTCCCATACAGGTCAACAACAAGTTTAGGTTGAACCTGAAGAGCTACGAGACGGATTTAACCAGCAGATGGCACTACAAGTTTAGGCCCATTATTAAAGTAACTACAAGGTTACCGTTAATTAGTGCGATTGGTGTTGGTCACGTGTTCACGTATAGTCAGCGTGGGAAAAAGCTAATCAGTGTGATGTTTGGCTTCGGTGTGAACTTTACTAGAAGGGAAGCTGTGGCTGAGGTTCAAGTAAAGTTGTCTGCTTGGTAGCTGCTAACCTTTTCCTGTATTATCTATTCGGGATATCCTGCGGTTTACCTTATCCTTGAATTTTCCAATATGCTTCTTAGTAATACCTAACCTGCTCTTGATGTCTTGTCCCATAGCTTTAATATCATCAAGTTTGCTTCTTAAGTCTCTCCTAGTACTGCCACGTTTAGCAATATCAGCTACCTTGATTCTATTTTTTAGATCAGCTACTTGCATTTTCTGACTCTTGTCTGTTATTTCGTCACCAATATCCTTGGCTTCTTTACTAACACTACCAATATCAGCATGTTTTTTCCTGCTCTTGTACTCGTGCCCAGCAGCCGCTCCTAGTCCTGCACCCACTAGCGCCCCTTTAACAACGTTCTTAACTATTTTCTTCTTGCGGTCTGGGTCGTCTTTACTGTGCTTCTTAGCACCGTAGCCTGCACCGATAGCACCCCCAAGAGCCGCACCAATTCCAGCGCCCTTAAGCATAGCTCGTTCCACAAGCTCATTGATGGTGTCACCAACATGTGCTCCGTTCACGAGATCATTCAGTGCTTTATCTATTTCTTGTGCCATTGTTGTCTGCCTTTGAGTGTCTAATCGAGTATAGCGGAAGTTGCCGCTACGGTTTAGAGTCTGTTATAGTGAAATACCTGGAGACGCTGTCCACATGAACTTACTGATGTTAGGGATTCTATGTACCATCGTGTTAATCCAAAGCGTTGCCCTGTACAAACTGGCTAAACGGCTTGATGATGTTGTTTACAAGCAAGAGGATAATAGCTTATCTATCCGTAGACTGACATACAGAATATCTGGAGATACTAGTTTAGTAAATACAAGCAAGTTTAAGCTTCCAGACAGGATGTTCTAGTGGAAGCTCCCACAATGTCTGTTTGTTCCGTCTGTGCAACTAACACAGCCACAGACTATGTTTATGAGCTTATAGAAGATAACACCATTTGTACATTAACCTGCTCATCTTGTGCAGATGAACTAATGAGCTAAAGCTAAATGGGAGTTAAAGAAGAAAAGCAAGCAGCACTCCTAAACAACGCGCACATTCTTGTGCATAAAGCACATGAAAGCCTAAAGTGGGTAAATTTCCTTACACCAGACAAAGAAGACCTATCTAGTATTTTAGAGGATATTCATAAGGCTACTGCTACAATACAACGTGTCATTGATGGGCAAGTGTTCGACGGCCCTCGTTTGGTAAAATAGGCTTAGTAACTTCGCCCATCCCTAAAGGTGTTAGATAGTGCTAAGCTGTAAGCTAGGGCCTATTAATTCTCCAGTGAGTTGCTAATGTTTGGATTTATCCACAAGACGAATGAGCAAGTAAATTCCGCTAGAGGAACCGTGTACAACATCTACGAAGGTGCACCGGTTAAGTCTGAAGCTCTAAATAAGCGTGCCCTACTAGAATCAGCTAAACACTTCTTCAGAAGGAAGAAAGAAATTGGCGTATTGAAAGCGTTCTGTGAGGCTACTAGCAACTCCACTAAGCCAGAGTGGCTTCTTTGGGCTGTTGCCCCTGCTATAACACAACTAGAGCATAACGACATCACAACACACGGCAGAGTAAAGCCTGTGCCACCCCCTTGGAGTCTAAATGGGTGATACACCAGAAATACTTTGCGGCGTCTGTAGAGATAAACCAGTGTCTGGTAAGGCACATGCTTGTATATCTTGTCTAAAAGATCTTAGCCAAGAGCAACTAGGTAAAATGTCAGCAGACGTGCTTTCCAAGATTAAAAATAAGCCTAGGGTTTGTTTGCTGTGTAGCAACTTAACCAAAGGTAATCGTAAGTTTTGTAAACAGTGTGCCGAACACGGTATAAAAGAAACCATTAAGTCGGCTGCGTTGTCTGCGACTACTGGCGCACCAATCACACATATTGTCGAGAGGCTTATAGGATGATCTACACAACAAACAAAGAAAAGCGTTGGAAGTTATTTGAGCACTACGCCACTAGAATGGTAATGAACACTGAGGAGACTGCTCTAGACACCAGAGAGTTTTCAGAGTTTGTGTTTCTACAACACTATTTCGCGCCAGACTACATTCAAGCTAGGACAAAGCCGTGGTTACCCAACTTCTTCACAGGTAAAGTCTAGTGCGCACAATGAGGGAATACCTAGAAAAGGCCACACAAGACATCGCGTTCGGGTTAGACCCAGATGTTGTTATTGATGTGCTACTTGTAGAGAAGTCTATGTGGAAGCCTAAAGCCGGGTACGTTGGTGGTGGTGCTGCTGCTGCAGCAGCCATACAAGGAGGATTAGCACACTTAGACGCTAAAAATAAAGGTCTTAAAGGTAAAGAGAGAACTAAGCACATAGCTAAAGCTGCTGCTAAAGGAGCGGTTAAGGGAGCCGTAACTGGCTATGCAGGTCAGCTTCTGGCAAGAGGTGGACACTCCCTTGCTGCCGAGCGTAGGCACATTCGAAGGGGTACCGGCAAGAAGGCTGCAGAGAGTGGGATACCAACTAACTGGTCCTCTTTGGATACAGAGTATAAGAAAAAGAATGGAAAGCCTCTTAAGTTTGCTAGGTCTAAAGAAGGTGAAAGTAGGCAGCCACACCCTAAGTCAAAAGAGAGTAAAGACCCTAACACAAGGCGTATTAGAAAGTCTAAATTAAAAGCTAAACGGCGAGAGAAGATTTGGGCGGCTAGAGGGTTTGTGGGCGCGATAGGTGCAGGACTTAAAGGACTTAGTAGATGATACGCATTGACAGACAACTAGAAAACATCATAAACGGTGCGTCTGTTGACGATGAGATTACCTCCATTTTGAATGAGGGTGCTTTTGAAAAACTCAAGGATTTTGCAAAAAGCAAGAAGTGGAAGAATAACCTAATAAGACTTGGATTGGGTGCAGGTGTTGCTTACGTAGCTTACAAGATACTGAAAAAGGGCTCTGGTTGTCAAAACGAAATAGAGACCTACATGCGCTTCTTAGTGCAGGAATTCTACAGGGTTGCTAAAAGAGAAGGAACAAGAGCAACTGTAGAATTGATTAGGGCAGCCGTAAAATCCAGCACAGGTAGTAGTGTATTAGCTGATGTCCTAGCCAGCACAGCTAGAAGAATTATAGACCGGTTGGTGGCCAGCATTCCAGACGACAGAGAGCCTACAGCAGACGAGATTAAGAAAGCTGTAGCTGACGAGCTACCTCCAGTAACTGGTGACTCGTCAAGGCTAGACGTTATCAGGAAAGCAGTTATGTCCAGAGGAAGAACAGTAAGAATGAAGCAGTCCAGTAGCGCTTCATCAATAGGACAAGAAGTTAAAGGAACCGGCGCCTGGTCAATCTACCTAAAACGTATCTACAAGTGGGGTGTTGATGCAAAGATGCCTTTGTGTATCCTGCTACTGATAAACTCTAGGGAGGGTAGAGGCACCTTAGGACTTGATGTATCTCTTGAAGGTGTAAGCGAAAGAGTACTCCGTAAGGAGTTCAAACATTACCTGTACACTGAAGATGGTGAATTTATTTTGGAGGGGTACCCAGAAGACTACCCCGCATTCGACATGGGCAGCACTAATACGTGAAGTCCATCGATGGCACAGTAAGTAACATCCTAAGTGGGTCTTCTATTGAATCTGAGATAGCGGCGCTCCTCAGTGAGCGTGTTGTGTGCCGTTACGTGGGAGCCCCACAGAAACGAAAGCGGAATGGGAGGACTTACTACACACGTAAGCGCGCCTGCACGGGACAGGCCAACCCAGTGCGGTCTCAGAGGTCTGCCAGAGCAGCCAGGTCAGGCAGTGTTCGGCAGGCCGCTAAGGTAGCTCAGCGAAGGAGATGGAAAAACTTCAAGCCAACTGCAATGCGAACGAGACTCCTTCCAGGGCAACGAAAACGATAATACTCAGTGCACACAATCTTAATTGTAGATGATGATAGCGGTAACTTAGTATCCTTGAAGATGCTGCTAAAGTATAGTGGTATCAAAGGATTAACTATTAAAACTGCTTCCAACGTTGGAGACGCACTAACTATTTTAAGCAGGAATGGTGTTGATCTTGTCTTGTCTGACGTAAATCTTGGTAGTGAGTATGGCCCTGACATCAAAAGAGCTTACCCAAGAGTCCCTTTCATTTATTTAACAGGGGACACGCACTGGAAGTCTCCTGATAAATCTATAATGCTCACGAAACCCTATGACACAGATGTTCTGTATGGGCATGTTAAGAGCCACTTAGGAATTGTAGAGAACATAGAGGAGAACATCTTCAGACTCACTAGGATGATAGCTAATCAGGAAATTACTGTAGAGGACGCTATAAAGGACCTGCTAGAGGTTGCGCCACCAGGCTGGTCTGGCACCGTAAAAGCAATGAAAGATAAGGAAGGCTTTCCAGCAAAGAAAGCTTTCTCTTTAGCTTGGTGGATGCATAAACGTGGAGATAAACCACACTACAGTCCAGAAGCAGGCAAGCCTAAGTACAAGAAGCCTGTTAAGATACATAAGACCTAATCTGCTATGCGCCCACTGGAGGTGAGTAATGAGTTCACTGTATAAAGATGAGAGTATCTACGCTGCTGCCAGACGCTTAATAAAAGAAGCTAGAGAGTTTAGAGAGAGTATGGCGGCTCCCACAACACCGAACAATTTCTCAAAGGTGTTATACGAAGTTAGAGACTTATCTGTGGCAGACAAGATAAAGAAGCTACTAGATCAAAGTGATAAATGAAAAACTGGAAAGTAACAAACGGCAAAATCGAGATCAGTGACGCAGAGGCTGACGAGAGGCTAACAGAGCTACTCGCTGAGTATGTGCACTTTGCTGACAAGCTAAATCATCTAACACCTAAAGAGGTGGTAGAGATGTTACAGACTAAGTATTCCGATTGGTTCCGCGCGATAGACACAAAGGTAATCGTGCAGTTTGTTCAGGAGGTTGATGAGGTAACACTGAAGATGGACGTTGACCCTTATTGGGACGTATACATTGATTTCCAGAAAAAAGCTGGAGACGTGTTTAACATCTTCTTAAAAGACTTTAAAAGCAAGAGCAACGAAAGCAAGAAGGACAGTCGTGTCGTAACTGATGCTGTAAACAAGGCTTTCGGAAAGGTCTTCAGGATTAGTCCCGACAACAGGTCTATTGATGCATCGCTTAAAGGGAACAGACAACTGAATAGGGTTGCGTTAAGGATCTTTAAGAAGTTGAGTAAGATGGGCTATGCGTTCTAATGGAAAATCCTAGACTAGTATTTGAGTGACCGGGACACACAGGACCGCTTCCAGTTAGGAAGCGTAAAAAGAAAAAGACAACCACACAGTCTCCTAGGTTGGAACATTCAGTGCAGTTCAACAAACTAATAATGCAGCTTATAGACGGAACTAGACTGCCGTCGTATGAAGATACTATTAGTGAAGCTAAAGTACGTATCAGTGATTCTGAGTGGGTAGCTTTGATTGCCTACTACTTGACGCTTGTTGCGCTTCACACAGGTGAGCCTAAAATTACACCTGAACTGTTTTCTACGTCTAGAGGTATTGATAACGAACAGTTCACCCGTAGGTTGAAAAAGCACCGTAACGCAGCAGAGGCTTACAAAAGAAGAAACGATCACAGGGAGCTTGTCAACGAATACCTAAAGCCTAAGCTAGCGGACCACATAAAGAGCCTAAGTAAAACTATTCGCTCCCCTAGAAAGACTGCAGATAACATCAAAGCTGTAGCAAATTACCTACTAGCGAAGAAAAGCAATTCAGACATCACACAACAGGATTTTGCTACGACTTCTGGCATCGCAAACAGTAAGTTTAGCCAATTACTACGGACACACCGTATAGAGGCAGAAGCCTACAACAACCTGCGAGGGGACACAGCAGATAGTTCTAGTAAATCTGGAGAAGATAAACTAGTTCAGCATAAGAAGATGCTACCACTCTTCGGTAAAGAATTGTGGCTAAAGGGCAACAACACACATAAACAGATTCTGAAGAGTTTCTCAAACGCACACAACCTGGATAAGAACCTACTAGACTCTTTGTGGACTAATCTAAAAGATACGCTACAACTTAAGAACGCTGTAAGAGCAGCGCTTGGAATGAGCCCAGAAGAGCCTAAGAAGCCTGTGCGTAAACCAAAGCCAACGATAACTGTAGAGAAGCCTACGCTTATGAAGGGTCGGGGTGGTTACGCACCTAAATTCAAGGGACCACTTGATGACGCTTGGTTGAACCTAGCGGCTGCTATAGAGAGACGGGGCCTTACTAAGAGACTCATACTGGACAACGCACACCTTGTAGGTGTTAGCGTAATTAGAAAAGTTAAGAAGTTCCCCTCTGCTTGGAGAGACAAGCATATTATTAGGTGGATGTCCTCCCATTCAGACGAGTATGTAAAGCTTGCAGGTCCTAAGATTGAACAGCAACTAAGGGAGCAAGGACTGTGGAACCCTCCACAGGAAACGACAGCTAAGGCAATGGCCAGACCTACAACAACTCCGTCACCTGCGGAGAAGGAGCCCTGGGAGCACCTAGCTAGCTGGAGACACAATAGAAAACCAAAAGTTCTTATAATCGGGGGTATAGCCAACAGGATGCTTGAAGCACACCAGTGGGTCTACAGGTACTTTGATATTAACTACATTGAAGTCGGTGTTGGCACAGGTAGAGGTAATAGCAGTACAAGTAGAATAACAAGTCTAGTTAGTGCTCCAACAAACGACCTAATCCTACTAATGTCTGGGTATATGGGCCACTCACAGTCTGGTGCTGTAACTTCTGCAGTCCATCCTAGTGTCCCACTTGTGCTTAAGAGTGGCACAAAGCCTTTGAGGTCTATAAATCAAGCCGCTACTGCTGTAAAGGATAAAGGAACTGCTCCATGGTTTGTAGAAGCCTTTGAAGCAGAAAAAGGGCCTATTGTTGACTCTCTCGACCAAGACATCTACAACTTACTAGAGAGAATTGGTTTGGAAAGACTATTAGCATGAGAGAGCACACAGTAACAACAATCCGACAGATGTTATCTAGTCAGGATTCTGACGTTGTAGCTAGCCTAAAGGCTAACCAACAGCATAAATTCCGCTCACTGAGCGAAACTAGGATTTCATTTATTGATCCTAAAAAGACAACAAAAACATTACAGGATGTTAGGATTGCCAGCCTTGAAGCCGGTTTAAAAGACCAAGCCGCTATTAAGGGTATAGCTAATCTACTTTCAGGGCACCCAAAAGCTTTGTTCAATCCTAAGTTCTGGAACAGCATTGGTAGAGGGTCTATTAGTGCGCTGCTTCATGGAAAGTTCGACCCTAACTATAAGATACCGGGTAGCGGTGGCACACTTAGTAAGAACGCGTCTTCCTTGGAGCGTGTCGGTGGTCCTCTAGCCACAGGTGCTTACAGGGCGGGGAGGGCTCTACAAAAGGCTGAGGGCTGGTTTAACATCCACGATCCTGACGCTGGTGAAGGGCAGTTTGCATCTAGAAGTTACAGCACTGGCTCTGCGTTTGACCCAAGAGGTTCTAGAGACCAAAGGGACGCGTGCAGTGCCAAGAAGTTTAAAGCACCTGGCCAGGAGCCGGTCGTAATTGGTTACACAATGGGGACACCTGAGTATGAGCAGTGTATGGAGCCTAACTCAAGTGGGTGGAGGGAGTTAGAGAATTCTAAAAATGTTTTAAGTAGGTCTAGTGTTCTTGCTAAATTACCTGATGTTATGAAAAACTTGGGAATTGACGCAGAAACCTACCTTAAGCACCGTAAAGCTGAAGTTGACTACAGAGGCCGTAAGTGGAGCAGGAAATCTGCAGATCACAGGGCTCAATGAGCCTAGCTGGGGCTATAGCTAAGCTTGTTGGAGGGTCTGCAGCAAGAGATGTTGTTGAAGGACTTGACGGAACAGCTATGCACTACGCAGCTTTGATGGTGCGTTATGGCGTTCCAGAGGCTGAAGCTATTAAGAGAAGTGTCAAGCTAATAGGACACGCGCCAGACGAAGAAGTGCTAAGTATGGCACTACACAGTCTTGAGAATCGTAAGAAAAAATCTGTTAGTTACTGGGACAGACAAGGGCACTACGATCCTAAACGTACACCTTTATTTCTTGATCCAGCGGGTAACAGCCTAGATGATTAACCTAAGCACCGCTACAATCGGTGATGTATACACACAGTTGGAAGGGTAACAATGAGCGAAGAAGACAAAACCGGAGCAGAAGACTCCAGGCTAGAGGCTCTACAAGAGGCCGTAAAGGATACTCTTAAGGAAACTACCTTTGGAAAGCCAATGAAGGTTTCTGCTCCAGGTGGACAGACACTAGTATTCCGTCGTAGGCAATATGAGGGTCGTCCAGACTCCGGTGCCTATGAGACAGGACGCTCTGAGCAGCGTAAGGCTGTAACCAAACGCTCCAAGGCAATGGGTGAGTCTTGGAAGAAGTTTGTAGAACCTGGTAAGAGAAGTCTTACTGAACGTAAGCCAGACTCTATTAAAGGCAAGTTCCCACTAGCCTATGAGCTAGTTGAGTATGTTAGCGCAGGTGGAACTGTGAATAACGTAGCTCGTATGATGGAGCTAAAACCTCCTACTATCCACGGCATTGAGGACATTGCTGACTCAGTTGACTGGCACTTCCTTAACCGTGGTATTACGGTAGAGCATCTTGAAACGGCTCTATCTAAGGGTGGTGACAAAGTCCTTGTATTCATGGACGACCGCGCAGCACCAAGGCTTCCTCAGGTCAAGGAAGTCCTATCTAAGTTTGGTGAGGCACGAATCCTCCAACGTGCTGACGACATGAGTGAGCACACAGGGCAGCCTCACGGCTTCTACGTGTTTGAGCTTAGCCCGGATCAGGGTATCTACCAGAAGAGCACTGGTAAGGATGACACTAACAAGGAGCTTAGCTGGAACGCTGATAGGCCACAAACGGATATGGTTGACTCCATGCAGGGTGCTATCAACTTCCTAACTGACTCAGTTGAGGACGACGAGCTTGTAGAGGTTGTCCTAGAGGATCTCTTTGAGCCATTCTGTGGAACTTGTGGTGACCAGCTTTTCGAAGCTAGTGAGATGGAGAAGTTTAAGCCATCTGAGGTGTTGAAGCGCCGCACAGAGGGTGATAGAGCTAAGCGTAAAGCGGGGACCACTAGTTGGAAGAAAACTGCCTTTGCGCCAAAGGGTGTTTATGATAGCGTAGATGGTGACTTCGTAGAAGAAAGTTACAAGAAGTGGGCTGGTATTGGAGCGGGAGTTACCGGTGTTGCTAGCGGCGTAGAGGGCTATTACACAGGTAAGAAGAAGGGTCTTAAGGGCAAGGCGCTAGCAAAGCACGTAGCAAAGTTTACAGGTGGTGGAGCCGCCGCTGGGGCTATTGCAGGAGTGAATGCTAGGGCACTTAAGGGAACGATGGATACGCTGAAGCCTGTTAAAGACTCTCTTGAAGACGATGAGTTCGACTTCGTAGAGATGTGTGGTAAGGACCATGACCACGCTGACGATAAGAAGAAGAAGAAGAACAATCCTAACACGGACGACGACTACGATGATGAAGACGATGATGAAGAGTTCGATGACTGGAAGTCAAGCGAAGCCTTTGATGCCAAGGTAGGGGATCCTAAGGGCAAGAAGAAGAAGGACCACAAGGTTACTCTTG
>Ga0114918_10005226_pt1 | contig 11160 bp, 13 predicted proteins | sample LantaG_FD_87015 | JGI IMG/M metagenome (GOLD analysis project Ga0114918, IMG submission 87015) | Deep subsurface microbial communities from Baltic Sea to uncover new lineages of life (NeLLi) - Landsort_02402 metaG | ecosystem: Environmental > Aquatic > Marine > Oceanic > Sediment | place... | reverse complement strand
TAAATAAGATAAAATGAAAATCTGCATCTACAGTAAGACACCCCTAGCCGCCGCACCGTGGGAACTATACAAGGCATTGAAAAAGTACACAAATCATGAAGTAGCATATATCAATGAAAGAAATAATTATAATGATGGTCGAATATTTCCTTTTCACTTGCTTTGGAATTCCGATAACGGCATAGCGAGCAAGATATTGGATGAAAGCGATCTCTGGCATGTTCATAACTATTTGAGCCCAGTATTAATTCAACATAAAGATTCACAAAAAGTACTTGCTCAATTTCATTCTCTTCCACGGCTTGGGAATTGGCGGGAACTAATGTCATTTGCAGATGCTTATTATACCATTGACCAGCCATTGCAACTAAAGGAATATAAGCTCAAAGGCTTACCTAATATCATTGATCCAGATGAATATAGACCTATAAAGAGGCAATCAAAAGTGAGGATAGCATTCGCTCCATCCTCCCGGGCTCCGATAGGCCACATGATGAGCAAAGGCTATAATGAAGTTAAAGGAATACTGAATTCAGTCGCATCAAAAAAAGACATTGAAATCGAATGGATCGAAAGGCTTCCGTATGAAGAAAATTTGAAGCGAAAGCAGAGGTCGAATATTTTGATTGACGATGTTGTCACGGGAAACTGGCACAGGACAAGCCTTGAAGGGTTGTGCTTCGGCTGCGTTGTACTCAATCGAAATGAAAGCATGCCATTTGTCTATGCTGATTTGGATTCACTTGAGGCTACGCTGATCAATCTGGTCGACAATATACCGAATTTAAGATGCTTGCAGGAATTTTCCAGACTGTGGATTCTGCAAAACTGGCATCCGATTGAAAAATTGAAAACTTATATATCTGCATATAGGGAATTGTTACATGAAAAAAATTGATTTGATAATCCCGACCAGGAATCGATATAAAAAGTTAATGCGATGCTTAGGTTCTGTACCAAGTAAAGCACTAGATGTTTCTATCCATATCATAATTATATGCGATGGGGATGCGGAGACAGCTAAAAAGTTAATAGATGATAAAAGAATTGATAGATTGATATATGTGAAAGACAATCGGGGAATAGTTTACTGTCGCAACCTTGTAACTCCTACCATAGAGGATGCCCTCATATATGCGACGGATGACATAATATTCCAGCCAGACTCGATAGAAGAGGCTATTAAATCCATGAGATCACATTTTCCAGATGAAGACGGTATAGTTGGATTCCATATTGAGAATGCAAAAAGTTATTGCATTTCAGGAGTAGCACTTATTGGTCAGCCCTTTCTGAAGCGATATCCGGAGAAAAGATTATTCTATCCTAAATATTTCCATTTTTCATGCCAAGAGATAGAAAGGCTTGGCATTAAATTAGGCAAAATTTATTCAGAAAAGAAAGCTAAGATTCTGCATTATCATCCAGCATTCTATCCTAATGAGACAGATAAGACACATGATGATTCACATAGATACAGGCAGAAAGATAAAGAAATTTCAATGATGAGAAAAGAAAAAGAATTGATTTGGGGTGATAGATGATTAAACCAAGCATAACACATATAGTCGAGACTTACATTGGATATGACAGACCGACATGGACACCTGATCCAGAATGGGTGAAATGGCGGGCTGATTTCTTTCATGAATATACATTGAGATCTTTGAGAAACCAGTCATTCAAGGATTTCAGAATATTCGTGCAGTGCGGAAACCAGAATAGAAAGATGCTTGAGAATTATGACTGGGCTCCTGAATTATCGATATGCTTTGATGATGGCAAGAATCATTATGATAAAATTGATACGGATTATATAGCCGTAAGCCGATTGGATTCTGACGACCTTATGCATAGAGATACTATGCAAGAGATCCATGACAATCTGATATTCAGCAACAAGAGAGAGGTTTTGGCTTTTTTCAATTGGAGAGCGTGGAATCTATTAGATAAATTTGTGAAAAAGAATCACATAAGAAGCTCCAGTCCATTCTTCACTCATGTATTTCCGGTATCGATATATAAGAATTGGAAACTATTTGTATCCCAACATTTTAGACCTCATGGCTCTGGTGGTGCTGGGGATAGAGGTGGAAAAAAATTGTCACCATATAAAATTTGCATTATTAGACATGGAAGAAATACGTCTCATTTGAAGAAAGGCATAGAAGCTAAGCCAATGAATAAAATTCAGCTAGAAGAGTTTAAAGCTAGATGGGGTGATGAAATGATATTTAATAAGGATGGTATGTATGAAATCTTAAAAGATTTTGGTATGCCCAAGGAGATGATATGAATATAAGTGTAGTGGTGTTGACTTACAGACGATATAAAGATTTGGATGCCATTCTGAAGGCATGGCTTTCTGAAACACCAGACGTCTGGTTATGCGACTGCGGTCTTGGTTATAAAATTTCATTACCTATAAAGATAGTCCATATAAGCCCAGACCCAGGAAGCAGATCACGTCATGCGGTTGCACTTCTCACTTCAGGGGATTTTGTCATAAAAGCTGATGATGATGTTATACCATTGCCAGGATTTATCAGTGATCTCCATAATGGTTGGGTTGAAGCTGGCTCAAATGGAATATGTGGGATAATAGGTAGACAGTTCAATGGGGAAAGCTATTATAAGAATACTGTATTCTGTGCGTCGAATAAGATTGATAAAATCCAAACAGTTGATTTTGTAGGAGTTATAACATTTTCACCAAGAGAATATCTTGCGTTCGATTTGAAGGATTGCCAGACTCCGATTGAGGATTTGCACTGGCAAATGAAGGCTTTCCCAGACATTTCTAAATATGTAATTCCGACCAAGAGATATAGAAATCTTGAATCATCTCATGATAGCGACTGTTTGTTCCATAGTAAGGAAGCAAGAGAGATTAGAGAGAAGTTTTATAAAGAATGGTACAATATAAATTATAAGAGATAAAAATGGAAGCTAAAGATTATTTGGTACAGCATTGGATTAAAAATAAGATATGGACTCATCTCGAATGGCCAAAACATCAGGATAGATTCAGGACTTGCACCTCCTATCTTGAGGGTGAAAGATTTATCGATATCGGATGCGGCTTGGGACATTCGACTAATATCCTGAAAAAATTCCTTCCAGGCGATTGGTCGGGACTTGAATTTATGCAGGAAGCGGTAAAAGAGGCAGAAAGATTGTTCCCAGACATAATATTTTATTATGCCAAAGATTTTAATTTTCTACCAGTTTGTGGGGCTTTTGATAGTGTTGTATGTTCAGAGGTTATTGAACATGTTGAAAATGATAAGGATTTGGTTTCTGGGCTTATTGAAATTACTAAAAAAATATTAGTAATAACTACCCCAAATAAAAGAATAAACGATCCAGGTCATTTGCGCGTCTATACAGAGGAGTCGCTATCAAAACTTTTTGATGGCTATAATTTTGAGATTGTCAGGGACGGAATATTTTTTTATGGAATATTAAAAAAATGAGATATTCCTGTAGTATGGAGGAGATATAATATGAATGAAGCCAATGCCAAAAAATTACTTTTTGAGGTTGCCGATGTTTTAGATAATATCGGTGCTGATTATTTTCTTAATGCTGGCACTCTTTTGGGGGCAATCAGGAATAAAAAATTTATTGATTCCGATAGAAACGTTGATTTAACAATGCTTCAAGAAAATTTAATTCCTATAGCAAAGGAATTAGAAAGCCGATTAATGAAAAAAGGAATAAAAGTTCATATAATAGATCATAGACATAGTAAGCCTTGGAACGGTAGTGTATATGCGATTAAATTTCGCGGTTATGGAGTGCATGGAGAACTATCGTCTTATATAAAAATAAAGGGAAAAAGGGCAATACCTTCTCATTTAAGTAATCATTGGTTTGTTTTTACGGCAAGATTTTTTGAAGAATTAGATGAAATTGAATTTTATGGCAGAACATTTAAATGCCCTAAAGATGCAGATGGATTTTTGGCTGAGATATATGGCAACTGGCGGACTCCGGCCAAACTATCTGATGTTGCATATCCATGTAAAAAGCCAGATTCATGGAAAGAATAAAAATGAAAGTCGTTATTTTATGTGGAGGATTCGGAACAAGATTACGTGAGGAAACAGAATTTAAACCAAAACCAATGGTAAATATTGGTGGTAAGCCGTTATTATGGCATATTATGAAAATTTATGCGCATAATGGATTTAAGGATTTTATTCTCTGTCTTGGTTATAAGGGAGAAATGATCAAAGAATATTTTTTAAATTACGAAGCCATGAATAATAATCTTACTATTCAGTTAGGCAAACAGCATCGAATTCAATTTCATAATAAGCATTCGGAAGAAGAATGGAATGTTACGCTTATTGATACTGGTGCTTCTACTATGACAGGCTCTAGGATAAAGTGCATTGAGAAATATATTGATACAGAAAATTTTATGGTTACCTATGGAGATGGTGTGGCTGATATTAATATAAATAAGCTTTTGGAATTTCATAGCAAACATAAGAAAATTGCTACCCTAACTGGTGTACACTCGCTTTCTCGTTTTGGAGAACTATTAATAGAAGGTGACAGCGTTAAAAAGTTTAAAGAAAAACCACAATTTTCTAAAAGATACATAAATGGAGGATTTTTTGTTTTCAGGAAAAAAGTTTTTGGTTATCTTACCGATGATGATTGTGTTTTGGAGAAAGATGTTTTGGAACAACTAGCAAATAAAGGAGAACTTAATATTTTCCCACATGAAGGTTTTTGGCAGTGTGTTGATACTTATCGTGATTTTAAATATCTTCAAGAGATTTGGCAAAAAGGCTATACGCCTTGGGCGATATGGAAGTGATGGACAATAAATCAAAATTCTGGAATGATAAAAGTGTTTTCATAACAGGCTATGAAGGATTTTTAGGCTCGAATCTCACTAAAACACTATTAGATTATGGTGCGAAAATATGGGGATTGGATATTATAACTCATAGAAAAACTACGCTCTTATCTGATAGGGAATTAAATAAAATTAAAATAATAAGAGGAAATGTTATAAATTTTTCACTTATCTCCGAAATTATTGAAAAGAATAATATAGAGTTTATTTTTCATCTGGCAGCAGAGACTCTTGTTGGAAAATGTAATAAAAATCCACTTAAGGCCTTTTCTACTAATATTAAAGGGACATGGAATATTTTAGAGGCTTCAAGGAATAGTAATTCGGTCAAAGCAATAGTAGTTGCTTCAAGCGATAAAGCTTATGGGACTCCAAAAGAGTTGCCTTATAAGGAGAAATCTCCCTTGTCAGGTTGCCATCCTTATGATGTTTCTAAAAGCTGCACAGACTTATTAGCTCATGCTTATTTTTGTACTTATCATTTGCCTGTATGCATAACTCGCTGTGGTAATATTTATGGACCCGGAGATTTTAATTTTTCAAGAATTGTTCCTGATACAATAAGATCTGCACTTCGTGGTGAAACTTTGATTATTCGAAGTGATGGTAAATTCACTAGAGACTATAATTATGTAGATGATATTGTCGAAGGATATTTATTATTGGCACAGAAGATGGAAAGTTTAAGATTATATGGAGAAGCCTTTAACTTCAGCAATGAATCACCCATGTCCGTATTGAAATTGGTTAAAATAATTTCAAAAATTTTAGGACAGAATAAGGCCAACTATAGAATCACAAATATAGTTAAGAATGAAATAAAACATCAATATCTTTCTTCAGAAAAAGCTTATAAAATTTTAAAATGGTCTCCTCAATATACTCTTGAGGCAGGCTTAAAAAAGACAATTGAATGGTATAATTATTACATGAGGAGAAAATAATAGTGTTAAGGAGAAAGAGGGTGTTGATTAGTGGAGCAACAGGTTTTGTTGGAGCAAATCTTGTCAAGAAATGTTTGGAAGCAGAGGCTGATATTCATATTATTACCCGAACATCTTCTGATAAATGGAGAATAAGAGATGTACTAGAAGATGTAAATGAGTATCATGCAGATTTATTAGATCAAGAAAGATTAGAAATTGCCTTATCTAAAATTAGGCCAGAGATTATATTCCATACAGCAACCTATGGGGGGTACTTTTATCAGGGGGATATTAATAATATTATTCAAACTAACATCATGGGAACAGCAAATTTGTTAAATGCATGTTTGAAGACTGGATTTAATATTTTTGTTAATACGGGAAGTTCCTCTGAATATGGGACAAAATTCAAATCTATGAATGAAACAGACTCACTTAAGCCAAATAGTAATTATGGTATTGTTAAAGCTTCTGCAACTTTATTTTGTCAAGCAAAAGCTAGAAGCGAAAGACTACCAATTGTGACTTTAAGGCTTTTTTCTCCTTACGGATATTATGATGAAGCAACACGATTAATTCCTTCAGTAATTTTATCATGTTTAAAAGAGAAGAATCCAAATATATTATCTTCAGAATCTGTGAGAGATTTTATCTTCATTGAAGACATATTAGACGCTTATATTAAGGCAGCGAATATTTCTAGTGTTGAGGGAGAGATATTTAATATTGGTTATGGTCAGCAGCATTCAGTAGGTGAGGTGGTGAATAAAATTATTGAATTAACAGGAGGAAGGATTGAGCCAGAATGGGGCTGTGCGCCTAAACGAACAAATGAATCCAGTATTTGGCAAGCAGATATTTCCAAAGCAAAAAATATTTTAAAATGGAAGCCAAAGTATATTTTAGAAGAAGGATTAAATAAAACTATAAAGTGGTTCGAGAAACATCTCTTTTTGTATAGAGAGACCATTAATCAAGAGTTTAAATTATGAAATTATCAGACTATGTGATTGATTTTCTTATTTCTCAAGGTGTAACTCATGTTTTTGAGGTTTGTGGTGGAGCCTTGGCACATTTGCTTGATTCTGTGTATGAGAGAAAAGATATTTCAATTGTATCTATGCATCATGAGGCATCAGCGGCATTTGCTGCTGATGGTTACTCCCGAGCTAGTGGAAACATAGGAGTAGCTATGGCAACAAGCGGTCCTGGTGCAACTAATTTGATAACAGGTATAGGGAGTTGTTTCTTTGATTCTATTCCATGCTTGTTTATAACAGGGCAAGTGAATACTTATGAATTCAAATTCGATAAACCCGTCAGGCAAATTGGTTTCCAAGAGACAGATATTGTGAGTATAGTAAAGCCTATCGTTAAGGACACCAGTCTTGTTATGAATCCTGATAAAATACGGTATCATCTCGAAAGATCTGTGTATATAGCAAAATCTGGACGTCCTGGTCCAGTATTGCTGGATATTCCTATGAATATTCAGCGAGCTGACATCAATCCAGAACTTCTTGAATCTTTCTATAAAAGTTCAATGAATGAGTCGACTAATGAATTCGGTGATGAGACAATTAAACAAATTGTGCAATTAATAGAATTGTCTTATCGGCCTGTTGTTTTAGTTGGTGGTGGAATAAGATTATCAAAGGCAAAGGATGAGCTTTTCCAATTTATAAATAAAACAGAAATGCCTGTGGTTACTTCCTTGATGGGACGAGATTCTTTTCCTAATAACCATTCATCATTTATAGGCATGATAGGCAGTTATGGGAATCGTTATGCTAATTTAGCGATAGCAAATTCTGATCTTGTTTTAGCTTTGGGGACTAGATTAGATACAAGACAGACTGGGACAAAACCAGAAACTTTTGCTAGGAATGCAAAGATTATTCATGTAGATATTGATCAATATGAATTGAATAATAAAATTAAAGCAGATTTTTCCATAAATTATAGTGTGAAGAAATTTTTAACTGTGTTAAATAGTCACATCAGAAAATATAATAAGCACAGGATACAGCCTTGGAAACAGACTATAAAACACCATAAAGACCAATATCCATCATATAAAATATTGTCTGATGATATGATAGAACCTAACTTTTTTATGTACAAATTATCTGAGTTTCTTCCAGAAGATGCTATAATGTGTGTAGATGTTGGCCAGAACCAAATGTGGGCAGCTCAAACTTTAGAAATAAAAAAATCTCAAAGATTTCTCACTCAAGGCGGAATGGGATCAATGGGTTCGGCTTTGTCAATGGCAATTGGTGCATCTTTTGCTGAACCGAATAGAACTGTTGTTGTTATAACTGGTGATGGTGGGTTTCAATTGAATATTCAAGAGCTTCAAACAATTTATCATCACAAATTGCCCATTAAAATAATATTGTTGAATAATCATTGTTATGGAATGGTTAGACAATTTCAAGAACAATATTTTAATAGTCGATTCCAATCAACAGTTGTCGGATATAGCTGTCCGAATTTTCAGGATGTAGTCTCTGCTTATAAAATACCAGTAATGAAAATCACTCATAGTACAGAAATTGTCAAAGCATTTCAAAAGCTTTTTAATAATGCACAATCGATATTTCTTGAAGTGGATATAAATCCAGATTCTAAGGTGATCCCCAAATTGTCTGTTAATAGACCAATAGAAGATCAGGATCCGCTTTTGCCACGTGACGAACTTAAGTCAAATATGCTTATTGATGTCTTGCAGGAGCCTAAAAAGATATGATAAGTGAAAAAGAAATTATAAAAGAAATTTTTGACAAAGTTAAGGAATTATATGTGTTAAGAAGAATTCGGGAGAAATTCATTCCTAATGAGACAAAAATTAATTATGCTGGTAGAGTTTATGATGAAAAAGAAATGATAAATTTAGTAGACGCTTCACTTGATTTTTGGCTTACATCAGGAAGATTTGCTAGACAATTCGAAAAAAATCTTGCAGAATTTTTGGGTATGAAACACTGTCTGCTAACAAATTCTGGTTCGTCGGCAAATCTTTTGGCTATTTCGGCACTAACTTCTCCCAGCTTAGGACAGCGAAGGCTAAGACCTAAAGATGAAGTTATCACCACAGCTTCTGGTTTTCCAACTACTTTGAATGCAATAATCCAAAATGGTCTTGTCCCAATTTTTATGGATATTGATTTAGGATCGTATAATATTCAAGTAGATAAAATTGAGAAAGCGATTTCCGGAAAGACTAAAGCAATTTTTATTGCTCATACTTTAGGTAATCCTGTTAATCTTGATAAAATTATTAAGATAGTAAAGAAACACAATCTTTGGTTGATTGAGGATAATTGCGATGCTCTTGGTTCCAAATATAATGGCAGATATACTGGAACTTTCGGACATATTTCTACCTATAGTTTCTATCCAGCACATCATATTACCACAGGAGAAGGCGGGGCAGTCATAACTAATGATTCAAACTTAAAAAAAATTATTCGTTCTTTTCGTGATTGGGGAAGAGAATGTTGGTGTGAATCAGGACAGGATAATACTTGTGGGAAAAGATTCTCCTGGCAATTTGGCAAACTCCCCTTTGGCTATGATCATAAATATGTCTATTCGCATATAGGTTATAATTTAAAAATTACAGATATGCAGGCAGCTATTGGGGTGGCGCAACTGAAAAAATTACCAAAATTTATCCAAAAGCGTAAGGCGAATTTTGAGACGCTCTTTAATGGGCTAAAAAAACATGAAACATATTTTATTCTTCCTCAAGCTACAAGAAATTCTGTTCCTAGTTGGTTTGGTTTTCCAATTACCGTCAAAGACAATGCTCCATTTACTCGGGATGAAATAGTGAAACACTTAGAACAAAATAAGGTTGCCACTAGAATGCTTTTCGGTGGGAATTTAATTAAACAGCCAGCTTATCAAAATATAAAATATAGAATTTTTGATACATTAAGGAACACAGATTTAGTAATGAACAATCTATTTTGGATAGGAGTATATCCAGGTCTAAGCAATAGTATGTTAAAATTTATTCTTAAATGTTTTGATGAATTTCTTAGAGAGAGAAAATAAAATGGATAAACAGGATGAGTGAAATGAAAAATTTTGTAATAACAGGCTGTCCAAGATCGGGTACTCTTTTTCTTGCAACGAATATGAATCTCTCAAAGAAATGGAGGGTTGGTCATACTGTGGGTGGATATGATGATCTTAAAAAAAATACCATCGAATCTATACAGCAAAGACTCAATAAGAATTATTATGGTGAAGTCAATGATTATCTGAGGCACCATATATTACAGCTTAAAATTTCAAGGAAGGCCTTAATTATACGAAATCCAGTTGATATTTGGGTATCTATGGCCAATAGGAAAAAATCAAAACTATGGAATGGGATTATTCTAGAGCTAGAGAATTCCTTCAATGAATTTTCGCAAATCCAAAAAACCGGCATAAAAATATTCTTTTTTGACTACATGGTAACTGATCTATCTTATCTTCAAGAAATATTCAAATTTGTCGGGATTGATGATGTGAAAGTGACAAAAAAAATGCACACAATGAAAATAAATGAAAATAAAATTATAAAATACTTTGATATATCTGAATTTGATTTTGATATCAGAAACAGAATTATAAAGACAAGAGATATATATAGGAGAATTAGAGATGTCATACAATAGCTTATTAATAAACAAAGTCGATCTGATAGATACTACTACAGGTCCGTGGTTAGAGCCAATAGAAGTAATAATCCCTAACGTAACTTGCCGGATTATGTATACGAATAAGCTTATCAGGAACTATCAGGGAGAGGAAGTACTATCATTCGCAAAGCTATTCTTCAAGCCAGCACAGACGATTAACCATATGATGAAAGTCAGGATAACGGATCCGCAGGATACAACGAAGATAAAGCATCCGATTATCACGATAACGCGACCGCAGAACTCAACAGCGATACACCATACGGAAGTATGGATATCATGAATATATATTGACAAATTGGTTGTAATTATGTAAGTTTATATTAATATGAAATTAGGACGAGATGTTACTAACCTTTTGCAAATCTTGCTATAATGTTCATGCTCTCGTTCTAAATTTTAGCCTAATATTTGGCTAAGGCGAAAGCTTATTAGCTTGTCACGCTTAGCAGTCAAGGTTAAGCTTTGAATGCTCCCACCAAGCGTGGAAGATTTAATTCATTTGAGGATATAGAATTTATGGCTGATAAGACTGGTTTTACTGTAGATTTTTCAGACTTCGACAAGAAGTTCATGCGAATTGTTACTGCTACCATACCGTCTGCCGGAGCCAGAGGATTGAAGAAATCAGCAGCGTACATGTTACGAGATGCAATAC
>Ga0114918_10005223_pt1 | contig 11166 bp, 20 predicted proteins | sample LantaG_FD_87015 | JGI IMG/M metagenome (GOLD analysis project Ga0114918, IMG submission 87015) | Deep subsurface microbial communities from Baltic Sea to uncover new lineages of life (NeLLi) - Landsort_02402 metaG | ecosystem: Environmental > Aquatic > Marine > Oceanic > Sediment | place... | reverse complement strand
GATAAAGTCTCGCTCTTCTTCGGTCAGTTCCATGAGTTACCTCGCTTTCTACGTCCTACGAATTCATACCTGTATTCATCAACTGGCTTGCGGGTAGAAAAGGCATGAATGAATCAGAGAGAGGTTTTTAGTGGACACGGACGGGCATCCATATATCGAGGTGAAAGGAAAGAATGGACGTTGGGGACTCCGAGACGACGAGGAGCGTTACTGGCGGCAGAGGGACCGTGACAAGCTCAGCTACGAGGAAATGGACGCGCTCAAGTCTTATCCGATCAGGATTCTGGGACAGCGAAACTACCGGCTATTCGGCATTCTCTCCGACGTCCGAAACCACGAGTTCACGCCACTGTTCCCACAGCGAGACTGCCCAGACGACATGTCAAAGGCTGTCGGGAATCTGATCAACGACGGCGACAACCACAGTCACACCTACTTCACCCTCCAAGAACTGATGGACGTCGCATGGGACTCTCTGTGCGCCGTCATGGAATACGCGCTCCTGGCGGACGAGTATCTCTTGTGGAAAGAGACGGGCCGCCGTCCGGCCGGCGCTGAGGAGCTCTGTTACATGGGGCAGAGGTCGGCAGACCCGTTCCACCGACCTGTTGAAGAACAGGAAATGATCCTACTGCTTACAGCCGGCGGCCCGGAGCCTTTGGTGCGAAAGCTCAAGGGAACGTGGCAAAGGAAGAAGAAGAAGATCCGAGGCGGCCCCTACGTTGGAATGTCCGTTCCCGTGTCCTACAAGGAGCTGGTGCCGGAACTTCACGAGTGCATTGAGCACCTAGCCAAGCTGGGCCCCCCTGATCGGGTCCGGGTAATTATCGCTTACGACAACTAAAGGTAGGGGCATCATCGGCTACACAACAGATTTTGAAGGCTCTTGGGCCATCACACCGACGCTAACCGAGGCGCACAGGGCTTACCTTGAGGCGATCAGTGAGACGCGTCGCATGCAACGAGACGCAGCCAAGGCGGAGCAACGACCCGACCCAATCAGGCTGGCCGCTGGCCTGCCCATCGGAGTCGAGGGTGAGTTCTTCGTGGGAGAGGAAGGCTTCATGGGTCAAGGCCACGGACCTGACATCCTTGACGGCAATTATCCGCCGACTACGCAGCCCGGACTCTGGCTAAAATGGGCACCTAACGAGGAGGGAACCGCACTGGAATGGAACGAGGGGGAGAAATTCAACAAATACATCCAATGGCTCGAATACCTGCTCAAGAACTTCCTAAGTCCTTGGGGCTACAAGCTCAAGGGCAAAGTGTCATGGCAGGGGGAGTCGGACGACGACGTGGGCTACATCATCATCTACAACAATCGGATCTTCGTGAACGAGGATCCGGTCCTCGACAAACTGGTGGCCGAGCTCTAGTCCTGCGTAGTAAGGGCTTGTGATGCTATCCTGGTCTCCAGACACTTCTTTGGAGAGCCACGCATGGCAAAGAGCATCCTTGAGCCACTGCTGCGCGATCACGCACGCATTCGCACACTGGCCGGTGAGCTTCGGGCGCATACCGAGCGGTTCGACATTCCCGGGATGCGGCACGTCTCCCAGAAAATGCTCGACGTCATTCGGCCGCACGTTCTCAAGGAAGAGGCGGTTCTCTACCTGATCGGAATGAAGTTCCTCAAGGCAGACAACCGTAAGCTGCCTGAGCTCTTCCAGGAGCACGATCAGACGATCTCACGCCTATCGCGCCTCACCACGCTGATGTTCTCGGCACGACTCACCAACATCGAAGACCAGGCGCGTCAGCTCGTCTTCGTGATCCTGGAGGGCCTCGACCATCACTTCCAAGAAGAGGAGTCGAAGGTGTTTCCGGCGCTCGATCGATTGATCGACGACGAGACAAAGCTGCTGATCCTCAAACGCTACAACACTATCGACGGGGGCGAGTTTGATGAACTCGATCGCTTGCCGTTGCTCTCCCTACCCGACAGCATGGACATGATCGCGGACAACGTCGGCGGTGATGATGACGGCTTGGACTAGCCCTCGATGTCGGAGAGAGCGCCCAGCACGTCGTAGCTGACCCGGGGCTCCAGAAGCCCTTTCACCTTGTAACGACCCACTTTGAGGCCGGAGTCGTCCTCTTCATGGACGTGTGCACTTCCGTCAAAGTCACTGATGTGGGCAAACCCCTCGACCACCTCACTTGTCCCCGACAAGTAAAGCACCATCCTTCGCGGCCATGGACTTTTCCGATCTTCCTCTATCGTTCGGAAATCAGCTAGGTCGAACTCCCCTCGAAACAAGTGAGGCCCCGGAGGGGGGATACAGCCGTCGCTAAAATCCGCCTTAGCCCAAGGCGTCCTCTGGTTGCACCAGTCGTCTACTAGCTCTTTGGGCGTGCCAGGGTAGACCCACAAGTAGGAGGCATAACCATACTCCTCCTGTACGTAGACGTAGAGCCTATTAGCGTAGGGGCCAGTGCGGTTGAGGTAGTCGGCCGACTTCAGCCTTGGACTCTCCTTATCGGCCACGGCTAGGGGCTCTCCCGCTCTTGGGGCAGCGCAGGAGCACCAATGGCCGCGTCGATCTGGTCGAGGAGCGTTTCAGCCTCCATCGACTCGCCCCATTCAGACTCAGCGAGAATTGCCCTGACGTGGTTGATCAACCCCATCAGCTTGGCTTGCTGCAACAGGGCTCGTCCGACCAGGTCTCGGCCGGCCTGGACGTCTCCGTCCATCTTGCCCAACCAGAAGCGAGAGAACCGAAGTTCGGCGGCCGCCCTTTGCATGGCACCCGCGTTGCCGTCCCACTCACTGAGGATCGATTCCGAGATTGGCTGCAGTGCAGCCTTTTCATCTGGGTAATTACGCCGCGCGTCGGTCATCGGGTTCTCCTTTGCTCGGGCTCAGTGACAATCGCCAGCTTATCGAGCACATCAGTGGGCTTTCTTCGGATTTGAAAGCGAATCGTTGAGACGTCATAGCCCCTGTCGTCGAGATCCTTGAGCACAGCAACAGAAAGCACGTCCATCATGTAGCGCGCAGACGCAGACGTCGCACCTGGGTCCCAGTTGGCCATCAGGTCGTTCTCGCGCTTACTCCAGTAGAGACGGAGTCGAGGCTCTAGGTTGCTAGCCATCGGTAGCCTCCACGATCCTGTCAAGCACGGTAGCGTCGCGCTCAAACGCCACTATCGTCTGGTAATAGGACAGGTCGAACTTGACCATGTCAGGAAATCGCTCCATCAACTCCAAGGTCTCGTCGGCCGCGATCCAATCACACGCTTCGACCTTCTTGCAGACCCTATCGACCAGCATGTCGTAATCGGCGCGCTCGGCCACGATCTGCTTAAACTCCTCGGAGAGACGCTTGGCCTCAGCCCAGTCGGACGCAAGCACCGCATCTGCGAGGGCGTCCGTAAATGGGCCGCCCGGCCACCAACTCGACGCCGGACCCTCTTCGAGGGTTGAGCTCACTTGCCTCCCTCCTCTTGGATGAGACCGAGCTCCAACGCCTTCGCACGCTTCATGGAGATCATCTTCACCTTGCCCCCATCGTTCAGGTCCTTGATAGTCACCATGACCGACGTAGGCTTACCCAGGGCTCTGCAGAGGAGGCACTCAGGCCCAGTGCATGGAACTTGGCTCATCAGTCCCACCCCCTCCAGCAGAGTTCTTCCTGAGCCTTCGGCTCCAGGCCGAGCCGACGCAAACTGCCGACCATGGACCCACTAGATCCAGACGGCGCAACGTCGGTCAGTGTGAACCACAGGTCGCACGTCCGAAGCGCGTTGGCGTAGTCCTCAGACCTGGCCTCTCTCTGAAAGGCACCCACGACCGCAGGAGGGAGCTTCGCCGCCCACATGGCCGACTTGCACACGCCGATAAGCCTCCCGGCGTTGCCCTCCATTCCGTGGACGTTGATTGTCAACTTCTTGGTCTCAGCGATCATCACTATTCGATCAAGTAGGTTGCTCATCCTTGGATCTCCGGGTTAAGACCGGCCGCACGAAGGGAACCGATGAACGTGCCGGATCGGCCGCCAGCAGGGGCGATATGGACAAGATTGCACCAGAGGTCGGCCGTCCTGAGCACATGGCCGTAATCACCGGACGTGGCCTCCGCGAGGAAGGCCCTACTGGCGCGGCGAGACACCCCGGCCTCCGCCATAGCCCGCCTGCAGGTGCCAATAATACTGAACGCGTTGCCGTCCACCCCATAGGTGTTGACGATCACGTCCTCGCACTCGGCAATCAATACCATTCGATCGAGAATTTCCATGGTGTTTCTACCCCCTTCGACAGCTACGGCGCACGACTCCCGTTCATCAAAGGGTGCACCAGTACACAAGAAGGGCCCGATCTTGATCGGGCCCTTCTCCGCACGCCCAGTTGCACCAGAGCGCTAGTCTTCGAGCGCGTTCGCAGCAGCAAAGATCATCCCCAATGTAGACCAGTCCGTCGAGGGCTCGCTGAGCAGCGACATCACGTCGTGGACTTCAACGAAGGTTCTCTCAGAGTCCTCTTCATTTCCGTGCACTTGGCCCAACTGGGCCTTTGCGGCGGCTAACTCGTGCTCGTCAATCTGAGCCGCGTAGACATGCGCCTTGTGGGCAGACATGGTCCCCATCAACTGCCTAGAGCCTAGGGGGATCAGCCTCGTCGACCTGATCCGCAACCCGGTCTCCTCCTCAAGCTCCTCGACCGCTGCGACGAGGGGGTCGTTCCCTTTTGCCGATGAGCCACCGGGCGTCTCCAGGATGAACCCACTTGGGGTAGAGGCGGGAGATCGAAACTCGCGCACCATGACCGCCGAGACCTTACCACCTGGACTAGACGGCCTATGGAGCAGGACGATGTGCATGATGTCGGGCCGCGAAATCACCACCTCGTTGACCTTGTTCCGGTCTTCAGAGGCAACGTAGACGTTCACGTGGGCCGCCCAAAAGAACGGCCGGTCGTTGTTCGGAAACAAGAGAACCGGCTCGAACCCATCAAGCCTATTGCCAGCGCCCTTTTGGGCCTGAAGCCAGCTCTGGAAATGCGGCAGGGTCCAAACACGGCCCGGAACCTGCCGCTCACCGTCAGTTTCGGGAAGCACTAAGAAACCAAGACCGGCGCTCTAAGCGCCCAGACGTTCACCTTCCGAGAGCGACTCGCGGCGTAGGTCGAGCTCTTTTGCTTCACCCGCTTCCAGTGAACACCGTGGAAGACTGAGCCCCACATGCTATTGCTCGGGGGGTGATCGTTGTGGATGTCTGCCCAGAGTCGGAGGTCATCGACCGCCACCACGCCCTTGGTCTGGGCGTGATGCTTGGCAATGCTCCGGATCCGATCGAGCCAGCGCGACCCAGCTGGAGACTTGGGGGCAGGCTTCGGAGGCGAAGGTCGAACCGCAGCTACGGCCTCAACCGGAAGTGGCGGAGGCGTCGATACCACCTTGACCACGGCCTTCGGAGCAGGCGACGCCTCGCCGAAGAGTTCAGCTCTGTGGGCCTCCAGCACAGAGCGGCTCCAGCGCGTATTGCAGAAGGAGTTCTTGCACCGAAGGTAAGGTCCCTTCTGGTTCACGAGCCAGTCGTGGACGACCTTCTTATTGATGGTGATGTCGCAGTTTGGGCAACGAAGTCCCTTGGTCATTGTGCTCTCCTTACTTGCCGACCACGTACTTAACGCGATCAACCACCATGAATTCGAGGGTTCGAGGATCAACCAAACGCTGGCCGACCCCCGCCTCGTTAAAGCGCAGGCGGCGGTGTTCGTCGTAGCCATTGCTGTGGTAGCCGACCATAGTGCGAAGCTCGCCCGAGACGAGTTCCTTAACCATGGCGTCCCAGTCCTTAACCGTCATGGCGCCCGGCTTGCCGGCTCGGGTCTCCTTGGCGATCTTCTTAGCGTCGGGCTTCTTGCGATAGTTGATCGTCATCGCCGTGCGGGGGTTGTCCGTGAGGATCTCGATGCACCGAGTGCGGGAAACCTTCTCCTCGTCGTCGAATTGATCCGCGAACGAGAACTCGTTCTCGACGATGCCGGCCGAGATGGTCCACTTCTCGCCGTTGCTGTTCTCGACCTGGGCGATCTCTTCGCCGGTTTGAGGATTGCGCGTCTTCAGGATGACCTTCCCAAAGGAGTGTCGAGAAAACACAGACCCCACCTGGACCTTGTCGAAATCACAGGCCTTGGCGGTCTCGGTCGGAATTGAAGTCGTAGAGGACATTGAAGATTTTCTCCAGTTGATCTCGGATTGGAGATTCTTATACCCTCGTAATGCCCCCAATCGACGCGAACGATCGGCACGAATCGTGCCGGCGTACACAGAGGACCTTGCGGTTACGATTACCAGCTTCGATGCGCCGCCAGTTTGTGATGCCTGTACACAAGGGGACCCCTATCTCCCAACAGGTTACAGCTGTAATCCGAGAGTATGTGATGGTAGTTAGCCAATCCACTTCCCCTACCCAAGAGGTAAAACACGACATGACTTATCAACCGTGGACTAAGGAGCTGGAGCGAGAGCTCATTCACCTGTGCGTGCAGGCGTGCTACCACGCAAGATACGGCGAGGCGAAGGTCGGCAACTTCCATGTCACCTGCTCTAAGAACGGATGACCCTGCGTCACTGAGGATACGATCATTCTCGGAAAGATCGTCTTCACGAATTACCCAGGCCAAAAGAAGGTCATAAACAAGAGGATCTGCTTGAGCCGCGTGCTTCCAGCGCTACGAAACCACCCTCCACTTGTGCTGGAGCGCCTCGCTCACCTATAGTTCTCGTGCCGAGGTGGCGTAACGAGCTAGGCGTACACAACTTTTTCTTGTGTACTTTGAGCTGATTGGCCCACCTCGCGCGTAATACCCTATTGGGCCGCACATTGATGCGAGGTAAACCGATGAGTGACAGCGAAGAGGCTGATGTCCGGGTCAAAATTCTGACCCAGTTCCAGGTGAAATGGAAGCCGGAGGAGGCAGAACGGCGTGTAGCCCTCCTCGAAATGGCCGTTCCTCGCCTCTACGAATACGCCCAGCTCCACAATCAACGGGTCGATATCCAGGTTCACCCTGAACACCTAGAGTGCTACGTCGGCTACCTTCAGCCACGCGTCAGAGCATTGCTGGAGCATGCCGGCCCTAGAGTCATCGATAAGATCCTCGACTCCCACAGTGAGGACGAGCGGCTCGCCAAGATCATGAAGCTCGTCAACCTGATGGACGAGAAAGCGGCCGCGCGCAAAGCGGCTGAGAGCAATGCCGAGGAGGCCTGACACAAAGACAGCCCCGGCTAGCCCAGGGCTGATCTTCGTTTCCACCGCGACTGCCTTCTGATCCTTACTCAACGAGGGGAGATCCGGCCTGTAACGGCTTCTGCTGCGGGGCTGTGCAACACCCCCTGACCCCCTACCCATACGAAATCCGGCGTTGGACGCCGGGTCGCTACCGTGCTGGCGTCCCTTACACGTTCAGGCAGGCGATAGTCTCTTATACCGGATTGATTAAATGGTCGGCCTTCTTGGGTAGAACCTCTGAGCAAGGAGGCTCACATGCCCAACCACGTCGACAACGAGATTAAGATCACCGGACCCGAAGAGCGAGTCGCCGAGTTCTTCGCGCAAGCAAAGGTATCCCCGGAGGCAACAGGCACCAGACGAGAAGACCCAAAAGAGTTCTCGTTCTGCGGCTTCATTCCCCCTCCCAACGATCCGGACTACACCTCTGGCGGATGCTCCCACTCCCACTGGCAGTTGGAGCGCGACGGAGAAGCCGACCCAAACCCCAACTGCTGGTATGCCTGGAACCCTGAGAATTGGGGAACCAAGTGGGACGCCTACTCCGTCGTGATCGGCCGCGACCACACTGTCCTCGACCGGCTGGCCCGTGCCGACGCCGGCGTTGTAGAGGAAACCGTGCAGTTCCAGACGGCGTGGGCCCCTCCCACTCCGGTCTTCAAGAAGATCGCGGAGCTTTACCCTGACTGCAGGTTCGAGTTTCGATGGATGAACGAAGACATGCATGGCTCGGGTGGCGGTTACGTTCACGCCGCGAACGGTGAGCTCGGTGATGAGACCGATAGGGTCAACAGCCCAGATTGCCCAGAGACGGGCGCTCTCTGGTGGACGCTGGCCCGTGAACTGAGGGGTTACACCCAGGACATGCACGACGATTACATGGCCGAAATGGCCGAAGACGAGCGATTGACGGCTGAGGCCGAGGCGGCGTCAAATGGCTAATCACGGCTTCATGACCACCAGGAAGTTCATGAAGGTGGAGGATATCGACTCTCACCTTCGGGCCTTCATGGAGAAGCGGTTCCCCGGCATCGACTACGAGATCGAGGGCCCGTTTGATATGGATCCTGAGCCCGCCGGGTGGCTGGTCCGCTTTTTTGACGATCCATGCAAGGCGTTCTCGGTCTGGATGGCCTCACGGCGGAAGCTGGAGTTCCGCCACCCCATCGGCAACTCAGTGCCCGCCTGGGCTCAGTCCCTCTTTCAGCATGAGATGGGCCGACTCTACAAAGGTCGGATCTCCGACGAGGGCTACGAGGGCTACTTCGAGCCGAGTCCTGAGGACATGGACACGTTCAGGAAACACGTGGACATGATGGGCAGTCACCTCTCCGGTCCGATGACAATCCTCCACCGTCAGCTCTACTACCGCGCCGCAGACGAGCGCTTCGCTACGATCCCTGGCTTCAAGTGAACCTTGAGAACGCAATGGCCCTCTGCGGTTGGAAGGGTTCTAATCCCTGATACGGTGATGAGCTAGTAACGCATTCCCCATAAGCACAAGAGAGGTCCTAGGATGTCTGAAGTCGCAGCGCCGGAGCAGAAGAACATGCCTGTTACCCGCAAGATCGCTAGGACAGAGATGGACGAATCTCGAATAGCGAAGCTGCGGCGAGTAGCGGACGAGAGGAGCGCTTTTGGACCATTCGCCATCTTCATCGCCCAGATCGATCCAGATGCGATCGGATCCGCCTTCGGTATGCAGGAGGTCCTGACCCAGCTCGGCCACTCTGCCCATATCTACTACCAGGGCCGGGTCGGACACCCGCAGAACGAGGCGCTCTGTCAGAAGCTCGGACTGATGAGCCGCATGCGTCCGCTGCTGGACGCTCCAATCGGTGAGTGCCCTGAGAACATCGTCCTCGTGGACTCCAGCAAGGCCAAGGACAGCCGGCTCCCCTTCCTGATCGCGCCTGTGATCGTGGTCGATCACCACGAGAAATCCGACATCAAGGATCGGGAGGACATCTTCCTGTGGCTTGACGAGTCAGCTGGGTCTGCCAGTACGATGGTAGCGGAACTCCTCTCGGCGATCACGACCGAGAGCTGGGAGTTCAAGCCTGACCTTGCCCTAATGCTTACGCTTGGGATCTACACGGACTGCAAGAACAACACCAGGACTGGAGAGCGGGACGACCTGGCCTACTCCTGGGTCAAACGCTACACCAGCACGACAGACTTCTCTGCGCTGGTCAACTACAAGCGCCAGTTTAGCTTCCTCAAGCACCTGTCCCGTGCCGTGGCCTACGTAGAGAAGCACGACACCTACAGGATGGGCCGCATTTTGGGGGGTCTGGGCCGCATTCCTGAGAAGTGTGGTGATGACCTGGCCATGGTCGCTGATGAGCTCCTACGAACCGTAGGGGCGCCCCTGGCGGTCACTTGGGCCGTGGTCGAGGTGAAAGACGAAGTTACCAAAGAGATCACCCTGAAGATCCGCGTCTGCGCTCGGAGCGAGGACTACACAACACCTCTCGGTGAGACGCTGAGCGACCGCTTCGGCGACAAGTCAGGCGCCAAGTCGCTGCCCGACGGCTCAGCCGAAGGTGGAGCACTCTTCGAGTTCCCAGGTGTGGGTCCGTGGATCAGCGACGCTGAGATGGAGCAGATCGTCCACCGTCGCATCATGGAATGGTTCTACGACAGAGAAGAGCAGCCATCCGAAGCGTAGTCGCGCATGTAAATAATGCGATCGATTGGAACACCGACAGTCGTCCCCTTCCGGTAAGACTGACTAGAAGGAGGGATCCCTAATGAGTGATAGTAGTAACAGTAGTGGTGGCGGGGGTGGATGCGGTTGCGTGGGCACCCTGGTTTTCATCCTGGTGATGTGGGCGCTGTTCTTTGGACTCCCGATCAACGGCAAGACCCTGGACATCGACATCTTTCCCCCTGCGATCAGCTTCCGGTAATTGCTCAAACCGCCAGAAGTAGGAGATTCGCCGTCCGACCTTGGGTAGAAAAGGCATGCGAAACACAGAGCGCCTTTATCGTGGGGACATCCACTGCACCGTCTGCAAGCAGGAAGGCGGACCCCTCAAGCGAAACAGCTGGAACTTAGTCCGTAACGAGGACGGCACCTACTCCGGCTACTGCAACGACCACAGACCAGAGGGCATCTACCAGGACGATACCCTGTCTCTAGTCGAGACGTGCCTCCACTACCCATGGATGGACGTGGTCAGCCTCACCCTCCACAAGCTCAGACCCGACCCTGACCGCAAAGGGAAAATCGTTACTGTCCAGATGCGGGAGTATCAGAACCTCCCCCAGATGAAGCAGCACGCCGTAGAAGTCCTACACGGGCTCCAGCTCATGGCCGACAACAGGGCCACGGTCCACAACTTCGGCGCCACCGGAGAGGGAAACCACTGCTGGACCGAAACCAACTATCACTGGGAGGCCCCGGCCGAGGGCTACATCAGGGACAAGTATTGGGGCGAGAAGCAGATCGAGAAGTTCCGAGATGTCTGCCGCGTGATGTGTCGAGTCCACGAATGGGAACTGGTCGACGAGACCATGCCGCTGTTGGATCGAATCGTAAGGGCCATAGACAAAGGAGAATCTGAATGAGCGGAAACCAACTAACCAAGGACTACTTCGAGCTTATCGAGCGCGTAATCGACGAGGAGGGTATCTACCCTCACCAAGCGCTCGTTACAACCGAAGACGGTGGTCTCCAGATGCACGCTCTCGCCGTAGACGTGCCAACTCTGATCCGCCACTTCTGGAACACGATCGGCACGTCCAAGGAGGTCGTCTACGGCCTCGACATGTCGACGCGGCCCGACCAGGGAACTCGCTACGCTGACGCCTTGGTGCTCGCCCACTGGACCAAACTCCCCGGTAAGCCGCTCTCTGATCCAGAGTGCCTCAAGGTCGGCGTCATCAATTACCAGGACGAGCCTCGAATCGTGGATCCGATT
>Ga0114918_10005222_pt1 | contig 11166 bp, 16 predicted proteins | sample LantaG_FD_87015 | JGI IMG/M metagenome (GOLD analysis project Ga0114918, IMG submission 87015) | Deep subsurface microbial communities from Baltic Sea to uncover new lineages of life (NeLLi) - Landsort_02402 metaG | ecosystem: Environmental > Aquatic > Marine > Oceanic > Sediment | place... | reverse complement strand
TGGCTGATGCCGGGCCGACTACATCGCCAGCACCATTGGATGTCCATTCAACATCAGTGGCCCCACCGTTGAGAGAAAGCACTTTGTTTGCGTTCCCCGTATAGCTGGGAAGCAAATTGACACGGGCGTCAGGCGCATTGTCTGCCCCTGTTCCACCGTTACTAACGGGCAAGATGCCAGAAATGTTACTTAGCGTATCTGGCGTATCCAGAATCAGGGTTTTGAAAATGTCCATTTTACAAATAGTTCAACTCTTGCATTTCAAGCACGGCGTCCGTGCCTGCTTCTCGAATCGCTTTGGCCTTTGAAATCATTTGCCGAGTCCAATACACAGAACTTCCCGAAGGCATACGGTAACCTAAAGAAGCCGTAGGGTCGGTGGTTTCATCAAGCGTTACGCGAACCGTAGCATCATTAACCTGAACAAGGACGTGTGTCGTTCCAGAATTAAGAGTCCAATTCAACACCGACTCTGCCGTAGAACCAATAGTGTTCTGTTGGTGGGTGGTGGCATTTTGGGGGATTGCCTGAGATGGCGTATTAACAATTCTTGCGTTAGGCATGGTATTAAACAGTAAAGGGTGAGGCTTGCACGGCAGCGTCTGTTCCGCCAGCGCGAATCATCTTAGCCGAATCAGCCTGGCGAGCAGACCAAAAACCGTGGAATCCAGATACAAACTTGTGGCCGTTAGATGCAGACGGGCTCGACCCGTCAAAAGTAGCCATAATGTCGGCACCCTGAACATCAACATAAACAAACTTCGTATTTTCGTCATACCAAGTTGTTGCAAACTCAACAACACTTGAAGAAACTACTAAGCGTTCATCCGTTCCACCTTCAGTGGGAACAGGATAAAGATTAACTGAAAAGGTATTAGGCATGGTGTTAACGAGATTGGCGAGAAACGTAAGTTGAAATTTTACGATATAAAGCGTTGTTGTTCCTCTGAGTTTCCGCTTTATCTAATTCTATCAAAAGGTATTGCTGCGCTACACCTTCCTCCGCAATGGCTTTGTCGATCTGACCGTCCATTCGCAAGAAGTCTGCATAAGACGCATGGGCAACGTATTCAAAGAACTCACCCGGTATATTGGTGGATGAATCAGTGTAGGGGCCGTCCCATGTTTTTAAATAACCCACCCAAAAACCATTAAGGTCTTTGTTGTTATTGATTACATTAGCACCATCGCTACCAACCCAGAACTCGTATTCGATTGCGGAGTTCCTGTCTAGTGGGTTGGTGCTCCAGATTCTATTAAAGCTGTCAATTTCAGGAACTTGCTGAGCGAGCACTTGTCCAGAACCCGTATACGTTTCAGATCCAGTTCCACTTGAAAGGTCGTAAGTGAACGTATCATTTTTAATAGATGCAGTGCTTACAGAAGTAACCTGATAGCTACCATTGGGATCAATGGACCCACTAAGCCCAGAAACCACAACATACATTCCGGCTACAAAATCAACAGATTGGGTGCATCGGATTGTAACGGTCTTGTTTTCGCGTGAAGCAGAAGAAGAGTTTTTTAGAGACGGCGAAAAGGTTGTAGCGACAACATTGTTTGTTGAAGGCCGTGACTCGGCACCTACGATATACCTCGGCCAGACTTTGTTTTGCCTGTATGCTTGATACGCGCGGCGATTAACAAAGTTGAGAATATTGTTTTTCTCAGCAGGTGTAAAACTACTTACACCAGACAAAGACCCGATAAGGGAGTATAGGTCGCTATATGTCCGATTGGTCATATTTTATTAGGTGAAAGATGAGGAAAAGCCTTCTGGTAATACTTCATAAACTCTTTGGAGTGAACTTCTTTCGCTCCATACTTTTCTTGCATCCGAAAGAACTCCCACTCTGGAATCACGCCAATGCATCGACCCAAACCTGGAACTTCTTTTTGATTTACAAGAGCTTTAGCTTGCTCTGCTGCTTGCAGCTCTTTCGACCGTTCAATTTCTTTTTTGAACTGTAACCCCGTTTTAAGCTCTCGCATCAGGGCGCGATTTATTTCTCCATCTTGACACTTAGGAAATGACGTAATTAGGTGCATAATAATAAGGCTACCCCGAAGGGTAGCCTCATTATAACACGTTAGTCTAGTGGTTAAGAGTATTAGGCGATAGCCGTAATCTTACCATGAGCACCGGGGTGCTTGACCAGCAGGGAGAGCGTAGTGTCAACGTAACCACGCTGACCGCCACCCAAGTTCGGGAGACGGGTGGAACCAAGGCCAATCAACTCAGCCACACCGTAGTAGTCAGGGTTGATCAAGTAGCCCGAGTCCTTGTTCGTGGTGTCAGGAGCACAATCAGGATTCATGTTCACAACGCTAAACATACCGTGATCGGACTCATACATCTAAACAGAGAGCTTGATGGTCTTGGAATCAGCAGACTGAGTAACCGAACAGTAAACCGCATTGGTCGATCCAGAGGTGCGAGCATAGTCAGCAATAACACGACGCAAAGCAGTGTCAGCAACCAAGGTTAGGTTGTTGGTGCTGCCAGTGACGCGATAGATGGAAGTGATCAGATCGTTAAATCCGCTTTCCGTCAGAGCACCAGTGCTGTGAATCGAGTCCGCAGGAGTGCGGTATGCGGCAGGAACGTCAGTGGGACCAGCCGAATCAATCCAGTCACCGAGGCCACGAAGGCCATAAACGGCACCAGCACCGTCTTCAGCCGTGCGATCATTCGTGGAGCAGAGGGTAGCCTCTACGTCACGCTTGAGCTCGCGAGCAGACTTAGCTTCGGCCTCAGCAATTTTAGCCGGTCCAACGGACTCAACGGCGTCTTGGAGGTCCGAAACCATGAAGTCGCGGCGAAACTTTTGAACGTAGTTGCCGAGACGAGCGCGGCCACTGAATTTGTCGGTAAAGGCGGTGACGTCAGAGCCTTCAGCAACGCCAGCCGTAGAGGGGGCAGCCAAAGAGTCAACCGTCCATTCAACGAAGGTAGCGGTCGCCTTGCTCTTAGGAGCAGACGAAAGGACTGGGGTTTCCTCGGGAGCGAGGATGGTCAGGATGTCGGTGAGGTCTTCACGATTGGAGACGCCGGACCCTGGATTAGTAGTGTCGTAGGTATTAGAAAAAGCCATGATTTTAAGGTAAGATTATTTACGTTTAGAGTGTTGAAGAGTGCGGAGAGTTATGAAGTCTTGTGTAGCACCTGATGTTGAGAAGCGTTGTTGGACGTCTTTCACGGCCTTAAGTGACCGAGGCTCTGGTTGCTCACTTTGAGCAGTAGAACTAATTGACATAGAGGGAGGAGTGATTCTTGCGCTTGGCTTCACCTGACTAACAGGCTTTCGATTGTAAATAGAATTAGCGGCGTGAGCCACCATGTATTCCATATATGGTTCGAGATCTGGCACCTTTTCAATTGCCGCCTTAAGAAGGGGGCTTTGTTGAAGTGCTTCGAACTGCTTTCGCACATCATTGTCTTCTCCACTAATCCAAGAAAGCTCAGATTTAATTGCATCCGAGAACTGCGACTTCATTCTAGCCCGTTCATCGTTAGCTCGTAAATCCTGTAATCGTGCAGGTAAGAACGTCTTGCGTGATTTTTGTGCATCCCGCAAAACCCTTCGCACCTGAGACTTTGTAATATCCTCATTACCGTTTTGCGTAACAACATCATCTGCTGCCAGATGGTCATTGTTCCACAAAATGTCCTCTGCCCATTCAATGGCGTCGTCAACTTCGCTAGCTTTAGCTTGCAAGTCTTCAACGCTATTGATGTCAGAAAACGGGTTGTTCTCAACCCTTTTGGCGTTTAGAGGATTACTGTCACGACTTTGCATTTCCTGCTTTAAGGCATTGAGCTGTTCCTCGGCTTGCTTACGTTTTGCTGTAAGCTCACCAAATCTAGCTACCGCTCTGCTCCCTAGCTTTTCAGCTAGTTCACGAAGCTCGCCCTCCGACATGGATTCTAAGTCAATATTATCTTTAGAAAGAACATCTTCTTCGCCCACGCTTTCTGGCTGATCCTCATTGACGATTTCCGCATTTGGTTCGTCTTGAGGCTCTAGAGCGGTTTCCTGCTCCACCTGTTCTGCTTGGGCTTCCGTTTCTTCAGGTCTTGTGTTTAGCTCTTCGGTGAAGATTTTAGGATCACCGGGAGGTTTTACATTCCCTGCCTTGCGATTGAGTGCATACATCCCATACGCAAGGTTATCTGACTGTTCCACTGCACTTTGCTCACCCGCAGCGTTAGGTGTTAAGACTTCATTAGACATAGTTATCAACGCTCTCTTTATACGCCCGAGCGATTTGCGATAAGTGTATTATAACAGCTATATTTGCTACTTGATATTTTTTTAAAAAAATATTGTATTAAACCAATGAAGCCAAAAAAATCACCACACGACTGGATTGCCCCCGAACATTGGAGTAGCGCAAAAACAATGAAGCGGGTTAAAGTCAAAAATAGCGAAAGCCATAAAAAACTATATCCCTTTGGGGAACTAGTGATTAAGGAGAATGCTATTTTCCAATATTCGCGCGAGAACCCTCCAGCGCATATATCAAAAAATGCTTAGTTTGCCTTATCTCTGTGCCTGGATAAAATAGTTTCGGCGTCAGCAACTTTCATGATTTGATCGTAGGCCAATACCTGACCAGCGATTTGCTGCACCTTTTCCGTTTCAGCATTAAACAACGCCGAAATGCAGGACTCACGCTCTTCTTTAATTAGCTCCAAGAAGTCAGCAAACTGAGTGACGTGGGAAAGATAGTCTATAGATTTTTCGATTGGCATTATTTAGCGTATTGACGAACCATTGATGCGAGTGTTTTCGCCCGACCTTTTACTTGTTTTGACCATTTGCTGTCAAGCATTTCGTCAGCAGCCTTTGCATAGTCCTTGTTGATAAGTGCCTGTCTGGTTTCTTTGAACCCACCAAGCTTTGACAATCCAAGGTTAAAGGACATATCAATTAAAGCTTTTCTCACTTCTCTTGGCTGTTCGTTATAGTTGGGCAACCATTTACGGACATCATGAAATGCCTTTGTAATCGACTGATTGTATAGCCTTTTGATTTCGTTGTCAGTTAAACGAACTTTGCCAGACTTGAGACCTTGGACGTTATATCCCATCTCCCTAACAATGCGCTGGTTGTCTTTGTCTTCTAGATTAAAACCTATTCCAATAGTTGAATTGTTTTTAGTATCAAGATAGGCATACGGCCTTTTGCCTTCGTGGAGGGAAAGTTGATCGTAAAGCTCCTGACTAAACCTGTCATGGGTCACTTTAGCGGCGGGGGCGTTTTTGTTTTCGCTCATGCTAGTAATCAACAGACTGAGTATTGACACTGCCCATAGAAGCTGGAGCAGTTCCAACACGGCCAATCTGTGCGTTCTCAGCCTGTTGCTGTTGGAACGTATACTGAGCAGCATACTTCTGTATACGCCCAGCAAAGACCTCGTCGCTTTGTAAACGCTCAGCAACATCCGGCTGCTGCGCGTATTCCTGAATAATTTGTAACGCAATTTGTGCTCCATTAGGACGGGCAGGCATTTCGATTCCTGCAAATATTTTAGTTATGTCGTCAGTGACAAACTTTACAATTTGCTGTTGGGCTTCCTCTATTGGTTGCAATATTGAGTCTGCCGCAATTGGGTCAATAGCATTTGCCGCAATGTCAATTAGTGCATCAGGATTAATCCGCCCATTGCGATCAAGCTGCATCAAGCTAACAAGCTGATTTAGTTTAAACTCTTGGGTCTCCGGGTCGGAGTTCAAGACATCATATCCAATTACAATGTCATAGTTCTCGTCCGGGTTGCCCTTATCGAACCGCATAGGATCAACCACTCCAGTGACACGGAAAAGTACCTGGTCTGGACCAAACCGTTGATAGCACTTAAACGACATTTTAATTACTTCTTGAACGTGCATTAAGAATTTGTCTAAAACAAATTGCCGTTTAATTGAAGCTGCCGGGTCGCTTTGACCAAGGCCCACCAACTCGTCAGCCACCTTTAGTAGCGTCTGCTCCATCTCCATAGAGCCGGGGTTGTATTGTGGTTGTGGCCCAAACTGGAACTCACCACCTCGACGGTAGGGAACAAAACGTCCCGGCCCCCAGTCGCTAGGCGCATTACCAATGGGGTGCATGATGGGCGGCATGGTCGCCATCGAGTTTCTATCAATGCGGCTGTCGCGCTCAACTTTAACCTGCCACTGAATTCCGCGCAGCACGTCGGCCATGCTTTGCACGTCGTAAAGGCGTTTAGAGGCTTCGCTGATTCTTGTTACGACTATGGGGTAATCCTCGTATCCGTTTAGCAACTCAAACTTAGCATACGGCTTCACTTCTTGGATCTTGGAAGAAAGCTCACGATGAAACACCGTGCAGTAAATACCCTCAGAGTTATCGACTGGATCAATCAATCGTTGATATCCGTAAATAACCTCAATCAGTTCGTCGGAACTGCAACCCATGTCGTCCCAGGAAGAAGAGCTACGGTGGGTGTTTCCGTTCCCAATGGCATCAACATTAATTCCACGATACTTATCGATAACGTAATCCACCCAGTCTGCGTCCCAATCCTCTGTGGCAACCTTGTTCTTTAGTTCTTGCGGGGTGAAATAGGTTCTCCAGAAACAATAGGGCGCACGTTGCGGGTCGGTTGTGTAAGAAGGGAAAAAGAAATCTCCATCAGGAGTGAGCGACTGAACTAAAGGACAATCAACCTGACGGCGGCTTACGGGGATTTCGGCAACACCGACTTTACGCAATTCCTTTAATGCCTTCTTTGCCCGTGAGTCTGTTACGGACGGGTACACCGAACGCAGCATATCAATTAAATCATCATCGGCAGATCCGTCCATGACTGACTCAGCCAAAGCTGGATCGACCTGGGCCAACTGCTGTAGGTCTAAACGCTGCAAGTAGGTTCGGTCTTCACGTTGCCAACCAACGTAGGTGATAGCCATCCCGCGCTCAAGCAGGTGGTTGGCCGAAGCCTCCATCTCTTTTTTGAAACGGGGAATATAGCTGCTGACCATCCATTTAAGAAACGAGCTTATCACTCGCGCTCTTGCCATATCACCAAACTCCACTGGGCAGGCACGAATGTTGGCTCGCACCATCGAGGAAATAAGAAGTGCTACATAGCTATTGATGCGTGAATCAATAACATGAGCTTCAGAGTCAGACGCCCCCTCCCAAGGAAACGCATCGGCCCCATGCTTGCGAAGGTCCCTGCTTTTGCCGGGCCAAATATTGTTACGGTCATCATAACTTTGGCGGCATTGCTGGAAATATCCCTCTAGGTCTGCCAACGTGTCATCGCAGGCTTTCTGCAACACCATAACGTTAGGTTCTTTAGAGGCAAAAGTAAGAGACTTTTCTTCGCTCTTAGTATTCATTTTGATTTGGTATTAAATTTTTGAGAGAAAGATATAAGGGCATTGTGGGTGAATGCTGGATGCACCCCAATTTTTTCACAAATAACAGAGGGTGAAAGAGTTTCCGAATGTGCCGTTAATTCCTGATAAAGAACCTCAAACCCAAGCAACCTATCGGTTTGCTCGTTTAGCCATTCATTGTTACAAGTTATATCCAGTAAGTGCTGCATGGCGGTAAGTAGTGTCTCTATTGTCGGTGATGGCATGGATGGGAAACTTCTTACCTTTTAGCTTAGCACGAAGTTTGCGCGGGATTAACACTGCGGTCTTTCCGTCCACTCCCTCAATCTTTGCGTAAACCCACCTGTCGTTTGGGGCTTCGTGCAAGAAGGTTCCATATAGCAATTCCGGCAAAACATCAGGGGCCTCTAGCTCAAGGAATACCTTCTCCACCCCGTCCTCGGTGAACCAAGTTCCCTTACCCCTGCCGGTCCAATCTTCCTTTGTTAGCTTTTTTTGTTTAATCTCAAGCAACTCGTCTACGCTAACATCGAATCGCTTAGCCAAATCAGTAATTTTAGTTTTCATTAATATCCTCCTCGCCCTTGGCGGGTTACTTGCATTTTATTTGGGTCAATATAGTAAAGACCATAGACCGCTCCGTATCTTAAACAATCCACAGGGTCCTTCCAAGGATGGTCCCTGCTCTTGCCGTCATAGAACTGAAGGCTCCTGATAGTGTTCTCGCACTCATCAGATATAAAGAACTGGGGCCGATTCTGGGCATCAATTGGTTTGTTTGGCGAATAAGCCAACTTGTCCTGAATGGCCTGAATACCGGGTTCCTCATCAATACCCGGCGCTGGGATCACAATTACGTCCTTTGCTTGTAAGTCGATAATGTAATCGCTCTGACCGCCGTTTTCGGCAGAATACTTAGTAGCACCCATACGTGGGTCAATAAGCCGTGTATGGACCTTCTCGGTGCCTTCTAGCTCACGTATAAGCTCAACGTAATCAGATACGCCGTATCCTAGTCTCTGCTTGCACGCTTCACCCGTTGCCCACTTACCGTTACGCTCTTCGGCCCACGCGCCGTGTTGAAGCCCCGGCCACTCACGATACACATACCAAGTATCAGTAACGTCTACCGCAATCCATGTAATAAACCAAGGCTTACTACCCGCCGGATCAATAATCATGTATTTAGTAGAATCCTTCATCCGCTCTAGGATTACCGCGTGTGGCAATACATTTACCTCTGGATTGAACCGAGGGAACTTAGTAGCCATCATTTGCGTAGGCACACCATACAGGGCCGTCAGTGAGTAGTCGTCGTCGGACTTAGATACGCATTGCTCCAGCAGGCTCTCGTAGCCGCTCCAAGGATTGTCTTTACTATGAAAGAAACTAATCCCCGTATTCATGTTAGCGTTGTGCTGCACATACGGCACGGTCTGGGGTTTACTTAATCCCTCAGTAACAAACTTACGCTCCTTGGTAGTAGCTTTAGTTCGGTAGTATCGAACCGTCTCCGTTTCGCCGTCCTTTGGTGTAAATGAAATAATCAGCTTAGCGTTATGCGTAGCAAGCCGCAGCATAATACGGTCAACCATTTCCATGCCCAATAGATACTCATCCAGCCACGCTCCTATATTTACACTAGTGGGCTCAGGACTGCCCAGCTCCATACCCTCAAGAATCGTGTCGTCCTGTTGGTATTGCGTATAGGTCTTGAATACAATCTGAGTCTTGTTAGGAAAGATAGCCTTTTTATCACTAAAGCCATTCTTGAACGTATAACTAATGCTACCGTCATTTACTTTCTTGATCCGATATTCAGCAGGTAACGCCTCCCAGACGGCCCGTTGCTGAACCAATACACTGATTTCGTGCGTCTGAGCAAAACAAAAGATCAACCCGTCTGGATTAGTCAAAGCCGCTTCTACGATCTTACGGGCACTATACGCAGTCTTTCCGCTTCTGTTCGCCCCTAACAGCAGCAGTGTCCTGAATTTCTCTATAAGCTCATCAGCAAACTTCCAGTGAGGTAGACTAAAACCATACCGATAGGGATCACGCTGAGCGTTATCAATAGCCTCATGGAACGTGCTGTGGAGCTTTACTAGCTCAATTGGGTCCATCTTAGCCATCTCGGCGTCAGATGGGGGCTTTAGTAGCTTATGAGCCTTCCAGTTCATTTAATGAAATCGCCCCCATCAATCATCTCGGTCTTTTCGTCAACGATATAAAGCCATCGTCCGTCTCGCGCCTCATAGAACGTTCCCGCGCATGTGCAAATATACCGCCTCTCTCCGTGCGACATCTCCGAGCATGTCGTATTGTGCCCAATGATCTTGCCGTCGAGGACTAGGACTGATTGTTGATCGTCTTTCCAGTTCATTTAATCCAGATGTTTTCCTTACGCATCCACTCAATAGCTTGATCTATGATGTATTCCGTATGATAGGCAACCACCTCATCGTCCTGCGTGCTTGGCTGTGCTCCTATGTAAACCATCATGTAATTAGCAGCGTGCAGGGCTTCGTGAGCTAGTATCCCGTAGGTAAAGCCGTCTTCCCGCAGAACTATCCACGCATCGTTACCCCTATGGAACGTAGCCGCTCCCTCACGACACTGTATCTCGCCCTCGCACTCCGCAAACGCAGTATCGTTTACGTTGCTAGAAACACAGATATGGACACTAAATCCATACACGGGAAAATAGATCGTCTTTTTGGCTTCTATTTCTTACCCTTCGGTCCAAAGATCTTCTTCCAGTTGTTCTCCATGTCCTTATCAGGAATCTCCGTAGGTCGTCGTGTATCTCCTTTACCACTCATAGTCGCCCTTTTGTTTTATTTTTTAAAAATTCACTTACAAAAATTACAGAAATCATACAGTTATAGCCTCTCCCTGCACACGCTTCTGGGCCTCCTCAATCGCTTTAACCGCATCAGCTAGACTTGCACCCACCTTCTTGTGCTCAATCACGATCTTATTCCCCTCCACAGCCTGTAACGCCTTGTCCTGCATAATCGCGTATCCCATATTCAAGTCCTTTAACTGAACCTTCCTTAACCCCTCGTCGTCCTCTGCTAGATCATCCAGCTTCTTATGCAACAACAACCGGTGCTTCTCAGCTAACTCAAACCCATCCGCCCCAAGCGCCTTCCTACGCTCCTCTAGTGGCACCACATGCCGCCCCCTTAATGCAGTTATCTGGCTAAAGGTCATACTTAACGCAGAACTAACCGCCTTATACCCCTCTCCCTGCGCCAGCATCTCTAAGGCCGCCACAGCCCTTACCGGGTCTTTAAACTCCAAAGCATCGCTCCTTACGTCCGCCGTAGCTACACTTTCTTGTATTGCTAAACTTGGTTCGGACTGGTCCATTCCTTAAACTAACACCCCTGTCAACCCCCATAGTTGGGAGCACCACCTAGAATCGAACTAGGAGCTTCAGCTTATGAGGCTGACGAGTTACCGTTACTCTACGGTGCCGTCGCCGTAAGTGTAACATACCCGTCAAGAGCAGTACCCGCAGTAACACTCTTACTGCTCAGTAACAATGCCCATGTTACTAAGAAATACTAGCGTGTCTTTCTTACAAAGCCTAGGCACTTATGCACAAATACCAAGGCTTAATAACACTTATGTCGCAATTCGCGCCCCTTATCGACATATTAGTCACACACGTCTCCCCTATCAGCACTTTCCTCGCACCATAGGCCCCTTTTGTATTTCTAGTGTCCACCCCTTCTTGATGAATCATAACATTCCACCAGACAGACCCATGCCCCCCCCCCCCCCCC
>Ga0114918_10005218_pt1 | contig 11172 bp, 6 predicted proteins | sample LantaG_FD_87015 | JGI IMG/M metagenome (GOLD analysis project Ga0114918, IMG submission 87015) | Deep subsurface microbial communities from Baltic Sea to uncover new lineages of life (NeLLi) - Landsort_02402 metaG | ecosystem: Environmental > Aquatic > Marine > Oceanic > Sediment | place: Baltic... | reverse complement strand
TTGCTATTTAATCTAAAGTGGGATCCCGTTGAGACAAAAGAAAAAGATGAGAATAAAAGACAGATGCTGTTTGGATTTGCGTGATATTTTGGAGTGCTCAGAAAAAATGGGTAAACTCCACTTACAATCAAACTTGACATATTGAAAGACTGTGGTTACGCGGGCGGTTTTTTCTGGGAAGATGAAGGTGGTTTTACAATAGACGAAGAAGCGCGTAATGAAATTGAAAATTGGTTTAGAGGAATAAGTACAGAGTATACATACCATGATTCCGGAAGGAAATATCTGGAGGAAGTTAGTAGTGGTGTAACTCGTGAATACGAAGATTTGGAAATATATGACGATGGTAATGGACGCTTGATTAAAGAGATATATTCAATCGGAGCGTATAAATTGTATGAATATTATGTCCTAACGCCTAATATTAAAACTATCGACTTTTTTATGCCAGATAGTATCTTATATATGAAGGAAGAGTATGGCGAAACAGGGACGTTAGATACAGTTTCGACCTATTATAGTAACGGTCAGATAAAAGACTTGCGCAATTCTGATGGTACTTGGTCAAAATATGCCGAAGACGGCACGCTCATTGAAAGCGGTATTCAGACCGAGGGAATAGAAGTTGTATATGACGCCGCTGGAATAATAAAAGAACTAATCAGTGGGATATATCTGGAAACTCGAGAATATATACGTTGCGGCGATGAAATCGTATACACAATAGCTCGACATGACGAAATAATTAAAGCGGTAAAAGAAGGATATTACGAAGGAACGGAAATTATTTCCCAAGCTGAACCCATTGATTCAAATGATACGGTTTCAGTAACATATGATAACAATATAACCGTAAATTATGCCGGAGAAGACATTACCTCGCTTTCTGTAAAAGGAGGGTACGTAAATTTCTATACAGACGCGGGCGACGTGCTTTATCAAAACAGCTCTCGTGGCGATTTGTACTGTTTTGACTCAGGATTTCTTGAACAGGTAGTTACAATCGGCGGCAATGTTTATGATTTTACAAAAACGAGCGATTTATCTGGGATAACAGTATCTCTGACAGGGGCGCTTATTGACGGTGTGAAATACAGTTTTTTAAATTCGCGCCTGATCGCTATAAATGAAGATTCCGACTCGCAAATAGATATAACCCATTTGGAACTGAAAAACAATCTAAAAATATCAAGCCTTACGGTAACGCGTGCCGGAGTAGAGGAGACCTTAACCGAAGAAAACGAAATCTTCAAGCAAATAGAAAATCTTCTAAAGATATTGAACGACGATGTCCCCAACATAAAATTCAATTATACAACCGAATTGGATATAGAGGAAATACTAACCAGTGGCTACAGCCGATTGCATTTTGAAAATGGCCGTATATCAAAAACCATATCCACTGAAAATGTTGAAGTAGGATATGAGTACATAGAGGAAGGCGGCGAAATTACAGGCCTCAAAATGATAGAGGATGGAGCCGTAAGAATCTTTGACAACCTTGGTAAACTGCTTAGCGTAGAACTTGTTGATGAAAAAACCGGTGAGATATCAAAACTGATTTTTGATGGAGAAGACCTACTGGGATTAGAAGCCGACGGTTCGATTTTAGAAAACATAAAATTTGATGCTGAAGATAACATCGAGTCTGTGAAACTAACGGATGCCGAAGGATCGGAATACTTTTTTATCGGAGGTAAGCTGAAAGATTTTATAGATAATCAAAATGTAAAATATGAAGCAGACGATGACGGAAAAATAATCAGCTTGAATCGTTTGGATACCGGAGAATCCTTCGAAATAGTTTATTCAATTGACGTGAATGACGATAAAGAGCTGACAACATTTACGTCAAATCAAGACGGCGTACAATATGTGTTCAAAGATGATCTAATGACATCTCTAACAGACCCGGCAGGCGTGCAGGTAAATTACATGTATGATAATAGTGAGAGAACGAAACAAATAGATGTTTTCTATGGCGGACAAAAAACTTCCACCTTTGTGTATGAATATCAAGATGACGGGAGTGTTGTTATAACAGATGATATCGGAGTAAAACGCACCTATGACGAAAATAAAAAAGCGGTAAAAGTAGAAACCCCTTACGGGGAAACTTATTCATACGTGTATGATACAAATATAGACGGCGAGCCGATAACCATAGTAAATTACACACAAAAAGATTGTGGAGACGGAACAAGTATTCAGTATTTTCAGGGTCAAATAAAACGTATTACCCGCCCGGACGGATCATATATTGATAATGTCGAGTTTGATCAAGCCACCCAAAAATTAAAGAAATTTTCATTACATACCGCCGATGAAAAATACCGAAATGTTTCAATAGATGGAAAATTTATCCAATTTGAGATGGAAGATTCAACGCGATTGATATTTTGTGAGAACACATTAGTCGCGTTTGCAAATTCTCAAGGAATCGTGCCGTTATATGATATTGAGGACATGGAAGAACTTAAAAACATCATATACGCGCGAAACCGAGACGAATCAGGCGCCTCTCCGGGGCAAGAAGACGTGAATGTCGCGGCATCAAGCTGGCGCCACCAAACATACGCGGATTCGCAAGCGATACGATTTGTGGAAACAGACTACCAAAACGATCAATGGATCGTAAACTTAGATTTGTGTACGAAAGACTCAAAAACATCACAAGGCGAGATGTTTTTGGATTTAAGATACGATATTCCAGGGTTAGCCTGGCAGGCGCCGATAGATATGACCGGTAAAGAAATAAGCTTTTTAATAAAACTGGACGAAAATTTTGAACACGATCCAAATTATCAGTGTAATATTCAAGTTTTTGCGAAAGATAATAATTGGAACACTCAATACGGCACAAAAGTCAAAATGACAGAATCCGGAGATTGACTGGAAGCAGCATACATCCCGACGGAAGAGAAAATAAATTCAGGTTATACCAACACGGGATTTGATGCTTCAAACATAGTTATGATAGGGTTAAGAATCTCCGAACCTGATTACGCACCGGCAGACATAAGCTATCTCGGAAAAGTATACGTAAAACATAGCATTATGCCGGATCTTTTTGAGAACGTAAATTACGAAACAAGCCCCCTGGACGAACTTTATGATTCCCTGGGTTTGATCAGGGATTTAGGAAGATTATACGGCGATCCAACCGAAACCGATGCCGAAGCATACTTAGAGTCTTTTGTCGACACCTTATCAAACGGCGCGGGAGATATGTTCCAGGAAAACCTGGTAAATTACATATCATGGCACCCGGAAGAAGAAGCCGCCGGAATAAAAGGCATAGAAAGCGCCTACCGTGACACAGCAACGAGCGAGATGGTATTAAATGTTAACTTAAATTCAGTGTCATACCCCAACAAAGAAGGCGAAATATTTTTTGATATAAGAACGGATATTCCCGGACTAAATTGGAATGAGCCTATAAATTTGACAACTCGCCCCATAAGAATGCAGATAGAAGTTCCGGAAGAATTTATTGGAAATGTTGAATCGCCAAACGGCGCGCGGATATTTGTTGAAGACATAGACAAAAAAATGCAGTACGGCACATGGATAAACCTGAAAGAAGGCGGGAAATGGTATCAGTTAGAACTTGCGCCGACATATGGAGAAGTGCCGATGGGATTTACCCAAGAGGGTTTTGACCCCAGCAAGATAGTGAGAATAGGCATCAATTTAGCAACACAGCCCAATTCAAATACAAATTTTCAAGGCAAACTACGGCTGAAGTTTTTAGATCGTCAAAATAACGATGATTCAGGCACAATAATAAACACACCCCTATGGATGGACTTAAGAAACGTCAGAGACTATCTTTTGGACGAAAATGACAACTATATCCGCCTTCCAAAGCTAAATTATATTTCTGAGTCGCATTTGAATTACATATTTAACCGAGGAAGTGGAGAAATCCCAACGGCAAATTTTGAAGCGATAGAAAAAACTAATACATGTTGGATGGCCCAAGAAGTAACTTACAATGGAAAAGCAGGTCAAAAAGCTCTTACCAACGTATGGTGGGAGAACAACTATCTAAAAACAGGTTTAGATTTTAATAGTTCACAACAGGTGGGTGAGATACTACTTGATCTTAGATATTCGTGTTATGTTCCCGAAAAAAACTGGCAAAATGAAATGCCGTTAGACATGACAATGCAGGAAATAGTGTTTTATATACGCGCGGAAGAAGGAATGGTAATTGATGCAGTAAATCCACTACAAGTGGAAGCATTTGTAAAAGATTCTCCGAACTGGAAAGCAGAATACAGCAAAAAAATCGAATTTACCGCGTGTGACAGTAATTGGACAAAGATTGTGTTAAGACCGGCTCCCGTAGATTTTAAAGAAGGCTACGCGAGTCCTGGATTTGATCCGACAAAAATAATCGCTTTAGGCTTAAGAGTAAAATCAAGATCCTCCAGCGATACATACACGGGTGCGCTTGAAACAAAATACGAAATAAATAACATAAGTGAAGGGGTATGTTCTCTATGCGAGGCGGAAATCCTCCCAACTAACCCGATTTGGGTGAACCAACGCGATTTAGGCAAATTTTTAAGTGACAACGAAATAGCGCTTTATGGCGATTACAAGGTTATGGAAGAGATAAACCAACTGATAGGAGAAATTCCGACATGCGCTCTGCCAATGGATTTCGCGGCAACAACTATATACGATGAAAACGAAAAAGTAGTGTCAATTTCCAAACCGGACGGTACAACAACACATTTTAACGAAAATAATCAGATAGACTATATCGCTTTCGAAGACGGCAGCAAATTCGTAGACTACGAATATAACGGAGAAAAAGAGCTTATTGAAGCAACCATGGAAAGCGCGCGGGAAAATCTGAATTCCGCGTATAACGAACTAATTTTTGAACTTAATAAAAAAACAGTGGATGCTCTATTACTTTTAGCTGAACAAAACAAACTTTTGGAAGAAGACTTCCTGAACAATGTAAACGAGAATAGAGCGATATTCTCTCAAGAAAGAAAACGCCTTGAAAATCTGAGATACATGGAAATAGAACACAATTTTCTATGGTGGTCATGGACAGAACGCGTGGAACGTCCGGGTGTAACCGAAGCAATATTCGAAGTAAATCGCCAGGAAGCGGAATTCAACGCGCAAGTAGCAAATGACCTTGCAAGGCTGGATGAAACAATCGCGGAAAAACAGGAAGAAATATCCGAAGAAAAAGAGTCAATTATAGAAAAATACAAATTGGAAGAAAAGAAATTGCTTCTTGGAATAATCCGTGAAGAAACTATCCCGATAGTATTTTATTGCTACCGAAGAACATTGGGAAGAGACGCGCGAGAAGAAGAGATAAAATCAATATTACTGAGGATAGATTCGAATAATGACTTTGCTGGTTTTTTCACAGATGAGATCAATAATTACGAAGCATTGATCGAAGCCGTGCGGCAAGACGAAGCTAATCCCATATACCAAGCATTAAAAGAAACAATTCAGGAAACATCCGAAATCACCGAATCCGCGAAAAGACTGATAACCCGTGACCTGGACACGTTAATTAACGATACCCAACTTTATACAAAACTAAGCATACACTTCGGAAGTGAAGAAGCATTAAAAGGAAAATTGAGCGATAAAACCAAGTTATACATTCAATCGCATGAACAGCCCGACGCGTGGACAAATAGATACATTTTGCAGGATCTGTATTCCGAAATAACAAAAAAAGAAACCGGCTTAGACGTATTTAACGCGGCCGTTTTAAGATCCGAATTGGAAACAAGCCAGGAAAAACAAAAAGCGGAAACTTTCAAAGAAACCGTAATTGCCAACATAAAAACATTCATAGAAAACTTAAGCGCCGCCCCTGAAAACTTATCCCAACTAAATCTGACGCAAAATGAAATCATTGAAGTCACCGACGCTTACAAAACCGCGCTTTACGATTGGTTAGAAGAAAACGATTTGCATTTCGGTAGAAGCGCGTTCGGCGCGTTAAAAAAATTATTAGACGATAACAACATGGTTATCTCAGAGGAAGATCTCGCCAAAGAATGTATTTTAATAGACGTTTTAACCGGCATAACAGGTCCTCTAACCGACGAAATCTTGGAAATCTCCATGTACACAATGGATAAAGTGGCACAGCTTCACGGATTAACATTAGAAACCGCACGATTGACATACGAAGACATTAAAGCCGCCCAAAAACCATTTATAACACTAATTAACGGTCATCACTATGTCACCGTATTCGAAGTAACAGACACTTCAGTAACATATTGGGACGAAAGTGTTGGAGAAAACGGCCAGGAAATAGAGACCTCACGAAAAGATTTTGAACGGAATTGGAATGGAAACAGCATAGTAAATGACACAACAATATCCGCAGAAAAAAAATTGACGGAGAGTGAAACCAAACATATAAAAGGCGCGTTTTTCTTCGCCGTACTGTTCGGAACATTAATCGCCGGCATAGCCAATGCTATAGCGGGTTTAGCAACAATAGCAATAGGAACGATAACTGCGGCGGTAATGGGTCTGGCGACAATAGTGGGACAATTAGCTTTAGGTTTAGTACAGGCAATAGCAAATGTAGGAAGCATACTGGCATTTGGTATGGGCAAATTCTTAGGAGCGTTAGGTATTGGCGCCGTTGCGGGCGCCGCGACAGCAGGAGGAGCCACAGCCGCAGGAACAGCCGCAACAGGATTTAGTTTAAGCGCATTAGCAAGCGGCATAGGAACGACACTGGTAAATGTCAGCGTGGGATACGGCGTGAGCATAGGATTAGAAGCACTAGGCGTAGATCCGGTTGTGTCAGGTCTCATATCAAGCGTAGTGACCGGCGGAGTAGCCGGTTTTATGTCAGGCGGAATAGGCGCAGTATTCAAAACCGCCTTGCAATACGGAGCCTCATATGGTATGAATTTACTGGGTCAGCATCTGGACTTAGATCCGACAATAACAAGCATACTGTCAATGACAACCACAGCCTTGATAGGCGCCGGATTAGACCCGAACATAACACTAAAACAAGCTGTTGATACTATAGCCAAAAACGTAGTAAGTGAGTTAGCCTACTACGGTGTCCAAACCGCAGGTACAGCGTTAGGAATAGACCCAAATATATCCTACTTAGCAGGCATAGCAATCAGGTCAAGTTTAAGAGCAGGATTTTCAGACGGACAAGATCCGGGTGCATGGTTAGATGGTGCGATTGAAGGTTTTGAACAAGGAGTTACAAGCTTGGCAATAAATTATGTGACAGAGAAACTCGAGTTAGATCCCCTCACAGCAAACGCAATAATGTTAGCAGTCGGCGGCGCAATAGACGGAGTGCAAGACGGCGATATATTAAAAGGAATAACAGACGCATATAAAAACGCGCTACTTAACGCGACAAGTTTCGGAGTAGCAAGATTAGATTCAGAGACAGGGCAGATACAAATTGCGCAAGGTTCATCCTGGCAAGAAGCCGCATACATATCAAGAGTATTAGACATTACAAACAGCCTAAAAGAAAATGGCTTAGAACAAACACTTTATGATTATTCAGCAAGCGTTCTTCATTGTGAAGCAGTAAACGGATTTACAAGACCGGGTGGTGTATATGATATTCTTGGCGAACATTTATCAGAAATCGGAGATGTAGCATTTGAGATAATTAATAAATTAAATGGAACTAAAGAAATAAAGAACACAGAAACCGGAGAGACCATTGGTAAATTTAAACAAGAAAAAGGAGAGCACTTTTTGGAGTCAGGTGAATATGAGGACGATCCTGTGACAGGCGAAGCTCAACTGGTAAATGGTAGAGAGATTATGACAAATGGGGAACAAGTAGTAACCATTGAAATAGAGGAAGGAGAACATACAAATATTACTATTTTAGATAAACAAACTGGGGATGTAACAAAGATAAAATCAATAGGAGAAAATGGAATAAATGAAGATAACTACCAGCTAACCATTGTGCCTGCTGAAGGTAATTCAGTATATACATATTCTGTTGAGAATAGTATTAGGTCTGATGTAAATGGAGCTTCCCATGAATTGCCAAAATATGAACCATTTGAAAATATTGTTGCATACAATGATGGAGTTACATTTTATACTGGTGATGATGCACCAAATTATGTTGAATATAATGGAGATATTTATGATTTTAGATTGGAAAAAGGTGAAATCAAAGTGGGATCCGATGGTAATATGTATTTTGAGCCTCACTATGACCCAAGTCAAGCATCAGGTATAGAGATAGGAATTTATTTAGCGGTAAAAACATTATTTTTTAATAATCCTTGGCTAAAACAAATGCCACCGTTCTTGCCAGAATTTTTACCAAAACCAAGGCAGAAAGCTCCGATACCTCTGGCATGATTGTAGGTAACATTAGATACTTGTATAACGAAGTTAAATAGGGAATTAACTATGAAAAAAATTACGCTACTATTAGCCATTATAGGGATTATTTATAATATTTTTGCTGGGGAGGTATTTTCACAAGATAAAGTAGTGAAAAGTTTTGTTAGAGGAAAAACTGTTGGAGTAGATGTGGTTAAGGCATATGGCGAACCAGCAATAGTAATAAATGATGGGATACAAGACAAGAAAAAATGGATATATAGAACAGCTGGAGAAGCCAAAGGTAGAGATAAATACATAGTTTTTGATTTTGATAAAGATGAAGTTTTGTTGAATCATGGAACTACTAATGCTAAGTATGTTAAAGAAGTTTTACTTGAGTTTGTGAAGGAATAAAGTTATGGATGCTCTATTACTAAGAATTGGATTTATCATTTTAGTCTGGTTGTGTTTATTGCTTCCAGGTTTATTCCAAATAAAGAAAGGATATATTGATACAAAAGCTGGGAGAATATCTGTAAAATCTTTTAAATATGTTGCAATATTCTTATCCCTTGCTTGCTTTGGTTTTATTTTGTATTCCCTGTATGTGCATTTTGTCGGATGAGAGGAACAAAGTAATAGGCTGGAAGGAATAGCCAGACTGTGGTATATAATTTGTGTTTACCAATCCCAGATTAGAATTGAAAATATGGATTTGAATATTCAAAAATGATACAATAATTCTTGATGAAATGTTCAATTGGCTAAGCCCAAACTGAAGATTTTTGCATACATGGCTTATTTTGCTAATTTTGTGAAAAAATCTGTAGTGTACTTAAGGGGGTAATATGCTGAAACGGCAAAATGCGTGGAAGATACTGATACTAATGATAGTTGTGCTATGTTTGATGGATTTTAAAAGTTATTGTTCTATTTATGATTTCACTAAGGACAAAAATCTTAGTAGCAGATCCCGGGCAATGTTTCAAAAATGCGGAAGAGAAGTATGTGTTAAGGATAGAGTGAGTTATTTTATGGGGAATACTGAAAAATGGGTTATGGAACACTTTGGTAGTCCCGATTCGAAAGAAACAAATTATTCTTTTTTTAGCAAAGTAGAAAGATGGACGTATGATGTTGGGAATAAGGGCATGGTGATTACAATGTCAAATGGACGCGTTACTAATGTTTTTTATTATTGAAGATAGTTTTTAGAGGCGTATCCACCAGAGAACGGATAAGCTGCCTTCAGTCGTTTCGAATTAAAGCACACGCTTCGTCTACAATATCAGCTAAAAAGGATTTCACATATTAATTGTTATCTGGAGAAAAATATGAATTTAAATCCATTATCAAAAGGAAAAATAATTCAAATATTAAAAAGCATTGTTGATAGTAAATCTTGGAATATTTCAATTACACTAATAACAGGTCATTTCTTGATAGGTGGTTTTTCCCCCGAATGGAAACAAAAATCAAAACAGAATGAAAAAATAATTTGGTTTCCAAAATCTAGTCAAAAACAACCTGCGGATTTTCGTTTTGGATTAGTTTTGGAAAATAGTTTTCAAATTGTCTTCAATTCTTCAAAAGGAACAACGCATGGTGACGCAAACCTAATTGATGTGCCTTTTAAAAAGATAGCCGATATCAAAAATTTAACGTGGGAAAATCCTGATCTAAAAGAAAAAGGATTGAAAAATATATCAAACCCATTGGCAACGATTATTAGTGAGTGTAATGTGTCTGCCGCAGAGAAAAATTCTTTAGAAGTACTATCGTTTTGCGAGATGGCTCTTGCACGAGAAAATGTCGGAGATGAAGGGATTTTCTTTAATGACGATGAATTGATTTATATCGACATTGATTTCTTCAACAATTGCCAAGGCAGTATTGATGTGGGTCCGATGTCTTTCGGGAGCTCAATAAGTGCCTATGCTTTGGCAAATACTAAGCTTCAAAATTCTATATTGCAAAAAACGTTAAACACTATTAGCGGAATCTTGGCTGAGCCATGCAACTTTCTAGGTGCGTTACGTCTACCGGAACAAGAGATAACGACTACCTTGGAAGGCGAAAATTGCTTTGTTGTCATATGTGAAACCGAAGATTCCTCTTTGCCCGTATGTCTTAAAAGGAATTCTTTGTACTATCCTATTGAATACATGGATTTGATAAGTTCTTCATTAATTTTTTATGGTGAACTTAAGCAAATACCTATCAACATATCAGGCACAAGATACGATAAAATATTATTTGCTAGAGCAATTGGTTTTATCAAGAATAAATGTTCTTAATAAAAGCCTTATAAGTAGGGGAGACGCAATCTGAGTAACCCTAACATCCGTCCATTTATCAAACAATTTCCAGATACCATATTTTCAAATTACAAAAGAATAATATTTCGATAGAGCCAAAAGACACGTGCAGAAAGAGAAAATATTGAGGACGTTACTCGACCGCCCGCTGGGGCGGTCTCCTGACGTGCCGTTGCACCGCTCATCGTCGCTGGGGCTCCTCCCTCACTCCTACGGGCGCTGGGGCGCCCTCATTGGTACCCCGTAAAGTTATACCGCATAAGCCCGACTTTTCACCAAAGAAAAGTAATCAGCCTACTCAGAAAGTCATTATCCCCCGCGCAACTGGCACACCAATCCACCCCACCCCCAACCCGCCAAACCCTGCACCGCCCGCATTGTTCCTTTAACATAACAAGATTTTATCCGACATTTTCCTCCGCCAACCCATTTCGATATTATCCGGCTCCGGGAAAAATCCGATAAAATCCAGTTATGTTAACTGCCTTGTTTTAGAATCCAACCA
>Ga0114918_10005217_pt1 | contig 11172 bp, 12 predicted proteins | sample LantaG_FD_87015 | JGI IMG/M metagenome (GOLD analysis project Ga0114918, IMG submission 87015) | Deep subsurface microbial communities from Baltic Sea to uncover new lineages of life (NeLLi) - Landsort_02402 metaG | ecosystem: Environmental > Aquatic > Marine > Oceanic > Sediment | place... | reverse complement strand
TTAACTCAAACACAAGTAAGGTACGAAGGATAATTCATATGACACTTTCAAATGGTCGTTTCGTAATTAAAAATGGCGGTAAAAAAGTAGCTTCTTCCTCTTTCAAAAAGAAAGTTGCCTTTGCCTTAGACCGTGAGACAATCATGGATATTCTAGGGGTATCTGATTTACATCCTCTCACTCTCGCAGGCTGGTTCGCTGAAAGTATCGACCCGAGCCGTACCGTAACAGGCTATGAATCTCCCTCAGAGCTAGCTCAAGAGGCTGTGGATACTTTTGGAAATGACGGGGACTGGATTGACGTTCCACCAGAGGATTTATTTGAGGCCATCCTTTTAGCCGCCAAAGCTTATTTAGATCAAGTGCAAGAAGAGGAAGAAGAGTACGGTAGATCTTCCTCCTCTTCTAGATATGAAGAGGGTGCTACGTATCGAAAAGGGGCAAAAGAATTTGAAGAGGGCTTTGAAGACGATTTTGAAGAAGACGAAGAATTTTCCCCCAGCGAAGAGGATGCCTACGTAAAACCTACGGGAAATCTAGGGGGGTTGTACTCTCTGTCTGTGTCTGGAAAACATCTAGGTAATTTTGTAGAGTGGGACGAAGTAGAGGAAGCTCTCCGAGAGTGGACAGAGCAGAACAACTACTACCCTAACCTCTGGATCATCGATGACCATGGCGGGATGGAAGGTCCAGTAGACTATAGTCTTGACGTAAACGCTTCAGGGTCAAATAGATTCTCAAGTCTAAAAACAAAGGAATTAACCATGCAGACTCGAAAACAAGCTGATTATGAACCATATAAAGAGTTAGTAAGAGCTATAAATTTTTCTGGAGATCGTATACAAGTTCCTCGGTATCTCATAGAAAATAAATTTCACCTAGGAGAAGATTATCCAGAACTACTGGGGATTTACTCTGATAAAAAAGCAAAGAAGTACTGCGGGGATGATGGGGAATCCTTTTTAATAATTACTGATTATGTACAATTTGGTAGTCCTGCAGGCCCATCTCCTGACCACCCCTTTCATTTTGACTATGACGAGGTACATACGGATAAATGTTTTTGCGATTGGTGTAAAGAAAGTGGTGGATCCTATAATAGATACTCTAGACTCCAAAAAAAGGTAGCTGCCGGGAATTCAGAGGACACTGATCAAATCCGTACAGCTCTTAATGAAGAGTCTTTGGTAGAGGCAATAACTCCACTCAGTGAAATTCTACTTACAAAGCCAAGCTTAACCGGTAAAAGTGTGGTACCACTTTCTAAGTCATTAGACCGCTATAGTATTCCTAATCGAGATAGAGATAATATTGTGGTTAAAATATCTCCTCTAATCGATGAACGTCAAACGAGTGAGGATATTTTTTCGATGTTTGACTACTATTTGTCTAGCAAAATGGGTTATCGTTTAACAGATCGTGGTCCGGTTGATTGTTGCTATCGACATGATTATGAAAATAAAGAAGGGGGTTATATTTATGTAGTAGAAGATAGTAACTCAATGCACTATTCAGGTGATGAGTGGAGAGACTATTACATCTGGTGGTCTAGGTATGGTGAGAGTGGGAAAGAAAAACTAGCAAGTCTAAAAACTGCTGAAGGTACAGAAAATGATACTGATCAAATCCGTATCTACATTGCAGATTTATCCGCCTACAATGCTGGCAGACTCGTGGGTCAATGGGTAGATTTACCCGTCGACGAAGATGAGCTAAAAGCCATCGTAGGAAAGTTGAGTAGAAACTTCCAGCAAGACTGGGCGATCCACGATTACGAAGCTCCCTTTACAATTAGTGAGCACGACGATGTCTTCAAGCTAAATGAGATGGTAGAGAAGGCGGAGGACCTGGGTGTTGACTGGGAAGTCATGGGCTGCATTAAAGACTACGGTGTCTGTGCTAACAACGATGACTGGGATTGCTTATTCGAGGCATATGAAAATGCTCAAGTCATCGACGTGTCAGATTATGAAGGAAGCCGCCCTGCAAGCCCGGAGAAAAATCTTGGTTTTTATTATGTAGATGAAGTCTACGGTGGTATTGAGAATGTCTCTCCAGAAACCCTAGAAATGTATTTCGACTACGAACAATTTGGGCGTGACATGTCAATGGAATCCCTTGATGAAGAAGACCAGGAACGTTACGAGCAGTTTTCTAATGATCAAGAATATGGAAAGTCCCTTGTAGAAGACTTTGGTGGTGTTCGTGAGGCGACGGATCATCCAGAGTATTACTTCGACTACGAATCTTACGGTAGAGACCTTGCTATGGATTATTATCTCTGTAATGGTAAAACTTATGTCCGCACGGATTAATCTCGAACTTAAATGACTCCTATCTTACCCAAAGAAGATTCTGAAAAGTTAGCAGTCTGGTTAATCTCAGGCTTAGCTGTGGTTTTGAAAAACTCAGAAGCTACAGACAAAGAGATCAAAAAATATAGAGCCCACGATTTCGTTTCTGCTATCGCTAAAGCTCTGTACTCGCACCGTACCGTATTTGTCAACGAGGCTAGAGAACTGTTCCGTAGAGGGCCAGACGCTTATTTAGCTTCTAGAGAAAAGGACTTAGAAGGATAATTATTATGAGAAAGTTCAAAAAACCTTTTTCCAGTAATTTTCGTCGTAACCTCTCCTCCAGGCGGGCTTCTCAAAGACCTAGCATGTTAGAGTCTTTATTAACCTTTGACGTGGGTACTTTATTTAACAGTGAGGGGGAGATATCCATTCCTCACGATATGGAGTACTTAGGGAAATATAGTGGGGGTCCGGGACAAACCTTCTGTCATATTTACGGAGTGCTAGAACTTTTCGACGCATTTTCGGCTCCTGTGGGTACTTACTCTAGACAAGAAGCACGTAAAGAACAACAAGATGCGAAAGATATTGTTCAAACTCTTAACGAAGAGCTGACTGCAAGATTACATTCAAGTTCTAGAGACGACGAAGGTTACTGGTACGTTTTTGACATAGACGATTACAGGAATGGTTTGTACCTTGTCTTAGAAGAATGTGCTTTGGATGTGTAAAACAAAAAATTTGCCCCTTAAGGAGTAGCTACCTATGCGTAATAGACCACGGCGTCTAGCCTTTCTACAAAGTAAATTCCGTAGAGCACTAGGAATTCGAGTTATCGCTGAAAAATATGATGTGTACAGTACGGCTCCAGTAAATCTTCATGTTTGGAAACAAGCAGAGACTTTAGACGAGGCTATCGACCTGGCTAATCAGTTTGTAGTACGGCATGTCAATTCAGTCTTTAATGTTGTTTCTCCAGATAAGAAGTACGTCTACAAAGTAGAGAATTACGGTGGGGAACTAAATGTCTTAATTGTTCCTCCGGAAATGATAGATCGAGAAATGCAGAGAGCAGCGGGGACAAAGGATACTAAGCTGGAAAAAGAATTGTCCGCTCCAGCTAGCGAAGATACTCTAGGATTCGACGGGATTATTAATACATTCGACCAGGATAAAGCTGAGAAAAAAGACTATACTAAAAAACTTTTCTCTCCTAGAGATTTACGGAAAATCATTCAGGTAGAAGAAGAGGAAGGGACTGAGAAAAAAGCTCGGTTCAGTAATAATATTTTAGTAGCCAATGAAGTTTTTGTACCTTCTTTCTCAGAAGAAAATGACTCAGTTATTCCTAGAAGACGAAAAAAGAAATCCCCTTCTACGTGAGGAGGGGGGCGTAAAAAACCTGGTGGTCGACCAGGTAAAAATCCTCAGCGTAAAAGGGAGAATTTCTTTCACACCCCCTCGATGCGAACTCGAACCTACAACTGGCCCATGGCTTACAAATAAGTAGAGACCAAATGCCTGTAGAAAATACTAATCTAGAAGACGAATACGTAGAACCTCTGGACGAACAAGCCGGGGACGTATTTACTATCCTTTCCATCGGAGATTCTGTCACCACAGAAAATGGTCCGGGTGTTGTTACCAACATCGAATTACACGGTGCGGATTATGGGGATGGACGTAAAGAACTAGAGCCTCCTTCTATTACTGTAAAATTGGATGAGTCAGAGGAGGAGATTATCGTCTGTCCCTGTACTCTAGAGTTAAATGATGCACCTTCTCTCACCCAACTTCTTCACGACGAATACGACCGGCTGTGGCCTCCTGTAGAGGAACTACCGGGAGAGGCTGAGACTTTGATAGACGATGAGAAAATTGAGAATAGTCGCAAATCCTACAAGAAGACTTATCTCTTCGCAGACAAGTACGCTATCCATGTAGTAACAGCACAGGGTGCTCTGTCGCCTGGTATGGTCCTAGAAGACCTGGAAGGTGTAGACGTGGGGGAGGAGGGCGTCGTAGTCGTAGAAGTCTCCTCAGAGGACGGAGACAAGCAGTCTGTGACACTGTACTTTCCTGGACTCGACGAGACTAAAACTCTCTCCATCCCCAAAGACACCACGTATCGAGCCCTGGATGCTCCAGACCCTACTAAAAATGTTGATACAGTCTACGACATGGAATCTTTAGAAGAGAGTGGAGGAGGAGGAGAGGGGTATATTAGATGGGTTCCTGATTCTTGGATACCTAAGAACCCAAACGGACCTAGTTCTTTATCTGATGCTCTTTGGCGTCCTACTTACCGACAGTATCCTCCTTGGCGTTCATATGCCAAAGTGAGAAAAGGAAATAAAACCATGGCTAAAAAAAGATTTGTGCGTAGAAAAAAGGGTGACTATGGCTACAGCTATGGTCCAGATGAAGAGGACAACAAAAAGTTTGAACCTTTTATGTCTACACCTGAGTGGATTGAAGATTCTCCAGTTATCACTGAACAGGATATTGTAGAGGAAGATTGGGATCCAGATTTGCAGCCGTCTCCTGATAGACTTTACGAAAATCCTATTGCTCTTTTTGACCCAGAGAAAAGCCCAAAAGAAACTTATGATCTAGCTTCTCTGCTTTGGCAGGAGTATCAGACGTACCGGCATAAAAAAGTTCCAGGAGTAGCCCAAAGTCATAGTAGTTTTCCTTTTGAAGAGTACTGTTACATCTTCATGGATAATCACGACCTGTCATTTAAAGAGATGGCTGAAATTTGGGACTATATGGAAGAAATTGGGTTTATCACTAAGCGTGAGCGTCTACAGTGGAATAATTCGGTTACTGATGATATATATCAATATCGGTATTTTAGAAAAACAAAACTATAGTAAAACATTTTAGGTACTTCTTCATTATGCGTAACAATAAGACTCCCAAAAAAAGAAGACAGGCAACCTCCCGTCTACCTATTATTGTTGTAGGAGGATCTGTATATCGTAAAAGGGTAGAGGCTCAAGATCCCCCTGCTGAGGCATTTGATAATAAGGGAGCAGACCCTGCCAAAGAAGACCCTACTAAAGTCCCAGACGATGCTACTTGGACTAAAGGAGCGAGCCCAGAAGAACTCCGTACGAAGCTAACTGATTTAGCAGCTAGAACTAAAGAGGCTCTTAGCAAAGCAAACATAAAAGGTGGAGATCCCCAGTATGCGCCTACTAAAAACAGTATTAGAGTAGTCTCAGATTTAAATCCTATCGGAGGGAAAGCTTCTACGCTAACTTTTGTCTACTCTGTGAGCTGGAAAAATATTTTCACTCCTGGAGGATGGAGCGATACCAAAGCTACTCTGATAGAGTGGGATTACTGCGACATGAAGTTTGTCTCAGATATCCCAGATCTCACTGAGAAACTTTTAGCAGGTATTTCAGTGATTCAGAACGCAGACTCCAAGACCACAGCTTTCGTATCCCTCCCTGAAGGAGAACAAGATAAAGACGTTCTCAAAGATTGGATTTTATACGTAGCTTCTGAAATGATTTCCCACGGTGTTGGCGCTGAGAAAAATATCGTAAAAACAGACGCACTGAAAGCTCTAGATAAAGCTGTAATTGAAAATCTAGTAGAAGGCGGAAAAGACCCTAAAGAGCTGATACGAAATAAGTTAGAGTCTGAGTCAGATAAAGAAACCGGAGCAATGGATCTAAATAGCCTTATAGATTATATCTCTGGTTTGGTTCCTAGAATTATAGATGCCACAGCAGCTAAAGCTTTTATTACTACACTTAAAGAATTGGAGGCAATGCCGTCTAACTACTTCGAGAAGGAACAATTTCTGAAAATGATCCAACTCGCAGTTAAATCCGGTCCTCTCTCAAAATCAGACGGTGAAGCTGCAGTACGAGCCATGGGAACTTTCAAAAGCGATGAGGAGTGGCGTAAAGCTCTGAAAGATAGAGTGGATACAGGTAAATCGTTAGCACCTACTAAAGAAGCTGTGGTTAAAGCTATCGACTATCTTACCTCTGGAGTTGGATACGATGTGTCTAAAGGTGTGGATACTGTATTAACAGATGACAAAGATATTGCGGTTGCTATCAAAGCCCCTTTCCCCTTCTTCTACATATTTGACTTTAACGGCGTGAAGCTAGTTCTAAAAGAAGCTTCAATGAAGTTCTGTACTTTGATTTTTTTCCTTGGTAAGGACAAAGTAAAACAACACGAAGATCTCTTAAAAGCTGACTTAGCTTTTGCTGCGGCATATGGCAAAGCTGCGGGACAAGAGGCTAAAGCTCCTAGTAAATCCAAGTCCTCTGAGGAACTGATAAAGCAGATCTTAAATTACGCAGAAAAAGTATCAGCAGAAGGAAAAGGAGGAGAAGCCTCCTCTTCTCCAGACCTAACCTCTTCTCCTGCATAACATCCTCTCCTATTTTTCTACTACACAATGTAAAAACAGGGGGAGAATAAACCTTAAGCCAGGATTTTGTCTATCTCATGTCTGCTAAAAAAAGAGTAGCTCCCTCCGTTCCTTCTGAAGCTGAGTTGGCGGCTACGTTGATAAACTATCTCAGAGATACTGAAGGGTGGACTATCTACCAAGAAGTACAGGTACGTTCGTACGGTTCAGTAGCAGATATCATTGCAGTAAAAAATGGTAAAGAGGTGATGGTAGTAGAAACTAAGAACAGCTTCGGTCTAGCCGTACTTAGTCAAGCCTCCCACTGGAGAGATCAGGCTACTTATGTCGCTGTCGGAGTGCCACGCCCTAAACGCAGGAAAAAGTCTAAGAGCAGTGCTTTCGGAGAAGAGGTAGCTTGGAAGTTCGGGATAGGAGTTTACTTAATTGACGTGGCAGATAGTCACGTGGTAAATCGAATAAAAGGGAAGAAAAACCCTGAGGCTAAAACTGAGGTTATTCTGGACGTTCTTACCGAAGCACACAAAACATACGCCAAAGCAGGAAACGCTAAAGGTAAACGTCTCTCCAGATTTAGGATGACCGTACAGCAGCTCATAGCCTACGTTGAAGCGCATCCAAGGTGTGGCCTGAAAAAAGCTGTAAAAGAAATAAAGCACCACTACAAAAACAATTACAACGCCTCATCTTCTCTTGGGAAGCAAATTGTACGGTACGGCACTGTAGAAGAAATCGTAGGAGAGTGGGATCCCAAGATTAAAGATCTCCGGTTAAGCTTACGGGACAATAGTACCCCCTCCCAAGGTGTTTTCTGTCCTATTCGACGTTTACCCTTGGATTCAACTACAGTTAGAAAAAAGAGACCTTGACATTTTCCTGTTCCTGAAATAGAGTTTCCAGATAGTGACGAAGTACAAAACACAAATTTTTATCTTGCTGAAAAAACTTTTAGCACACGTAAAAGCAGGTATTAGTATGGAAGAAGGGCGTAAGTATAAAATTCTTCATTGGGTAGGGAGACACCTAAGTGGGTTGAGTTTGGATGACGTTCCAGAGGATTACCTGGTGTCGGATAAACTCGTGACCATCGCAATTAGAGAGGAGCCGGATGATAATAATTTAGACGATGGAAATAGCTGCTTCATCGTTAATAGTTTGAGTGGTGACTCAAGTGAGCCTCTTGATTTCCGAGAGATGTTCAGGGTCTGGGCTATTTTCACTGACTATCTGTATAAGAATTATATAGAAAAAGGGGAAAATGACGTTCGCCTAGACTTACTGGATTATGTCGTCCAACTGGTAATCAGTATGGGGTTAATCGCTGGAGTTATGGAAAAAAATACCTCCCCCGTCGAAGAAGAGGAAGAAATCTCGTCTACTCTTCATAAACTGTTGCGAGAGAAATTTTCTCGTCTCTCCTCTTCTCTTTCTTCCTCGTTTTCGACTTTGGGGGAAGGAGAGGAAAAAGAGAAGGAAGAAGACGAAGACTCTTTTCTAAAATGGAATTGACAAAACGCTAGCTTCGTGTATAATAACTCTCATGAGTAAACATAGTCTAAATAAAGATAGACTCCTGGGTATTAAAGAAGGAGGTATCTTCTAGACGACTAGATAAAAACCTGGTATAATACTTTGGGTTAGAAAGCCGTCTGGAAGAGAAGAGCGATTCTCTTGGCGGCTTTTTTGTTTTCTAGCGTGGTACTTTTGGTAGGTTGGTAGGACATAGAGTGGTATCAGGCTAGAATTACTGCTGACCTTGACGAGCGAGAGATTCTCTCGTGTACGGCTAAAAGTAGCTGGTGCTAAGGCGCAGGACATACAATTTTATTAACCTAAAGTATTGGTATTATAGGAGTTATTTATTAAGATAAAATTACAATATACAACTATACGGTTGATAGTGGTAGGTACTCTATAGTAGAGGTATATTGTTCTATGTCTATTGATAGTGTACCAAAAAAACAACAATTGCGTTATTACATAAAGCTTAGAGTTTTACACGTAGACGACAATCCGATGCTAGCTAAGCTAGTGAAAAAGTTGTTGTCTGAGGTTTCTTACGCAGATTTTGAGGTAGTCTGGGTAGCTAATATGAGAGATGCTCTACAGCAACTGGACGAGGAGAGTCAAAGAGAGGCAACATCTCACTCTTCTCTTTCTTGTCGTTGGGATTGTATCCTCTTAGATCTCACGTTACCTGACAGTGTAGGAGCTGCTACTTTTGAGGCTATTTACAGGAATACTGAAGCTCCCATCGTGGTCTTAACCGCAGAACATGACATAGAAGTCAGGGCAGCTGTGGTAGCCGCTGGAGCCCAAGACTGTGTTTTTAAACTGGAGATGTCCTCTACTGATGTCCTCGCACGGTCTATTCGCTTCGCCGTGGAACGCTACAGAACAATAAAAGAATTACGTAGAGCAGTACGAGAGTTAGAAGCCTCCAAAGAATTGATGGAGGAATTACTTCGAGACGGAGGAGACTCCAATTTTTTACATCCTTCTCTTTCTTCCCGCCTTTTAAAGCACTAAAATCCTTTTTCAGATACAACTACAACTAAATATTTACTGGGAAAACAGACGGCTAGTTCAAGGGAGGAGTATTTTCTCTTTTACCTCTTGACAGCCGTTCAAATTCTGTTACAAATAAATAAAGAGGTCGCAGAAAGAAGTTTGAAACAGTGCTTTTGAAATGTAAAAGCATTAAATAATGGGTTACAAAAGCAATATACCTGAAGGCGAGTTTTCATGGAAGGCTTTCTTAATTACCCTAGTAGTTGTCTGCCTTGTTTTTCTCGCCTGGGTCACAGCTGTTAAATGTGACTCCTCAGATAATACAGGCTCTGCTTCTAGTAGTGTCCGTTCTGGATCTAGAGGTCACAGCCGGAGTTACTCTCACGGAGGAAAATACTGATGGACAACCTTCTCTCAGAGGAAAAAGACACAACTTTTATCCGGTGGCGTCTAGATAAAACCAACTGGACCGTGGTGCTCGACAGTATCTCTCAACTGAAGTCCTACTATGTTGGAGGAAATCTTTTCGTAGATTTTGAAGACGGCACCTTTAGCTTCTCCCTTAAAGGAGAGGTTGTGGAGTTTTCCACAGGTATGCGAGCACCCCTGACTCCAGAACAACACAAGAAAGTTTTCGCTCTTTATCGTCAGCATAAGGGAGAGACCGCGTATTACCGGGGACACCTCACATACCTTCTAGAGAAAGATCTTCAGCCATGAGAATTCTAGTGTGTGGTTCACGAGAGTGGACGAACGTAGAGGCAATCCGCAAAGCCTTAAGGTTACGCTGTAAAAAGTCTAAACACACCACAATCCTCCATGGTTGTGCAAAAGGGGCTGATCAAATAGCAGAGGACATTGCACAAGAGTTTGGTTATGGTATCATGGGTTTCGAAGCTGATTGGGCTACACACGGTAAAGCTGCAGGCCCGATTAGAAATTCTGAAATGCTAAGTCGTGGAGAACCCAACGTAGTCCTAGCCTTCTCCTATGACTTGAAGGAGTCCAGAGGTACTGCTGATACGGTACGAAAAGCAAAGAAAGCAGGAGTCTCAGTTTTTGTTTACCCTGATACGGATAACTGGTATAAAGAGTGGAAGAGAAACAAATAAGAGGAGAGTCTCTCATGTCTAAAAAAAGTAAGCAAAATAAAAAGAATCAGGCGAAATACAAAAAAGGATTGGCAGAAAATACAGGAGGGAAGACTCCTCCTAGTTCCTCTTCTGTTCTCCGTTATTCATCCTCTCCTGATACTCCTCCGTCTTTTCTACCTCAAGAGGTAGACAGTATGGCTCTAATTATGGGATGTGATTTGAGTTTCATGCCTGCCATGAAAGATATCCCAGAGGAGTTTAAGAGCGACCGTAATCCTTGGAGTAAGTTCTGGGGTCGGGTGTTCTTTGAAGGCGGTAGTGCCGCTGGCATCCAGGCAAAACCTGGCGTGGATAAATCCAAAGCTCTTAGGCACATCAAAAGTATTCTGTGTAGCTTTGCGCCCCAGCATGAGCATAAAATTGCTACGTGTGCCTATCTATCTAACGAGTGGTTTATGTAAGGAGAATACTATTCATGAAAAAGGTTTTAGAGAAAGAAACTTTTCAGGTGCCCTTCGACGACGATGGTGATATGATGCCTAGGTACGAGGAAAGACAGATTTATAATCCAAAGACGAAGGTCTATGACAAGTTCGTACCGAACATGGTCGATAACTATGCGTTCGAGGCGACTCTCAGTTTGTACCAAGCTTCCAGTAATCGTATGTGGTTCATCGACGACAACACTGAGAAAAGGTACTGCATGTTCTTGTCGGAGTTAAAGAATACACTCTGTCGGGCTAGTGTCGTGGGTAACAATTTGACGGCCCGTTGGACATTCAGACGAGGAGGAGAGACTTACTCTATCAAGGTGGCTGACTCCTCTCCGTGTCCTCACTGTGGTACGGTACCCCCTTTCGATGAC
>Ga0114918_10005213_pt1 | contig 11176 bp, 16 predicted proteins | sample LantaG_FD_87015 | JGI IMG/M metagenome (GOLD analysis project Ga0114918, IMG submission 87015) | Deep subsurface microbial communities from Baltic Sea to uncover new lineages of life (NeLLi) - Landsort_02402 metaG | ecosystem: Environmental > Aquatic > Marine > Oceanic > Sediment | place... | reverse complement strand
CCCCACAGGGCTCGAACCTGTACTCGCCTGAACCAAAATCAGATGTGTTACCAATTACACCAGAGGGCAATTTATTTCTTGAGCCGGCAGAGGGATTCGAACCCACGACATGCTGATTACAGGTCAGCTGCTCTGACCAACTGAGCTACGCCGGCATTAAACTGAGAAAACTCATAAGAGTGTTTTTCTATACTGGCGTGTTATCCTACACTATGTCTCGGTTTATATCTGGTCGAGACAAAAGGACTTTCACCTATGATTCCAGTTCCCATTCGAAGTAACTCTTACATTACTACAGTTTAGAGGTCCGTCGCAGATTCGAACTGCGGTCACTGGTTTTGCAGACCAGCACCTAACCACTCGGCCAACGGACCATATTGCAGAGAAAATTTAAAAGAGTATCTTATTAAGCGCGTCTACCAATTTCGCCATTACCACCGAAGTGATAAGAGGGACTCGAACCCCCACGTCGTTAAGACACCTGATTTACAGTCAGCGAAGTATCTCTTTTGTTACTACTGCTATTTTTTAAATATCCCATTCTGCCATAGCAGCACTGAATGCTTGCTTTACAGATAATTCAGGATTTCTTTTCATTATCTTTAATGCCCAAGTTATAACCTCTAATTCAAGGCCATAAGCTTTAGCATCTTTTAAACAATCCCCGATGTGATCTATTTCTTCCAGAGTTTGTTCATTTTCTAAGAATGTTTTTTCTGCCATTACACTTTGTTTTTAATGCTAGACAAATATAATAAAAAATTTCAAAGAACAACGAATAAATTCGTTAAAAAACCAATAAAAAACCCTCCTTGGTTATACCGAGGAGGGTTTTGAAAGTTATATAGGGATGTTGAATTTATCCCTCTATACTGCCTCCTCGGTGCCGTGTTAGCGGTTGCTCGAGTAATTGTTCTGGGCAATATGTTGGATACGTTCTCATTTCCTAAAAATCGTTTAAATTATTTATTGTATCTTATATATGAACTAAAATTAATAAAGTTTTAATACCTACTGCATAAATGTTTCTGCATATGTTAATTCTTCCCTTTTTTCCTGGATTTTTATTTCTAAAGCATTTTCAAGGTCTTCCGAATTAACTACTCCCATTGATTTTGCCATTCTAGAATAAACTCTTTTGAGCTCCTCACAAGTTTTAAGCTGACCTTCATTAGTGCATGAATCTATAATATTCATAACATCCTTTACTGGTGCTAAACTCCCCATTATGCTGATTTATTTTTTAAATTTGCTTCCATGAATCTATTTGAATCCCCTCCATATATATTAATCTGAATTTTGTTCTGAATGATAAAATTTATCCAATCCCTTTCTAGAGGGTCTACTTCTTTTAAAACACTCCTATAAAACTTATCCATAAGCTCTATAACAAATTCCCAATTGTTTACAAGTTCAAGGATCATCGTATTAAAAAGATAGTCAGGATCTTCCTTTACTTCCTGTTGTTGAGCCCTTGGCATTTCGAAGGTAATTCTTTGAGATCTATGCATTATTTCATCCCTCCAAATATATCTCCAAATTGACTAAAGGCATCGCCGAAGTTGGAATCATCCAAATCACCAAATATGGTTTTTATCACCTCTGTACAATCAAATACTATTAGCTGTTTAAAATTAATATATTTCTTTTGAAGATATTTCTCCAGTTTTACCTGAGCATCCACCCCGCTCATACAATTGTCTACCTTAATCTCCTTATTTTCAAGTGGATCAGCACCTTCGAGAATAATTTTGTACTTAATTCTGTATTTTTTGTGCATAACACTATATTTTTAACCAATATAGAATAAATTGTGTAGATAAAAAAATATAAACCGTTAAAAATTCGTTAGGAATAAAAATCCGGTATTTATTTTATATATTAGTCGCAAGAAATGGTATAATACAATTTTTTTAGATAATCTTCATCTAAAACATTGAATTCCAATAGCTTTTGGTCTTCAATGATCCTTATATCTCTGTCATTCATCCAAGGATTGAGAATTCCTGACCATCTTCCCCCAGTCATAGATTTATATTCCTCTACTTGTTCTTTAGTAGGCCTATCTGGATGGTCTAGAAGAATCTTAATAACATAGTTATATCTTGGAGTAATTTTCCATAGAGGTTTTTGGAGAGCTTTTTTCCACCACTTATTGGGGAGGAGCTTGATTTGCCAGGCTTGCCACTGAAGAGCATAAGTAGGATAAAAGAGCTTAACCATTCTTCTCATGCTTTTTGGTTTCATTGAGTTTGGGATCAGGACAAACTCATCTTGAGATTGTTCCGGACCAAACCCAGACCGCCAATACATAAATCTATTCCATAAACTTGATACTATCATAACCATCCATTCAATTGGGTAATATAAAATACCCCAGCCTTTAATCCCAGCCAAAACTCTAAGCCATAGCCATAGATTAATAGTCATTAAAGCAAAATCTGAGATCTTAAATCTCAAATGGGTCACAAATTCTTTCATAAATTCTTCCGAATATCCTGCATATTTAAAAGCAAGAACTGTATTGACCAGGTGATCCCTAGATAAGCCTACAGGCTGTGGATCTATTCCTTGGGCAAAAGCAGGATGTCTATATCCCTGATAATAATATTTTCCGAATAAAAATCTAGAAATCCAGTATTTTCTTTCTACTTTAACCCAACAATTAGCAATTCCTTCAAGAAATCTTTCATCACCGTAAGTAAAAAAACCTCTGAATGATCTTCCAATTGAATCCCCCCTTCCGTTATCCCCTTCCGGTCTCCAACTTGGATTTTGTGCTAACATCATATTATAATCATCTACAAACCATTCGGTGTATTTGACATCTGGATTGTATCCCTCCGGATAAAATATTTCTCCCATCAACGATGAATCCACGGTGAGCATTTTTCCTGCATAATGGGTCAAACCAAAACTTGAATCTTCTATCATAATGATTTTTATTTTATTTATTCACAAAAATTCCCGCACAGTGTTTTTACTATGCGGGAATCAGAAAGTTTCGATAAAATTTAGTTCATCGCGGTAAAATCCTCATACGGCAAAGATACTTCTTTTGGAGCAAAATAAACTAAAATTTCCTTGGAAGGCAATGAAAGAATTTCCTGATAGAAACTAATTGAAGTTTCCATATCAATTCTTAACATTAATTTCCTCATAGCATTTTCGTAGCCCCTTGCTGAAGCAAATCTAGCTCCTGCGTAATTGGTATATCCCCTATCTTCTACTAGATGATAAAGATCTTTAAAAATAGTATCCCCATTCGGAGTAATTTCTATAAGATAGTTATTGTTCAGCAATTTAAGATAAGGTTCTATAGATTCATTTGGATCTTTATAACGATAAAGTACCTGACCGTCATCATAGGTTCCAACATTCCATACCGAATTTGTTTGTGAAGCCTTTCCTTTTGTCCCAAAATGAGACTCTAAAAGACCTTGTGATAAAACAAAAACAATATCGGTTTCATATTCCAAGCATTTTTCTACAATGTTTATGGCTTCTAGCTTGGAGGTAGGAGCCATCTTTTTAATATAAGTGTCTACTTCTGTTATTAGCTTCTCTTCAAACCTACCCCTGACTTCGGCTAAATACATAGCTTCTGGATTAGGTCTGTTTACCATAGCACTAGCTCCTTGTGTATCAATAACTGATGTAGATACTGAAAGATTTAAAAATAGTAATGTAAATACTAATGCTAATTTTAATAAAATGAAGGGGTTTCTAAATTTTGGTACTTGAATGTTCATAAAACTGACAAACTTCTTGGCCGAAAGCATCAAGGCTTCTGATACTTGTTCTGCCTCCTGCTTGATTTGTTTTTTTAACTTTCTCATAATTAATAATTTAGTTTAATAATAGTACCCTAACCTTACGCATAGGATCTCCCTATTTTGTTAAGATTAGGATATTTTTTTAGTTGATTTAGGGTTCTCTCAGTCGAACAATGATATGCTGCGAGCAGAACCTGCCTCCTCGTCTTCTGGAGGTATATTGGTGGCATTTATAACCATAAAGTCAGTTATTTCTTCTGGATTATTTTCATTTATATATTCGTCTTCTCCATCTGATTCTTCAATGTCGCTGTTATTTTGGAGGATCATAAAGGATTTATCCTTGATTTTCCCATGAATTAATCGTCTTACTTGGAAGTCCTCCATCTCTTCTTCGTCTATTAGACGGACAACATATTCAATGTTTTCACCTGTTAGTTTAACATATTTTCCATGATCTCTGCCTCTAGTGAGGTTAAAAATGTCTTTATAGAAAATTCCGCCCTTTCTTTTCTTCCAAGTAACGAATTTTTCTCCATTCATTATATCAGGAAGAGCTATTTCTCTCTTTCCATCAACAACATTAATAGTTATTCCATCTATTACAATTGGAACTAAATCTTCTAGATTAAGATCCTTCACCTGGGTCACTTCCTCCGACAATATCTTTTGGTCCATTTTCGTTGTTTAAATTAAATATAAAAAGGAGGGATGCAATTTCTGCCTCCATACTCCTCCAGTTATTTGAGTCTAATAATTTTTTCATTTTGCTGGTCCAAGTTCCCTCTTCGATTTGAAGTTCCGGGTCTGACAAATGTCTTGCTACTTGAACCATACCACCTATTTCATAAGCTAACAATATATCTTTAACTCTCGAATATTTCACTGAGTTTGCTTTATGAAATCCTTAATTTCCTTTGCCATCTCTTTTGGAAACATATTAAGTGCATCTTTAACCATCTTTAAATCATATCTATGCTCCTTAGCATATAAAATAATTTCTGCAGATGGAATATTTATCTTTTTCTCTTTTTCCTCTTTTACTTTTTTGATCCCCTTTGTATACATCCAAAATGGGGTTTTCTTATATTGCTTTGATAAAAACCCATGCCAGATATCTATTGCGGCAACTGGATCTATACGTAATCCATTTAAAGCTTGAGCCTGAATAGGATACTGGATGGCCATTCTGCGGTTGACCATAAAGAAATTCTTCTTTTTATCCCCCTTGGTAGCTTCGCTATAATTATTGGTGTCCCCAAACATAGCTTTTGTTAACTCAAATAACTCCATGATTTATTATAGTGTTAGAAATTCGTTAAGTTTTAAAAAAGCTCTTTATTCGAGATTCTATCTATTTGTTTGAAAATTGAAGCTTCCGAGCCTCCAGACGATTTCGCTGCATCTACATATCTGGTGCCTTCTAACATAGATAACATATTCCATGATTGAGGAGCTATCTTAGGTATTGGCATATCTCCTTGAATATCCTTCTGAAAATCACTTACGATCTCTGGTGGAAAGAATTTCTTGTCTAAAACAACCAATTTAGCTTGTCTAGTGAGCCTATCCTTCATTTTGAATGGTAAGTCCTCCTTCTCCGAGATGTCCTTGATTTGGTCCTCTATAGAGGTTATTTTCTCCTTTTCAAATAGATCATTAACGTTCTTAGCACCGATGGAATCAATTATCTTTTTAAATTTGGATTGGGTGATTCTGACAATTTTATCATCACCTTTAGCGGTTTTAGCCATCCAAGTAAAAATAGAGGGTACATTATCACCATCATCTCCGCAAAACAACTTTCGTAGAGCTATCTCATCACCGTTAATTTCATCCAGCGCTACCTTCTCTTTTAATATTCTCTGAAAATCTTCTTTATCTACATCAATCGACCGATCGAAAATGCTACCCATATTATCTTCATCGGCTAGCCATTTTCCAAATCCATCTGGAGCGAATAGTTTTTTTGTAGCTCCTCTACCCTGGGTAAATGGATTGAAAACCACGGAATAAGCTTTCTTGTTTCCCGAATACTCATGAGTGGACACAAGTTGTCTTACATCCTCATCTCCAGACACTAAAATTACATGTTGATTCTGATTATAGAGCAATTCGTCCCTCCATAGAGCCATTAAATCATCCGCTTCCGCATTATCAATCTTAGATACTACAAAACCGTTCGTTTTCATAATGTCGGTGAAATCACTCATAATGGAATAGAAATTATCCCAGTTTATAACATCTGATTTAGTTCTATTACCTTTATAGCCTTCATTTTCGTCTATGGAAATCTTCTTTCTCCAAGATTTGTTATCTAAAGCAAAGATAACTCTAGATGGGTTGATTGTTCTGATAACTGAGGTAACATCGATTGCTACCTTTCTCATTAGTTGGTCCATCTCCCTTTGGGAATCAAATGTATATTGTTTTTTCCCAAATCCGCCAACAATAAACATGGATCTGAAAAACATATTGGACAAGTCAAATACTGCGTTCGTCATATTATAATCTATTTAGACCCAATATAATAAAAATATTGGACATTAAAAAATTTATTTCATAATCTGCTGAATTTTATAGCAACATGCGAGGAGCGTTACTAAGGGATCAATAACTAAGCTTTTTTGGTATTGGTATTCAGCAATTGCAATAACCACCTCTGGTAGTTTATGAACTTTATCAGGAGCCACATTTCTTAAGTGATCCGGAAAATCCGATCCGAGCGCAGAAAGAGATTCATCAACACGAGAACCATACTCATTAACTATTACTTTATAATTTTCATATGGTTTGTCATTCGATTTTAAACAAAGATTGAAAAGATCCTTATATTCAAAGTTTGTATTGAAGTTTTGCTCGTCGAGTTTCTCTACCCCTCTTAAATAAAGTGATTGAACCTTGTTCATGAGAGATCTCATATCGGGAAACTCATTTTTTACAAACTCAAGGAGTATCTCCTGAGAGAATTCTATCTTTGCAGCTTTCAATATTGCAGCAATCCTTTTCATATATTCTTCCATGAGATATTTCTTCTCCTCATTATTGATTGGATCATAAGCAATATTATGGAATCTGGATTTGTAAACAGGTTTTGGTATCTTTGCTAAGTAATTACAGGATGCAATAAATCTTGCCGTAGAAGCATACCTTTCCATTACTCCCCGAAGAGCTTTATAGAATTCATCCGTAGCCCCATCAATCTCATCTAGAATTACACACTTCAAATTTTCCTTTCCCCCGGTTAATGACATGGTGGAACAAAATTTTGGTATGGTTTCTCTGATGGTGTCAATACCTCTTTCTGATGATGCATTGATATAGAGGCTTTCGTGGCCTTCTGCAAGGATGAATAGGGTTGAGGTCTTACCCGTTCCAGGAGTGCCATACAAAAGAAGATTCTGAACTAATCCTTTATTTAATTCGGATTTAACCCTTTCAGGTGCTATTAATTCCTTTAGATTTTTTGGTCGAAACTTCTCAGTGAATAGATCATTCGCTTTACTCATGTTAAATGTTTATGTCTTTTATGTAATTGTGTATTAGAGGTTTTACTTTTTGAAGACTTTATTCCATAGTCTTTTTAGCAATCCTTCTCTTCCTTGAAAATCTCCGGTTCCTGATATGAACCACCATATTGATCTAAACCATACGAATAGGGTCACGCCGCCAATAATCCCTACTCCCGTAAAGAAGGCCCATCCATTTGGATTATAGGCTCCTGCTGCTCTAGCAATAAACCATATCCCAGTACATAAAGCAGCTATACATAAAATATAGAATGGCACCACCAACATTGCAGGCATTTTGAATTTTGTCATAAGTTCTTTTTCTTTATTTATTCATAATTTAATAGTGACAAATATGATCTCCGATTCTAACAAGATATTCTTTGATAAGATCATCGTGGCCAAATGCCCATTCATGATTTTTGATATCGGTGATTGGCATCCACCAAGCTTCTGAGACCTCGCCCTCGACTTCATTATTAGTTAAGGAGAGATCTGGGAATTTCGGTTCTCTGAGACGACAAGCAAACCCATATCTTAAAGAAATGTTTTGCCGGTTCTCGCTGGGATCTGTTTTAACTTGCCATGGTTCCTGTAGGTCATTTCGAATAAGCTCGTACCATGGAGAAGTATCATCGTCTGGTGGGTATGCAAAAGCTTCCAAATCCAAACCTACTTCTTCCCATGTTTCCCTATAAATAGCTTCTGTACCTGTTTCATCCCAATCAATATATCCGGCAACGTTATTCATCTTTCCTTGATGATCAGCAGCATTAGGTCCACGTCTTGAAGCAAGAACATATGGAGCCTCGTGTCCGGGTAAATAAATAATGATTGCTACGTTAACCCCGGTTGATCGAGAATTCCAGTACTTTTCCCCTGTTAAGTGTTCGGTTATTAATTTGTTTGGCCTATTCTTGAATTCCATCTTCTAATTTTTTAATTTCGTCTTTTAATTTTTGTATATGATCTCTCTTCATTCTATTTGTAGCCACTATCTGTCTTTTTGTTTCTGCTTCCATTTCTTCTGGAGTAGCCTTTCTTATTTCATACCCATAAAACTCATATTCCAAATGATCACAATGCCAGTCTATTTCTACATGTGAGCATCCTTCTTCTTTGAGATCCTGTAGTATTTTCATAACCTCTTCAATTTGAATAGGGCTAGGGTCTCCACCACCCCATTTAGGTGGATCTATTTCGATAATTTCAGGATACTCCTCCTCGGCTTCTTCCTGAGAAAAAAACTTATCCCATACATAAATGGCTTCAGATGTTATCCAATCAATATGTCTTTTAATTATTCCGTTTTTCATAATAATAATTTTATTCTCCTGATGCTGGGCAATATAGATTATACCATTCGTTTCTCATTTGGAGTTCCAATTCTGCTGTAAATTCTGGATCAACCTTATCCGGCAGCGATGAATTATCAAATGCATCATCCAGTTTCTCGATCATTCCTTCTGCTTCTTCAATAAGATCATCGTAATCATATTCGCCATGACGAATCTTAAGAAGCTTTACTCTTTCCTCATCCGACCTGCGAACATTGATTTCTCCATCAGCAATTTCCAGAGCCATCTTAAGAAGCCGGAAGGTATGCATCATATTTTTTGAGTCATAGTTCTTACCATGGTCCTTATTCATCTTAAAGCGGTCCTCATTGCGCTCTTTCAGCCAAGTCTGATATTCTTTATATCTTTTGCAATGGGTGGAGTATGCGTCCTTATTGAAGGTGAGATAAGCAACAAATGGGGCTTCTTTTGGAAATGAAGTAAGCTGAACATCATTTGCATCTCTTTCTGAAACAATACCTTTTGGAATATCAAATTCTGATAGGTCATACATTCCATATAGATCATGGGCATGGTCAATTTTTGCAAGTCCAAGATCCTTTGGTGTTAACTTAAGATCCTCCTCGTCAAATCCCTGAAATTCATTTACATTTTCCAGCCATTCATCCAAAGTAATAGTCATTCCATCCTCAAGAATATAACAGAAATCAAGAACTCCTTTACGTTTCATTTCGGCCTCTTCCCAATTCATCTTCTTATTATATCCCCTTGCTTTTTTGATCTGCTCAATTGCATATCCAGCAAAAGTATAACGGCATTTTTTGGTAATGAATTTTTCTGAATTGTCAAGGATGTAATCATAAATAGGATCCTGATGGATGATGCAGTCTTTGGGAGCATTCAGAAGCTCCAGAATATTTGGGTTATTCTTTTGGACCAATTCCATAAACCTTTTCAGTTCATAGAAAACAATATCATTGGTCTTATCAGCAACCTGATCTTTATATCCATATTTGAAGATATCATCCAGCGGTTGGATGAAAACCCCTCTGAGATCAATATCAGATGTTGGAATGTTAGTTCCATAAGCATGAGAACCCATCTTCGCTTCGAAGATGATAAGTCCTTTTTTTCTTAAATCCTTAATTGTGTAATTCATATATTATATTCCTTCTAAAGTTCCAGCATAAAAACTTGCCTTAATTCCTTCTAAGATAAGTTTTCCATTGCCAAAGTGATTAAAAAATTCAATTAATTCTTCCTCTGTATAATCTGGATTAGTTTCGTATTTATTTCCTTCTTCTATAAGATTTTTAGGTGTTAGAGGATGAGTTTGCCAATCAGAATCAGAAGGCCTTTCATCAGTAACTTCGCAGAAAAACATGAACCTCATATTAGAATAATCTATTCTTATTAAATATCTTTCTTGATCCGGCTGATAAATTATATTAAATTGGCATGTAGAAAATGAATTGTCCAATGCGGTAACGCCATACCCGGGTTCAATATTTTTATTGGAAAGAATATAATCATTAAAATATTCCAGATCCGGATAAAATTGGAAAGAGCTTAGTTGATCTTTAAGTCTGGTAGTCTGAACCTGACCATTGGCGATATAGAGAATAGCCTCGCCTATTTCAGTTTCTTTATTGCTAGTATGCCATATACCATCTGAATCCTCGTACCCATAAAAGATGTCCAGTTGATACGCTTTAAAAGCCACGCTATCAATTGGAAATTGAGCCCTAAGAATGAATGGGGTTATTAAAATGGCGAAAATAATTGCTAAACGTTTCATAATGATTAACTTTGATTACATAGCTAATATAAGAAAAAAAGCCCAGATACCAATGATATCTGGGCTTAATAATCGTTAAGAAACGTTAGAATATTCTATTTTCCTGTGACAGTACCTTCAGTATCTAACTGTTTAGTAAGCAGGGGTAAAATAAGTGCCTCTATCGGGGTAGTTGCGGATTTGCCATTTGATGCTCCAGTAACGATATAGTTATTTGGGAGATTCAATTTAGCTAATTCAGCCACCGCTTTAACTTGAGCATCGAGTCTCATTTCCAATTCCTTTTCTGGAGTAATACCTGCATGTACCTTTTTGGTAATTTCGTATGCATCCGCATCGGCTTTTACTTTAATTGTTTGGGCATTCAGCCTCTGGGTTTCAAGTTGGATTGCTGCCAATTTCTTATTGGTTTCTTCTTCCTTAAGCTTAGTTTCGATAGCGATAAGTGTTGATACCTGAGCCATTTCTTCTTCAACTTTCTTTTCCGCTTTCTTAGTTTCCCCCTGAGTTAGAATTCTCTCTCTTTCATCAATAGCAGTTTTAGTCTTTTGTTGTTCCAACTGACGTTTTGCTGCTTCGTCTCTTTGAGCTTTTAATCTCTCCTTAAATGCATCTTCCAGTTCTATATTTTCGACAATAGCCTGAGATGTCATTAAACCAACTTTATTGATAACATGGGTTTTTCTAATTACCTTACCGAAGTCATCATATAGTAATTCTACACGATATTGTTGTTGTAAGGGATCAAATGTTCTTACTGAATCAGTTTGAAATGCTACTGTAGTTGTATCTGCT
>Ga0114918_10005210_pt1 | contig 11179 bp, 9 predicted proteins | sample LantaG_FD_87015 | JGI IMG/M metagenome (GOLD analysis project Ga0114918, IMG submission 87015) | Deep subsurface microbial communities from Baltic Sea to uncover new lineages of life (NeLLi) - Landsort_02402 metaG | ecosystem: Environmental > Aquatic > Marine > Oceanic > Sediment | place: Baltic... | reverse complement strand
CTCTCTCTCTCTCTCTCTTTGCTTCTTTCTTCGACGAGCAAGCGAGCGAGAAGAGTGGAGCGAGTTTTTTCATTTCTCGATTTCTTCAGTCGCTCGGCGCTCGGCGTTTTTGCTTCTCTCTCTCTCTCTCTCTCGCCCCCGCCATGACTCGTCGCCGGCGGCTCTCCACCTCCCCGCCGCTGCTCCTCTTCGCCGCGGCGTTGCTTCTGCTCTCAATGTCAGAGATTGCGCGCCCAACAGAAGCCCAGCCGCTGGTGAGAGAGAAGGAGATAGAGTCTTTGATTTCTTCTCTCGCGCGCGACGAACTCTTCGCTTCTCTCGTGCGAGGCTCACTTTCTTCTCTCATCTCGAAACAAAAAACCCCTCTCTTTTTTCATTCACAGCCGACCACGGGCCCCTCCCCTTACCTCATCGCCCCGGCCCCTCCGACGGGAACCCTCTCGGGCGGGGACCTCTCCTCCTCGCAGCCCTACTGGAGGGACCCGAATCAGGTGGGGCTGCCCCCCTTGCCCGGAAGCGGCGACGACGGCGGCAGGGGGCCGAGGCAAGGGGCGAGCCCGCCCGTGAACGGCAACAACAACGGCACGGACCCTTCTTCTTCGCCTCCTTCTTCCTCTCCTTCGAATAACACCGCACCAGCTCCTAACAACTCTACTTTGACCCGAGGAGCGCAGCTGGTCCTCCCGGCGGCGAGTCTCTCCGTCGACCCCTTCTCCGCGATGGCGCTGGGCGTCGCGTCGGCGCTGCTGCCGCCCGTGCTCGCTGCCAAGGCCGCAGAGCTCGCCAGCGCCGCCGCGGCGAAAGTCTTCGCCAAGAAGGCGAGTAAAAAGAAGAAGGCGTCCAAATTTTGCCCTCTTTCCCCGGCCGACAGGGACCTCTTGAGAGTCGCGACCTCAGCGGCGCTTTCAGCCGGGGCCTCGGCGCTCGCCGAGAGCGCGACGGTGCTGGAGCTCGGGAGGTGTGCCCTGACGCTGAAAGCCACGAAACCCGCCGCCTTCCAGTGGGTGCTGCTGTCGGGGGGGCAGGTGAACCCGTGTTCCATCGTGCTAGGTAAGAGAGAGGGGGAAGAGAGAGAAGAGAGGCGGAGAGAGAAAAAGGTTCAAAAATCGAACAAAAAAACAACTCAAAAAACTTGATACAAAAAAAAAAAACAGGAGACGTCACCGCCCAGCTCGGGGACCTCATCGTCACAGAAAAGTGTTTCGTTCCCCCGGCGACGACCGCGGCGACCTCTGCCGCGGCAGTCGGGACTTAAAAAAATAATCGGGAAACATGCGGAGAACTTTTTTCTTTTTCTTTTTTTACTCTTTATTTCTCTCTCTTCCTCTCTCTCTCAGTAGTGTAACTATTTATTCTCCTTTCTCTTCCTTCTCTTTCTCCAAGAACTTCTCCCCCGGCGCGAGCATGGCCCCGGCGACGCCCTCGGAGGCAGTCTCGGCGAAAGCGGTCGTTTTCGACGTCGTCGTCGTCGTCGTCGTCGTCGTCGTCGTCGTCGTCGTTCCTCCTTCTTCCTCCTCATTGCTCTCGGGCGGCAGCGGAGGCCCGGCGCCTCCCATCGCCCTCAGGGCCGCTTCCGCCCTCGGGGTGGGTTCTGTCTTGGCCGAGACGCGCCCCTCGCGTCGGGCCGTCGTGGGCTGTTCTTCGCGGGGGTGGTGGGGGCGGTAGCCTGGTTTTGGTGTTGGTTATTTTGAAAAGTCGAGGTCGAGGTTGAGTTTTTTCGTTTGTCGTCGTCTTCTCCTCGTCGTCGTCGCTTTTTTTTCCCTCTTTTTTTTCCTTTTTTTTTTTGTATCCTCGCGGAGCAATCGCGCTCCCGGATTGTGCTCTTCTCTCTCTCTCTCTCTCTCTCTCTCCCCTCTTTTCTCTCCCGCGGACCTTTCGGCGTCGTGTGCCTTCCCCCCTCGTTCCTCTTTTCGGCGCGGGCCGTGGCCTCCTCGACGACGTCGCGCTCGTGCTGCTGGCGGGGGGAGGCCATTGGTCTCGTTTGCTTTGGAGGAGAGAAGAAAGAAGAGGCGAGAAGTTTAAAGGAAAAAAAAGAGAGACTAAAAAGTGATTTCAAAACTTTTCGTTGTTGTTTTTTTTCCTTTTCTTTTTCATTCCTGCTGCCCTCCTCCCCTTCGTCGCTCCTCCCGCCCCTTCTCCAGCGCCTCTACAACCATCTCCGCCACCCTCTGCCCAGACACGGGCCCTTTCAGGATGCCCCAGCAGGAGTGCCCGCCGCAGACGAAGAGGTTGTCCGTGTTTGAAACGAGGCTGATTATCGGGAGGCCGTTTCCACGTGGGGGTGGCACTGGCAAGTAGCACGCCTGTTCGGTCACGAGCTCGGAGGTCTCGGGGCCCAGAGCACCGGGGGAGACGACCGCGGCCATCTGGCGGAGCATCGCCGTTCGCTTGGGGTCGAAAGAAGGAGAAGAAGAAGAAGGAGAGGTTTTCCCGTTTTCTTCTCCAGCGGAGGAAGAAGCTCTCTCGGCGGCCTCGGCGGCGCTGGGAAGCGGCGCGTCGTCGCTCTCGCCGCAGACGTACACGGTCCCGTCGGCCCGCGGGTAGAACTCAGGCTCCGCGACCCTGTCCTGGCGCGCGACGGCGGCGAAGACGGCAGTCGCGTAGATCTTTTCTTCCTTCGACGAAGACGAAGAAGAGGGTTTCAGAACCACCGAGTGGGCGCGCTGGCCGGAGATTTCAGGGAGAGAGATCCCAGCCGGTAAATCCCAGCTCCTGGCGGCCTGTCCCATCCAGGGCCCCAGGGCGAGCACGACGGCGTCCGCCCTCAGCTCCCTGCCGTCTCGTAAGGAAACGGAGCTGACTTGGTGCTGCTGAGATGACTTCTTATTTGAACTCGAACTCGAAGAAGAGGAGGTCGGATCGAAAGTCAGCCCGCTCACCTCCGCGCCCAGCTCCAGGACGGCCCCGGACCTCTCCGCCAGCCGCCTTGTCAGCAGCTCCGGGTGCACCTGCGCCGTGGTGGCCTCGTCGCCCATCGCCGAGACGCGGGCGGCGGCGGGGGACAGCCAGGGCGCGACGGAAGGAGGAGAAGAAGAAAAATTGCTGTTTTTCGAGCTCGAACTCGAACTCGTCATGGAGAACGAAGCGCTCACGGTCCTCATCCTGCGGTACCCGACCTCCTCGGCGCCAAACTCCTCTGCCAGCTGCGCGTGCAGGTCGAATCCCGCGCGCATCAGCGGGTCGCCAGACCAGTCCCGAGCTAAAAAACCTCCCGCTTTGCCCGAGGCCGCCGAGGCGACCTTGGCCGCGGCGTCGACCAGCGTGATCTTCAAAGAGGGGTCTCTCCGGCGCAGGAAGAAGGCGGTGGAGGAGCCCACAATGCCTGCGCCGACGACGACGACGTGTTGGGGTGGCGAGGAGGAGGAGGTGGCCGCGGCGGGAGCAGCAGAAGCAGCGGCAGCGGGAGCAGCAGCGGCAGCGCGGGCGGGAACAGAGGGAGAGGAGCGGGTCGAGACCGGAGCCTTTGATGGTATCATCGCTCTTATCCGTTCCTTTTCCCCTTTCCGTGGAGCTTTCCTTCCTGTGAAATTTGGGCAAGCGATTCCAAGCGTATAGGACCTGTTGGTCGGCTTTCAAACTTGGAAAACGATGCGCGGGAGAGAACAAGGAGCGAGAAGATTGAGCACGATTCGAATGCTTTTTTTTTAAGATCGAACAAGAAAATCTGATTTTCACACATCGATTCTCAAAAAACAAAAAAACGAACAACCCAGGATGGAGGCCTTTCGCGCCGCCAAGGCGGCCGCCGCGGCGCGCACCGCGTCCGGACCATCGAAGGAGGAGCTCCGTAGGCTCAAGGCGGCTCGAGACGCCGCAGAGGCGGAGGCGGAGAGGAAGAGGCGAGCCGACGCCGAAGCGATGCCGGCGCCACCGCCAAGACAGAGGGCAAACGCCGAAAAACCCACTCCCGCAACAGCAAAGTTCAGCGCCGCGTCACAGCTCTCGCGGGACCTGGGAGACAGCGACTCCGGCCTGGGAGGCGAGAAGTCCGACGCCAGGAACCTCGGAAGGAGCAACAAGAGGCTCCCTTCCGACTTTTTGGGGGCCACGGGCGAGTCGGGTGTCGACGTCGAAGCCGGAGAAGAAAGAAACGACGACGACGACGTCGCCTCTGTCGTCGCCCCTGGAGGAGGCTTCACCGCCGCCGCGCCTGCCCCCCCGCCGCAGCGCTCCCGGCCCGATGCATCCCTTCCTCCCGAGTTCTTCGACGAGGACACGGGCGCAGCAGCGGGAGGAACGACGGCGACGAGAGGGGGGAGGCCCGGGGAGGGAGAGGACAGCAACCACCCCGGAGCCGCTTCGGCGGCGGCAGCTGCTGCGGCGAGAGGCAAGAGGCCCCTGAGCGGCGAAGGGAGCAGCGGCCTGGCGTCGCTGCAGAGGCCGCCGCTCCCCCAGCAGAGAGCTGCAGCGGCACCGGGAGTGCTGCCCGCCGGTTTCTTCGACGAAGACGAGAGGAGGAAGGAGGCGAAGAAGGCAAAGAAAGAAGTCGAAAAGACGGAGAAGGGAAAAGACGGTAACGGCGAAGACGAAGAGCTCGCCGCGTTTCTTTCCGAGGTCGAGAACGAAGGGAAGGGAGCAGCAGCAGCGGAAGAAGAAAAAGAAAAGGAAGAAGCGGCAGCTGCTCCGGGGGAAGGGGCCGTCGAGGCGGAGGAGATCGCTGGTGGTGCGAACAACAACGACGACGACGACGACAACACCAAGAGCGTCGCCCGAGAGAACGACGACGGCGGCAGCGAAGAAGAAGAAGAAACCGAAGAGGACAGGGAGCAGGCCTTCCGCAGGGCCCGGCTCGCCGCGCTGCGCCGCGGGGAGACGCGCGGGATCTCGGTGTCGGAGGCGCTCTCCGACGCGCAGAGGCAGCTGGCGAGGGAGCAGCAGCAGAAGCCGGCTGCTCCTGCGGCCGCGGCGGAGGTCGAGAGCAGCAGCGGCAGCAGCGACGACGAGGAAGAGGAGGAAAAAGGCGGCGGCGGCGGCGGAAGCCTCGACTGGAGGAGCAAGGGGATTTGATTTGGTTTCGTTTTTCTTTTGTGCTGCTTTTCGCTGCTTTTCTCCGCATCCACTCTCTGTACCATTCGCACCTTTGTTTTGTAAACGAATGAATGAATTTTCCGAACGAAATGGAAGGTTTTTCTTTTTCTTTTTTCCCTTGAACAAAATCTCCCAACGAACGGAAAAACAAAAAAACTCTTTCTCATTTCTCTCTTTCTCTCTCCTTCTCTCCTTCTTCCCTCTCTCTCTCTCTCCCACTCCCTCCTCCTCCTCCTCCTCCTCCTCCTCCTCCTCGGCTTCTCCTACGCAGTGATCGCCAACAGCGCAGCGGTCACGGGAGGCAGGCTCGCCAGCACCGTCGCGGCGACGCCGATCAACGCGTAGCCCAGAGCGCAGAAGGGCAAGGCGTCGGGCTCGGACCTCGCGAGCGCGGCGGTCCCGAGCCCATGGGCCGCCCCGGCCGTCGCCAGGCCGCGCGCGATCGGATCCTTATAGCCGGTGGCGTCCAGCAGCGCCTGCGCGCAGTTGGCCCCCAGTAAGCCCGTCAGAACGACCCCGGCGGCGGCGATCGATGCGGGCGCTCCCAGGGTCTGGGCGATGGGGAGCGCCAGCGCGACGGTGACCGACCTCGGCGCCAGCGCGCGCGAGATCTCCGGGCTCAGGCCCAGGATTTGCCTCGCCGCGGCCGCCGTCGCGAACATCGAGAAGGCCGCGGAACCCAGGGCCGCGCCGCCGATCTCGAGCCTGTGCCTGGCGATCAGAGACCGCTGCGCGTGGACCCGGAAGCCGTACGAGAGGATGACGACTCCCAAGAGGGACATCAAGACGTCTCCCGCTCCGAAAGCGGCTCCCGCGGCGCCCTTTGTCAAATAAGAGGCCAGAGCTGTGTCGTACCCGGATCCCGTCACCATCCCGACCAGGGCGACGGCGGCGTTGGCTGCCGCGGCGCAGCTGATGACAGGGTGGATCACGGATCGGAATGCAGGAGGGGCTGCGACCCCGAAGAGATATCCCAGAATCGTGGAAGCGAGCAGGAAAAGGGAGCTGACTCCCGGTGCGGCTTGGGAACCCGTGAGTGCCACCGCGAGCCCCGAGAAGGCCGCGACGGAGCCCCAGCCGACGTAATGCCTCCTGGAGAACGGCGCTGGGGCGTCCGCGGGCGGGGGAGGGCCCAGCGGAGTCTTGGCGGCGTTGCGGATCGCGACGGCGACGGCGGCCGTCGCGACAAGAGTGGCCGGCATCCCCAGCACGACGACGACGAGCATCTTTGCGAGATCAGCCCCGGGGATCCCCCTCACAGCCAGCGGCAGAACGACCAAGGAGGGCACGTAGAACAAGGGCAGCCAGCGAGAGACCCAGTCGAGTCCCGGGGCGGCGGCCCCTTGGATCCTGTCGGCGGCGGTTGGGGAAGCGGAGCTCAGAACGGAGAGGCCCGCGACGATGAAGAGCATGCCGACCAGGGCCGGGGGGAAGGTCAGCCCGATCTGCTTTGCACCTGCTTGCAGGGCGCGGTCGCAGGCGAAGAGCGTTCCGACGAGGGCGAGTTTTGGGCCATACTCGAGCGCCGTGGCGGTCAGAGCCGAGAAAACGCCGGAAAGGGAGAAAGAGGGAGAAGAAGAGGAGGAAGAATTTCCTTTCATCATCATTCCTGAGAACAGCGAGAACTTCTTCTTGCGCCTCCAGGCAGAGATCCAGGCGCGGGCCTCCGCTACGTTAGGGGGCACGTCCTTGGAGGAAGGGGTCGAGACGAAGGGGGCCGAGGCGCCGGTGCGGGTCCTCCAGGCCTCGATCCAGGCGCGGGCCTCGGCGGCGTTGCTGGTTGCGGCGCTTGTGACGGCAGCGGGCGCGGTCGAAGCGGCGGCGACGCGGCGACGGGCCGCTGCTGTTCGAGTTTTTAGGATTTTGTTGAATAGTTTTGACCTGCGGTCAGAAGAAAGGAGAGCGTCTCGCCATGCGTCGTCGAGCTGCTGGTTCGACGCCGGAAGGGGGAGAGAGAGAGAAGAGGGAAGCGCGAGAAGGGAAGAGAAGAGGTTGGAGAACGACCAAGCCGAGAGAGAGAGATCGTTGGAGATAAAAAATAGCAAAAAAAGCTAAAAGCAAAACGCCTCCTCCTCCCTTTTCACGCGCAGTTTTGAAGGATGAGAAGCTATGTTTCACTCTCCCAATCGCTCCAGAGGATCCGCGCGTGTCTCCTGTTGCCCTAGCACCCAGGCATCGGGCTCGAAAAGCACATCGGGCGAGGCTAGATCGCAATCGAGGAAGAGGAGTTGGAAAAAAGGAAAAAACAATCGAAGTCACGCACAGATGGACTTTTGCGAGCTCGAGGGAGTTCCGACGTGGATGCTCTGCGCGCGCCCTGTGGCAGGAGCAAGCGAGAGACGCATATGGGGCTGCTGGGGGTGGAAAGGGGAAGGGAGATCGGCGCGATTCGAGTGGAAAGGGGGCGCCGCGGATTGGTAAAAAGTTAGGAAAGTGAAGGGAAAAAATCTCAATTTGACAAAGTGCCTTCATCTCTCTCTCTCTTCACTTCCGCTTTTCTTCTTCTTCCTCCTTTTCTTCTTCTTCCTCTCCTCCTCCCACTGCGAACAACCATGATGCAGCGCTCCCTGATCCGAAACGCGCGCGTCGGCGTCGTCGTCTCCGCGGGGGCCTCCAGCGTGCGACCCGTCGCTTCGGCGGTCGTCGTTGGAGGAGGCAGCAGAGGCGGCGCGGCCCTTGCCCATGCCCCGTCGCCGACGCGAATCGCTCCACTCTCTCGCTCTTCTTCTCTCAGCGGCCGCCGCAGCTCGCCGTCCTCTTTGATCGCCCGCGCCGCTGGAGGAGACAATGGTGGTTCTGAAGAAGACGAAAAGGTGGGTAGAGAGAAAGCTGTCGGTTTGGAGAGAAAGAGAAAGAAAGAAAAAGAGAAGGAAACGAATTGGAATTCGCTCTGTCGTCGTCGTGGCGATCTCAAAACTTCAACCTCGACCTCAACAACAACACCTCCTTAACCTCCTCCTCTTCTCTAGATCGAGTTCGGCTACACCCGCAAGGACGTCCTCCTCATCGGCGCCGGGGTCTTCGCCCTCGGCTACGGCATGTACTACGGCCTCCAGGCCCTGGGAGTCGAGCAGGGCATGGCGGGAAACTATGTGCAGTTGATCATCTTTTGCTTTTTGTGTTTCGGGTGGGTGGGCTCTTATTTGTGGAGGGTCGCCAGCAAGAACATGAGCTACGCCAAGCAGCTGGAGCAGTACGAGGAGGCCGTGATGGCCAAGAGACTGGAGGAGATGCCCGAGGCCGAGAGGGCGAGGCTGCTGGCGGAGGCCGAGGAGGAGAGCGCTGCGGCTGCAAATGGCGGTCTTGGTGGGGGCCGTTAGAAGGGGTGTTTTTTTTTTTCTCCTTTGTAAACTTTTAACAGCTTTCTCTTTTCCCGTTTCCTTTGTCTTTCTCTCAACTCCCGCCGCTTCTCTCTCTTTCTCTCTCTCTCTTTTCAAAATTTCTAATTCTAGTTTTACAGAGGGGGAAAAACGACAAAAGAACTCTCTCTCTCTCTCTCTTTCCCTCTACTCTTCCCTCGACCTCCTCCTCTCCAGCTCCCGCTTCGTCATCCTCTCGTCAAAGGCCCTCAGAAGATCTCTTTCCGCCCTCCTCGTGGCTTCCTCTTCCCTCAGCTCCTCCGCGGTTTTCGGCAGAGGGGTCACGTCGATCACCGCGCCCGAGGCGTCGTCGAAGTATTCGTCGCTTCCCGGGAGCGCGGAGGAAGAGGAAGACGGGTTCAGGGAGCTGATCCCGGCGGCGACCACGGTTCCGACTGCAGCCGCGGCGGCGAACGCGGCGAGCTGCGCGGCGAGCAGCACCCCGAGGCCCGTCACCGCCGCCACCGCCGCCCCAGCCGCGGCGAAGAGCGCCAGTGGCCCCAGCAAGAAGGAGCTCATCGTCACTGCGATCGCCGTGAACATGACGGCCGCAGGGAGCATGAGCAGAGGCAAAGCGAGGAGCGAGAGCAAGCCGCCCGGAAGCAAGAGCACGGCCGCGGTCACGGCGGCCGCGGCGGCAGGGAGCAGCTGCGGGGCGAGAAGCATCTTCTGCTGCTGCTGCTGCTGCAGGTTTTTGTTCCTCTGTCGTCGCGGGTCGCGGCTGCTGTTGTTGCCGTAGGAGGCGGTGGCGAAAACGACGGCGGAAGAGGACGAAGGAGAAAGAGAACAGCGAGGTCGGGGTCGGGCGACGAGGCATCGGAGCGTCGTCGGAAATCGCTTCTGCATCATCATCTTCCTCGTCGCTCTCCCGGCCAGAGGAGGAGGCGCTTTCAGCGTGCTCCCTTGCGCCAGGGCAGAGGATCGCATAGCCTGCATCTTCTCGAGAAGAAGTTGGCGCAGAAGAAGGGAGACGTGGGGCGGGAAGGGAAGGGGACGGAGTTGTCGAATGAACTGCTGTCCGATGGCCTTTCAACGTTTCTTGAATTTCTGATTTTTTTTTTCTTTTTTTTTTTGCATTTTTCATTTCTTTCCAACCTTCTTCTTCCACACCCTTCAAAACATAAACCGCTTCAGCTCCCCGTCCTGCTCGAAGGGCCTCATCAAAAACACACGCACGACCGTGGCGAGGACCCCCACGTACAGGAGCAGAGCGAGCGCGAGCTGCCCCGGAGAGGGAGGCGAAGAAGGAGAGGAAGAATTCCCGCTGCCTCTCACGGGCGCGGCCCCAGCGAGCGCCGCGACGGCTACCGCCGTGGTAAAGTACCGAAACTCCAGCAGCGGCGAAGGGACCAGCGACCCCGCCGCAGCCAGGCAGAAGCCCAGGAACCACGCCTGCGGGAACCCCATCGACGAAGAAGAGCGAGAAAGCAGGAGCCTCCTCCTGACCCAAGCGAACGAGGCTGCGCCGGCGAGCGCCGTCGCGAAAAGCCTCCCAGGCGACCCCACCTCCCCTGCGATTTTCCTAACCAGCCTCCACGCGTAGAACGAGTAGTGCCTGTTGTCCGACAGCAGGAAAGGGTGCTCTATGGTCCCGTGCGCCGCGGCGAGCCACGCGAAGCAAAAAAGAGAGAGGAAGGAGCGGAGGCCCTGGACGTTTGGCCTGAGCGCGACGACCCTTCGGTTTCTGCGATTCCGCCTCCGGCTCGCCCCCGCCCCTTCTTCTCCTGCCTCCGCGACGACGGCGCGCACGGGAGAGACCTCGACCAGGGCCGCGATCAGATCTTCCCTCTTGCCCAGAGCGGGGAACAGAGCCAAGAACAGGAAGCACGAAACGTAGATCCCCTGGGCCCAGTGGCGGGACACCGAATGGTTGTCCTTGTCGCCTAAAGCCAGAGAGCCGTTCCAGAGCACGAACGCGAACGCCGCGAGGAGCGGTAAGAAGAGCGGGGAGCAGCTGAGGAGGACGAGTCGCAGGGCGGCGGCTCGCTTCTCCAAAAGCGCGGTCGCGACGGCAGCGACCTCCCGGAGCAGAGAGGAATTAGAGGAGGAGTCGCTGCCCCTTGTCGTCCTCCTCTCTCCGCCTCCTCCTCCCCCTTCTCCCTCATTCCCTTGCTGCAGCAGCAGCGCCAGCTCCCGCAGCGCCGCGTCCCCGAGCACGAAGCAGCACCAAACGGCGCTCGTCTGCCTGAAGGACAGAGAAACCAAACCGAAGACCGCCGAGAGCCAGTATCGCCTCCGCAGGGAGAAAGACCAGGAGAGCAGCACGGCGGCGAGGACCCCGACGTCCGTGTAGTATAGAAAAGAATAGAAGGCGTGCGTTGGGAGCAGGGCGACGAGGGCGGCGGCGGCGAGCGTGAGCGGGTAGCTCTGGGCGGCGAGCTGCCTGTTTTCGGAAACGACAACCGCGGCGACTTTCGTCGTTGTCGTCGGTCCTCCTCTTTTTGCTCTTTTTTGCCACGAGACGAAGTGGAGGCCCCGGTGCACCGAGGCTGCGGCGACGAAGCAGAGGGCGGACAGCAGCACGTTGATGGAGCGCAGCGTCGTGGTGGTGCAGAAGCTTTCCAGCGGAGGCAGAGGAGATGACGACGGAGAAGAAGGAGAAGAGAATGACAGTTTCCGCCGGAGCGTCGCCGCCACCCGGAGCGTTTCGGCCCAAGCGACGCCGCAGAGGTAGAGTCCCGGCGGCGTGGTGATTTTCGGGTCCCACTGCCTCCATCGCCCCTCGCAGTAGGCCCGGGTCTGGTTGACGTGGAAGGTCTCGTCCTGGAGAAGGGGGGGGGGGGGGGGGGGGG
>Ga0114918_10005208_pt1 | contig 11182 bp, 7 predicted proteins | sample LantaG_FD_87015 | JGI IMG/M metagenome (GOLD analysis project Ga0114918, IMG submission 87015) | Deep subsurface microbial communities from Baltic Sea to uncover new lineages of life (NeLLi) - Landsort_02402 metaG | ecosystem: Environmental > Aquatic > Marine > Oceanic > Sediment | place: Baltic... | reverse complement strand
TGTCGGTGTCTGAGTTGGTGTACCTGTTGGTGTAGGTGTGACATTTGCAGTACTTGTCGGTGTCTGAGTTGGTGTACCTGTTGGTGTAGGTGTGACATTTGCAGTACTTGTCGGTGTCTGTGTCGGTGTCTGAGTTGGTGTAGGTGTTACATTACCCGTACTTGTTGGTGTTTGTGTCGGAGTACTTGTCGGAGTTGGTGTAACGTTCGCAGTACTCGTTGGTGTTTGTGTAGGTGTTGCCGTTTGTGTTGGAGTAACCGCTGGTGTAGCACCCTGAGATGTACTTGGAGTTGGAGTAACATTCGCAGTACTTGTCGGTGTCTGTGTCGGAGTACCCGTTGGTGTATTAGTTGGTGTGTTACTTGGAGTATTTGTTGGTGTCGGTGTTATTATTATTACTGTTGCCGTTGGAGTTGGAGTAACACTCGGAGTTGACGAAGGTGTTGGAGTAACGTTAGCAGTGCTTGTTGGTGTAGCAGTATTAGTTGGAGTAACATTAGGTGTACTCGTAGGTGTTGGTGTTATGTTTTGGAAATTACATATAAAGGACTTTGGTGGTCTTGTTGAAATTCCTGTAGCACCACTAATAGCAAAATTTGTATTTACACAAGTCTCGTCTAAAAGTGAGTATTCTGTTGATGCACTTAAAGTTAAAGTTCCTCCTGTCGCACCACTTAAAATAGGTACCGCAGGGGTAAATACTACATCATTTCCCGATGTAACACCCAAAGTATTTGTAAAGTTTACAGTAATATTTTCAGAGGCAGCACCATCCGCCACAACACTATATGTCGCAACAGTACTTCCTTCAGTTACACTAACAGTAATGGTGTAACCAATATAGGCTATGACTTTTTGAGTTACAAGCAGGTCATTACAACCATCTTGTGTGTTAATAACTGAAAGAGTATACTCAGTACCAAAAGTAGAACCTGGTAGTGATACTAACACCCCAGCAATCATTTGGTCCCTTGTTTGATTTTCTTTTATTGGTGTTCCTGAAGTCGAACCTGAGTATATATCAAAAGGACCTATCGCATTAGAATCTAATGTAAGTCTTACTATAAATTGCGCCATCTACTTTTTTAATAATAAATACTTTAACAAATTAAAATATCCGTGATATTTTATTGGTTTTTCTTAATTATGTAGATTGACAGGGTAGGATTTGAAAATATTCGCAATTGTTACTATCTATGATTTTTAACATTACTGACGGTGCACCATCAAAAAAAGGTGATAATGTGAAGTCTCCCGTGGGTGAAGCGTCGGTTGTCAATACAGAACAATTATTTCCGTTTGAATCACAAACGAATATATTATATGGTGTCGAAGCACCTGAAACTGAATTTATTGTTATTTTTGACGACATTATGTAACGCAGTTTACATCATAGGTTATCTGTAATTGGATTTTTATTGTAGCACCCTTTAACGGGTCACTATCACCATCACAGTCTGATTTTATTATAATAGTATTATTTAATAAATCTATAGTAACACTACCAACTTCTGATATTCCATTTAAAATACCCTCAACAGTATTAATCCATTGAGTATCTGTTGGTACTGAATTCAAAGTGGTTGCGGTATAGAATGGAACTGTGTCTCCACTCACCCAACCTGTTGACCCTGTAATCGACACCACCGCATTAAATTCGGCAGTATTTAATACACAGTTAGTTCTACCTGAGGTAACATCCAAAAATCCTTCATTTAGCATTTTCTTCATACTTCTCTTAGTGTTTGTCGTTGTTGTAAATAATTGATTACACACACCAACAACACTATAAGTGGTTACTATTGCAGTATCACAAACTATCGTTACACTTTTTCTTTTTGCACAGCCATCACTATCCGTTACTGTAACATTATAAGTGTCACCTGATAAATTTGTTATCGTAGAACCTGTTTCTCCATTACTCCATAAATATGTGAAAGGTGGATTACCACTCGTAACCACCACACTAGCAGTACCGTCATTTCCTGAAACACAATCTGTCCCAAATAATGAAAATTCAATAGCCGTAGATGTTGTAATGTTAATTGAATTAGTCACACTACAATTTTCATTGTCAGTCACCGTTAAGGTATAAGTACCTGGTAACAAACCATCAAATGTGTATGCACTAAAGGCGAAATCTAAAATTTGTTGTCCATCACTCAACACATAATCAAGTGGTGCCGTATATCCTGTACTTACTAACGCTTGTACCGCACCATTTGGTCCACCACATGTAGTACCAGTAATACTTGTACTAACTGTGAACTTATCTATCGATGTAATAGTTTTTGTCGTACTATAAACACAATCACTACCCGTACCTGAAATTGATATTTGATACGTATCATTTGCTAAATTTGTGAATGTAGCATTTTGTGCTGATGTTGTCTTAGAATTGACAATACCTGTAGTCGTTCCTGTTATAGAATAAACGTAATTATTGGATGAAGTTCCATCAATTATAATTTCTATTGAACCATTATTAGAACTACAGTTGGAATTAGTTACATTTATATCGACTATATCAAATCCACCCGATGGTGTTATATATGAACTAAAAGTTTGTTTACATAAATCAGCATCGGTAACATTAACTTCATAACTTCCCGAAGTTAATCCAGTTAATTGAAACGTTCTTGAAGAACTGTATTTAACTTGACCCGTACTTCCTGAATAATAAAAAGGAAGCGTACCACCTGTAATTGTAAAAGTTAAAGAACCATTCGATGTAAAACAATCAGGTGTTGATGCCGTAATTGAACCCAAACCTAACTGTGGTGTTAATGAAACTTGTTGAGATTTTGTAGTACTACACCCCAAAGAGTCCGTAACGGTAACCGAGTATGAACCACTCGTTAAACCAGTAATTTCTTTTGTAGTTTCACCCGTACTCCATAAATAAGTGTAAGGACCAACACCTGTCTGTCCTGTAACGGTTAATTTACCTTGATTTTGAACACAGAATGAACTATCAACAACCCAAAAACCATAATCAAGTTCTGTAGATGCAGAAACTAAAACAGTTTCAGTTTGTGCCGTTGAACCTCCTGAGTCTGAAATGTTTGCATGAAATAGACCACTCGGTAATCCTAAAATTTTATACGGAAAAGAGGATGCTGTATATCCCGAATATAAAGTATTCCCACTATATACCTGAATATCATAAGGCGCCGATGTCGATGAACCGCTAACAAAAAACGACCCGTTGTTATTATTACATGTCGTACCGACAACATTATAAATCTCACCACAAAAACAATCAGTAACAATAATACTTACAAAAAGTTCTTGGTTATCAGGAGAAGTACTATCACTTATTTGCCAAACATAGGTACCACCCGTTAACCCCGTAAAGACGAAAGGTCCGTTACTTGCTGCGCCTGAATAAGCAGGTATACCTGGTACCGTGTTCCATATTGAATACGGAGCAACACCACCTGAAGGTTGAATACTCACAGCTCCATTACCCGCATTTTCACAAACACCTGTAATTGAGAACGTAGAGTTCAACTGAGCACAATCCACATTACACGAACTCGCACTAACATTTATACCTGAATACGAATAATCGGTATCCAAACAAATATTAAAACCGGCGTTATACCCTGTTGTTAAAACACCACAACAGTCAGTATATCCCCACGTAGTTCCTGTAGTAACACCTGAAAAACAAGCCATTATTGACAATTAATTGTTATATCTATCCCTACGTTCAAGTAAAGACGTTTATTCGTAAAGTCATCATAACAAGATGAATTCGCTATTGTAATAGTATTACCATTTATAAAATAGTTAAGACCATCTTGGTATAAGTATTCTAATTTCTCATCTAAACCATTAATCCAATCAGAATTTGTTGGTACATCATTACCACCGTATCCTATAAAGAATTTTTCTTGTACTAATATGGTGTTGTCCAATCTTAGGTCAACGTACCAATCACTTATAATGGTGTTGGCATCACATACGGTATATGCCGATGATACTTGAGCTACCACATCCGTCAACATTTGTTGGAAGTTTCCTGCCGTTGATGTTGAACTATCTTCAATCCACGGATAGATACCACATGAAATAGTTTGGTCGATACAATCGTAACCCAAAATTTGTCCATCAAATTCACAAGGAACACAACTCACAGGTATAATCTCACAACCTCTTTGTCTTCTCCACACGACCTTTTGTCTATGGAAGGCTGAGTTTTCCATTTTTTGTCCACCCATCCAAATGGTTGATGATGGTAATAATTGTTCCACCAATCTCATCCAATAATCACCAATACCCAAAGTGTAATCAATCATCTTTTGGTATGTGTATTGGTTTGATGGAATGTTCATTGCTTGTTGAGAATTTAAATAATCCCAATATATTTTTTGAAGGGTCGGATATCCTCCACCTTTACCATCACTTGATGTTTGTCTGTTTCTAACATTAATCATGTTGTTGTAGAAACTTTGAGCAAACTCAAAGAAGGTTTTTTCTTTCGGTTTAGGGTCGATAACCGTCCAATCGACACCACTCGGTGTTGGTGAGGTTAACCCTGAGTTTGGTATGGGGTAATCGTATTTTCTTGACATGTCCCATACATCATACAATAGACCTTGACCCATGTTTAGGTATAAATCTATGTTTTTGGCATTCATCACCAACTTTTCATTGCTCACACGATAATACGTGTTGAATCCTGCATTGGTGTTCTTTCTTAATTGTTGTCCCGCTGGCCAAGATTTTTGGTTGTCATAAGTTCTCGTCAACTCATAACCCATATTCATGTAAGGAAACTCTCTAAATCTATCAAAATATTGTTGACCATATGTGAACGGTTCCAAAACAGTTTGTGAATCAGGATTTGTTCCCGTATATTTGGTGGCGTTTACACGATTTACCTCAGGTGACCTGTGATACTCAGTACTTCTGTACCAACCTGCACCTTTTTCAAAGAAAAATGTGGTATTGTTTGTAGGTGACGTTGGGTACCCATCATTATCGACAGGAATATCATTTCTCGTAATATCAGTTTCAATTACGACAGAATCTGTTGTAAAACCCGTATAAATGGTTCCTCTAATCTTAAATGTATTTGTTGAATCAAAGGTCGGAGTTTCATTATTATATGTTCCACCTGATATTTGAGCAAACTTTTGTTCAAATTGATTCATGTTTATCGGACCGTCAGCCAAATAAACAATCTCATTGAACTCAACCAACGCTTGAGGAGCACCAATAGACCTCATTACCCATTGAATGGCGTTTTTCGTACCCTTAGTCTTAAACAAATAAGCCGAATTTAAAATTAAATTACGATAAAACTGATAATTTAACTCGTTTGGAGTTTTATCACGGGTTTGACCAGGGTAAATGGATTGATTTTTAGTACCAAAGACCGATTCCAAGAAATTTTCATTAGTTATCGGTGATATATCCGTATTCCAACCCAAAGTTTGAGCCAAATTGTATAATAATTGTGAAGGAATATCGTTTTTAGGAACATAATTTACTGATGTAATGTATCCCAAAGCATCAATGAACTTTTTTGTTTCATCAAAACTTCTACCATATATTTGTAACACCTTCTCCACCTTTTGGTCTTGAGTGTCAAACTCATGAAAGGCAGCAGTTGTTAAAAAACGACTGATTAAGTTTGTTTTGAAATCATCCAAATCAATCGCAATCTTGTTTAACTTATTGATGTAGTTCTCAAACCTATTTGTTCTAATATCAAGGTTCCACAAACCATCAATAGACCACGTAACCAACTCATCGATGATTTGAAACTTACCATCATCATCAGAAACTGGAACCTGAAACTTCGCAGTATACTTAGGACTAACCAATCGGTTTAATAAGAAGTCCTCAACCTCATCAAAAGGGTCCTGAAACGCTTTCTCAGTCTCAAATTTACTCGGCTTAATAACAATAGAATCCGTAGTGCTAGACACACCCGAAAATACATCCCCCTCGACAACAAACGTAACCGTACCCGCAGATAACTTAGTACTCGGAGTAAAATCATAAACCAAAAACTCCGTCTCCATGTTATTGACATAAACAGCATACTTACGGTACTGTTCCGTCATATTTCTTAACGGACTAACCTCTAACGGTCGAACCGAAATATTTCTCGCAGCATTTACCGAATAGTCAATGTCAAACGGATTTTTAAACCTCGTAACATCAATGGTAAATGTCGTTAAATTCTCTTCAATATCATAACTGATATTATTGGCAGTATTCGCAGTCGTATAATCATAATACGAACGGTCAACCTGTATCGCAGCAGGGAAATAATTGATTATCTTCGTGATAGACGCACTAAACCTCTTCTGCAACGAACCATATAAACTAAAGTTCGTGACCTGCGTAATGTCATAGTTAGGATATACCCTGTAATTCTTAGCAGCAATAATCCTCGATTCAAGTAAACCCCCAACATTTAAATCATCTAAATTAATAGGTGATGAGAATACACCCGTGTTGAAACTTCTATTTACCTTCTCAACAACAGACGTACTAAACTCAAAATTACCCTGCGTCAGACCTCCCCCATCGACAGTTTGTAACCCAACAATGTCGTCAGAAAAAGTACCACTTCCATTACCAGGTGCGGGGGGATATCTAAACTTATTACTCGCCATTAATTAACTACGTTTGAGAAGTTTTTACTAAAATCAATATTATCACCTCTATCTTGACGTACTTCAAATAATAAGTTATTGAACTCATCTCTAACCTCAAACAAGTTGTATTGTTTGTAAATGTTATTTTGAGTGTCGTAAATAGTGTAGATACCGTCTTCAATACTCTTGGTCTGATTACCGTAAAGTGCAATTCCTAATGTATCCACATCGTAATTTGCAACTTGGATGTCAATACTCATTGGATTAAAGAAAGTATTCGTTATAATAATGTTTTGATTTGGCTGACCAATATAAGGTGTTGCTGAAGGTTTGTTTGTTGGTGCACTTGTTGGTGACACCGTACAAAACATTAAGTCACTTCCACTATCCACATATCTATAACGTATAGATTTTTGTGAACTATTAACCAAATTGGTAACTACAGGTTCACAAAAGAACGATGAAGTTATAATTCTATAAAAGTTTGGAACTTTTGTACCGTCAGAATTTAAATATTCGATTCTGAACCCAACAAGACCTTGGTTCGTGAATCTATTTCTATATTGTTGTGGAACATTATTTAAATCAATGATAATACCTTTCACATTAGGTAATGAAGAAAGAACACCACAATCCGTGATTGAAGTTCTCACCTCTGCAGGTCTAATGTAAAGTGTGTATATACCTAATTGATTAAATTCGGTTGCTGGTAATTTTAGATTATAGAGACCACCTAAAATCTCAACACCCGCATTACCACCCGTTTGATTATTGTGGAAATAAGGTGTTAAAATACTGGCGGAATCCAATTTTTTCAGTGTAAAGTTTTCTGTAACGTCTCTTGAGGGAGTATAATTTAAAATTATCTCTACATCTTCAGGAGACATGTCTGCTGGTCTTGTTGTTCCGTATGTTCCTAACGCCATGTTATTCTTCGTTTATATTGTAGAAACCATATCCATAACGGACAAGGTCTCCGATGTTATCGACTTCTGACAGTCTCTGTAATCCTTCGAATGCCGAATTCTTACCTCTTTCAATAAATATTTGTGATTGGATTTCTGGTTGCATTGCAACGTCTAATAAATTTTCTTCTTTGGTTAAACTCACCGCAACTAAATCATTTGTAGTAAAACCTGACGATTCTAAAACAAATAATGTTCTACCATTTGGATAGTCATAATAGACGACATCATTTATTGTATATGATGTATAAGTCTCCCCTATGGTTAGCACACGACCATATTCTTGTCCTTCTTTAAAAATTGTTACCGTTGGGTCATAAGGTGGATTACCATAAGTTTTTAAGTCAGTTAGTTTAGATTTTGTAAAACCTGAAACTATATAAGGAACTGTAATATAATTTGAAGTAATTTGTTTTTGTACCGTATTTTCAGCATCACCACTAAAAATAAAATTATACGTAGATGAAGTACCCGACCAATTTCCCCCTTGTGAATCAAATGTTACCGTACCTTCAGGGTTATCTATTGTAACACCTGTCATAGGTATAGATATTGGTTTAGTTATGGTTGTCGTTCCCCACGGATTGGTTTGTATTAGTTTAATATTGTAATTACCTTCTATTTGTTGGTAGTTGTGAGTGATACTCGATAAAGTCATACTTTCAACATTAGAACCGTCACCCCAATCTACTTGATATGTTGCAAATTGGTTAACACCATAAAACTCATCTGAAGTATTGTATAAAGTAATGTTGTATTTGTTAGCCGTTGTTGCTGAATACAAAAAGTTAGTAATAACATTATATTGTAAGGCTAAACCGTCAAAGGGTGAGTAGTATCCCAAATCGTTGAACGTCTCGGTAAATACTACAGGAATTGTTAGACCTGTAAGTAAACTTGAACCGTTAGTCCCTCCACTTAAAATTTCAGACATACCTGAGTATACTCCAAAAGTATTTCCACTTAGGGTCTCTTGTATGATATCGCTACTAAGAACTTCAGGTGATATTTTTATATATTGACTATCAGAAATCATGATGGGTTTACATATTCGTACCAGTTTATTGGATTTGTTGGTGTTCCAACTCTTGTTAAATTACCTTGTTCGTCTTCAGAATAAATCACATATTCATAAGTATTGTAATCTAACTGGCACTTATAATAAAATTTATAATCTTTATTAAAATTATATTTGTCAGGAAGTACCCCCTGACATTGATTCATCATTCTTGTGAATTCACCTGTCTTTGCGTTGAAAAACTTTGCACTCATGTAAAACTCACTTATGTCTAAATAATCGGTATTTTTTAACCAATAAAGAAAAAACCCTTCCTTATCACCAATGTAATCGAGTTGGTATTGTGGTTTGTTAATATCAACTTGCACAAAATTGTTCGTTCCTTCTAATGTTGCAGTTTCTTTACCACCTTGTTGTGTTGGAATAATAACTGTAAAATAGTTTTTTTGATTCTCTGAAGATTTATTATCGTAAAAATCTAATTTGAAAAAACTATTAACAAAGGAATTGGCGTAATAATACACTTCATCAGGAGTAAATCCAGCATCTTGATAAGATGTATCCCATTCGTCACAACTTGTTGTTGCCGTTAACCTGATAGAGTTATCAAAAAAATGAAAGTTATAATTGATATCTGTCTTTGTTTGATTTTCATCCCAAAACGAGTGTGGAAATCTAGTGACTTCAAAATCTTGGGCAGGATTAATAACTTGATTTATCGCATAATCTTCGTACTCAACAAACCCTTGTTCTTTACCTAAATTGTCAAAGTCCAATTTAATAGGTATATTAATTTGTTGTGTATTTGGTGATATGGTAATACGATAGTTATTATTCACAATTATCAATTATTGGTAAATTTATCTGTTGATAATAAATACCCTCAGTGTTTCTTAGTATTGGTGTTTGTAAGAAAAGAATTTCTTTAAACGGATAATGTGAATTATTTATAAATGGATTATCGACACCCACACCATCTCCATCAACAAAACCGTAAGGATATAAATCCCTCCATCTCCATTGATTATCATTTTCTGAGTAGTATGAATAATCGGGCACATTATCAATCTCATTCTTGTTACCATTCTCAATGTAATCTGAAAAAGCCCTTATAGGAATCTGATAATGTGGTTTATAAGCATAACCTGAAGGATTCGTTAAAGTACTATTGTTTTCAAAAATTGACGGATTAAAACTATATTTGTGATATAGTGGTGATAACACACTTTCTTTTTGTTCGTAATCATTCCACTCACAGATATCTCCTTTTATTACATGACCCGTTAATAGGGTTTTATTATAATAAAACGTGTTTGCACCGATGGTATAAGAATCAAAAGGTATGTTATCTTTATTATCTGAAGATGCGTGATTCCACCAATTATCTTCACTTGATTCATCAAAGTTAAATTCCCAACCAATATCTATCGCACTACTATCATTAAAGACATCGTTAGGTTTATTAAACCAACCCATATATCCTTTATTAATAATTGTTACAAATAAGTCCGTTATTGGTTTTGAATTATTATCTTTTAATCCTGTAATATTAATATCTTTATCAAATGAAAAGGTAAAAACTTGATTACCTTGTTTATATGATATTCTCTGTATTTTATTTGGCGTTAGTCCACTATATTCTAATTTTCTTCTAGTGGTAAATGACGTATTTTCAAAACCACCCTTAGTTAAATCAACTTCATCACCATCCGTTAGTAATTTATGAAGTCTAACATAATACTTTGAGGTTGTCTCACCTGTATTATTGATGTCAATAATTCGTTTAAATGTCCCTACAGTATCGTCAGTAAAGTTAGCGTTACCATACCCAATATTATATAATGAAAAAACTCTTTCTTCTGAGTCGTAATATTCATCACCTAATGAATAAACAGGAAAAGTATCTTTTCCGTTGACTGAAAAACTTAATTTAACATAATCTCCAACTCTAAGATTGTGTCTCATACTACAATAAAAAGTAATTAAAGGTTTTCCATTAAAAATTGTATTTTGTATAACAAATGGTATTCCTTCCGAAACCTCACTAACACCAGTATTAACTCCAAATCTAGAACTTGTATAACTTATCTTTTGTGTGGTATCACTACTAAAAGGATAACTTAAATAAACATTCCAATTATACGTTGATGAACTTTTAGGTATGAATGTAGTGTGACCTGTTATACCTTCTTCTCTTACAAAGGTAAACTCTTTATATTGAGGATAACCTTTCCATACATTGTTATTAACTGAAGTCTCAGGTTGTAAATAGTATAAATCGTTAAGAAACGGACCATAAGTAGTTTTTCCACTAACACTATTATTAATTATGTTTGTAATTTTTCCAGCAACTCTAATTCGATTACTGTCTTGTCTTTCTTTATCAAACCTTTGAGCTAAATTAAGAAGTACCGTTCTGTCTCCTTGAGTATAATTCTGTTGAGTTGATTTAAAAGGAACCTGAATAAATAACTCTTTATCAGAATTACCTTTAAATCTTTTAGACCCCGGTATGTATATTATTTCGTTTTGATTACCCATTATCCCTCAATTAAATATTTTGATATAAATCTATTCAT
>Ga0114918_10005204_pt1 | contig 11186 bp, 6 predicted proteins | sample LantaG_FD_87015 | JGI IMG/M metagenome (GOLD analysis project Ga0114918, IMG submission 87015) | Deep subsurface microbial communities from Baltic Sea to uncover new lineages of life (NeLLi) - Landsort_02402 metaG | ecosystem: Environmental > Aquatic > Marine > Oceanic > Sediment | place: Baltic... | reverse complement strand
GTAGGGCATTAGGGGGACAGGCTACTGCCACACCTAATTGGTATACTTTACCTTATGCTGCTTTGGGTAATGAGGATAGCGGAGAAAAAACACAATGGACTGTAGACCCGCTTGCCCCTTTTAATGACGTTAGCGCGTCTTTCGATATAAGCATACTTGGCCGAATGGTTTTACGACTAGCTGGTGATATGCCATGGAATATGACTGGTGCGTCTACATATATAAATTACGTTCCTTAATATGACAACTGAACTATTAACAAATTCAATAGTAATAGACAATCTTAGCATTACAGATGACTATGATGTTGACATACACATTAATAAGCGACTGGAGAACTTCGCCTATGGCATGGTTGCGCCAGAAGCTGCAGTGGGTATAAGTTACATTGGGTATGATCCTCCTACTACAACAACAGCATTAAACTTTGCAGATCTTAGTGAGTATTTAAGAGAGAATGCTTTCTTCTTTAACCAGGGTACAACCAACATTGACATTGTTAGTGGCAGCACATACAGGACTAGATCAAATTCAATAGAAGGTACTGACATATTCCTAACGTCTGCTAATGCGTCAGGGAAGGAAAGACCAGCATGGTACAGGCACAGGCTCCCCTCTAACACAGTGAGTGCCCGCATAAACTCTATAGATCATAATGGTACTACTAGGGCTGTTAGTCCCTTCTCTTACACTGTAAGTCTTGAGTCTGGCAATGTGTTTACTGATTTAAAAAACAACTTTAACTCCACAACTGGTGAATATATTCTTTACTATGTGGACTCTAAAGACAGCTCTGATGCCACACAAAGACATTTATTACGCTCAGATTCTATGTTCCACTTAGGTACATATGAAGATGTGGATTCAGACACAGGATTCTTTTATGAAGACTCTGGTGCCTACATTATCAACCAAATAGGTAATGCATATGAATTTACATTTGCCAATAGTAATAAGAAAGCAATAAGGCAATCACCTATTAGTCGCTTACGCGCAAACATGAAACCCGATCTCAGTCTTAGCCACAGTTGGTTCCCATATGTTACTAATGGTTCTATTACCCAATATTACAATGGCTATACATATGTTTATGAAGTGAATGAATTTGAAGGTCAGGATTTCATACCCTACTCTCCATATTTGTTTACTATTAAAGAGAGCCTAGATGTATTAGCTCCTAATGTACTCAGAACAAGACAGGGTCGCGTTGCTCATGATGAATATAAAAATATATACATGGACATCATTGTTACTAATGACTTGGGTACGATAAAACATCAGGTCAGTAGTAATCCAGATATATATGCTGATGACGATTGGACCTATTGTCAGTTTGATGTAGATGAGAATTTGGGGCTCATATATTGCCCATTAGGTCCAGCTATATTACCAGGTGACAGTGTGGTGGGGACCTATTACTATGCTGCAGAAACGCTTGAGCTAAGCTGGCTAGATCTTAATCCACAAAGACATTTAGGCATAGAAAATTATATGCATGTCATATATGCAGTGCCTAATGTAGATGATAACTATAGCAGCATATATTACCTAAAAGTAGACAAGAATAATATAATTGTTGAGGCTAACCAGGGAGTAGGAGTGCACACACCGCTTCACCCCACAGCATTTATTGACATGAGGAAGGAGGACGATGATGGTAATTGTAACGCTACTAATACAGTTGTTGGCTGGGAGTATAGGAATTATGGTGGGTCTTTTTCTGGCGGAGAATTTTGGACTGAAACATATTCTGTAGAAGGAGAGAACAACTATCAATATTTGATCTTAGCAGAGATAACATATGTACCGCCTGTCGCACCAGATCTTGCTACTAAATTAGATGCTCGTGTGTTAGGTGGAGGAGTGCGCATGGAAGACCTGCAATCAGTTGTAGAGGCCGCTCCTGTCGTGCAATATTCTTTTCCTGATTTAATAGACACTGAGCTTGGCACAACTTATCCAGGTCATTTTGCCCACTATGTCAGATATCCCTATACACTGCTAGAAAAATATGGTGGTTCATATACGGAGGAATGGGTCATGGAACAAATAAGAGCACATGGCCCAACTACTGCATACTATATAATAGAACCACATGGTGTCATACCACGTATATGTGAGGTCAGTGCTGGCTCAACTAGTGGTACTATAGACATAAGTTGGGCTGTAGAGGCTCCACAATATGGGTATAATGTTTATGTAAGCAGTTCGTGGGAGGGCCCATGGTATGGTGGAACCGATGTGAATACAGTAGTTAATTCCTACCCAATTGTCCTAAGCTCTTACACGGTTGGTAGTTGTGGTGAGGCATATACTGTTACAGTTAAATCTAATCAGGTTATGAAGATTGCTGTAACTGCTGTCAATTTAAACACTGGTCAAGAATCTCCTCATAGTACTATTTATGAGGTTAGGGCTGCTGAATAGGATGTGCACATGTCAATAGATATAGTCTTTTCAACAAGTTCAGATTACACAAATGCGAACAATGTCGTTAGTGCTAGCGACTTGGTTCATAATGTCACAGGTGGTGGCTACAGTGCTGTTAAGCTTTATGCTACAAATGTTGGCACAAGTACAGCTTATAATTGTGGCTTCTATTTAGAGTATGCTGGACAAGAACCCGATGCATCTTCACTTGCTGCTTTTAATGAAGTATTGACATGGTCAAGCGATAACATACATGGTGTTTATACGATACAGGGAACTGCTCCAATAAATACTTTTGAAGCACTTCCTGATAAATTCACATATACAAATGTGAGCAAGCTCCACACATACACAAATGGCACAAGCGTGTCAAGTGCTATTGTTCTTGTTAACGCAGATGGTACTGCTGGTGATGAGCTAGATCCCGTATTAAGTGGTGGGTCTACTGTCCCTTTCTATGTCTTTGTCAAAATCCCAGCTGGAGCAGATGTTGGCAAATTTGGTTACGAGCTGCACTTTTACTACGAGGAAGCTGTTTAAGTAATGGATTTAAAATGGTCTAGAATATCTTTAAATGGGGACGAAACCCATGATGATGGAGGTGAACCTCTTTCAAGTAGTGCTCTTGTGGCAGAAGCCATAATAGAGTTAGGTAATGTTCACATAGAGCTTAGATCTAATAATGGTATTAAAGTAATGGCGCGTAAGCGATTTAGCGTTAGTGGGGGAACAAGAAAGTTACATGGCTTCTTCCTAAGGCTTGAGACAGAAACAGACGAATGCTTCAATTATTTTATTGTAGATAAGTGTCGTATATTCATTGCACCCTTAAAGAAAAAGTTAGTTGAAATAAAACCAGGGGTGACCGCCATGAAGCAAATTATATTGAAGAAGGGGAGGCCCTGTGAAATAGATTTTAACGAGTCATACATCACGAAGATTAAGCTGAGGAACTCATGAATTTCTATATAAACAAATTACTATCAGCAATACCTGCTTCACAGCGATCTGCTATTAAAGCTCTTCTTGCATATAGGACTGGTAAAAAGCCTGCCCACACTAGAAGAGAATTAGTTAACATGTTAGGTCAACTGAGTATAAATCTTAGAGAAGGCAATTCTCCTAAGCCATTGCTTGAATCATTGCGTATGACTCGTGATACGAATTCAGCTAATTTCAACGACCTAATACAATATACAATGCTTGACACATCTATCATATATGACGAGCTTGATAACATTAGCCAAATATTTGAAGGCATAGACAGATTAAATGCATTTGACTTTAACGCCATAGAGCGTTCATTATCAGAACTTGACACAAGGATAACACTTACTCAAGTTTTAGACAGCGAGATATATTCACAGGGTTTTACATATGGTATTCTTGATTTGTTTAATGGGTCTGACTCTGCATCCCTATCGCTTGAGTCTGATGTAGCAAATACACTGTACATAGATCCAGTCACAAACGATATGTTTTCTCCTAAGGATATAATGCCTGTATCGACTTCTGTAGAGGGCCTTATATTACCTTCTGATAGTTCGCGTACTTTCCCAATAGATGCTGCATATGTAAGTGCAGGTTTCAATACAACTGAAACAGACTATGAGTTCACAGCAACAGACAATGCTTTCGTTCCTAGCAATGTTGTAAACAGTTTACGTTACGACGATAATAGCATATGGTCTCATTTTGTTTTCATAGAAAGGGGACGTACACATGACAGCCCAATTGACACAGTGAAGGCAGAACTCATACTTGACCTTGGTGGCATAGCTACAACCAATACGATTAGCATGAGCAATTCCTCCCCCTACAGTCTCACTATTGACAACATACTATATGAGGCACCAGATAGCCAGCTATATACTCTTGTGTCTGGCCCTATTACTGTTAATAGTAGAGAGGGATATACGGCACATTATTCTACGGTTAGTGCATCTAAGCTGTACATACAAATGTCACAAGAAATATATACAACCGTAAAGTCTGTTGTTAAAGACACTGGTAATGGCCCATATGTAGAGCTACCAGATGATTTGTCCGAGTTAGGTGGGAGCATAGCTAACATAGCAGTTAGGCAAAGCTCAGGTAGCCCAGAACGAATTAGTCGCAGACTAAATGGCTGGCTCTATACATTCGCTATTGAACAAATTGAGATTAGTTATAACCGGTTTAGAGAGCGTGGTGTGTATGTGTCTAAGCCTCTAACTGTTGATGGTGTAGCCACACATGCTGCTATAGATGCTCTTGTTGCTGAGTCAGAATCAATGAGAGAAAATCAGGGAGACAATGTAGAGTTCTGGTTACATAAGTTTGACTATTCTAAGAACAACTCATTACTTAAGCACATTGTTGTACCTGCACTACCTGCTCGTATAAGTCAGATCACACACAGAGCTTTGCTGTTTAATCAAAATGGTGTGGCTAGATTCCCTTTTGTTCCAAGTGATGAAATGCGTATATATAAAGATTTTACGCTTCTCACAATTGGCGACGACTATCAATTGAGTATTGGCAATGGTGCTACTGGCACATATAATACAATTAATCCTCCTAGTGGCTTATACAGTGGACCACCATATTCAGTCCTTATCATGCTAACTGACATGGACCCCTCTAGCATATATACAATTAGCTGCGAAATAGAAAGGTCAAATATTAGCGCATCGGTGGCGATGTACATGGACAGAGGGGCAACTGCAGTGTTAGGTGGTGACAGTATATATTCATTCAAGTATCCATCTGGTTATTTAGACGAGGTTGATCACAGTGATTTATATTTAGTTATCATTGCTAGGTCATTAGACCATGACGCTTTTTACCGATCATCACCAATTATATTTCACTATGGACTGTATGCAGGATAATTAACTATGGCTAAATATGTACCAATCAACATAAGGAAAGACATTACCGTTAGAAATAACAGATGGATACATGTCCTCAATGAGCTTGAGACAGCGGATAACCTCACTAGAGAGGAGCTCATGCGCTCTTTACAGACTGCCATTGAAACATATTTGGACGGGGTAAATACCTACATAGGTGACTATGAGGATGTAAAACCAAATGATCATTTGTCTTCTACAAAACACAGTAAAGAAATTTCTTCATCAAAAGTAAACAATCGGTTACTATATACAGAGTTTGCTGGTTTACGTAGTGTTGCTATTAATACGTTTAACCGGATCGGTACTGAAAGACAGAACTTGCTTAACAGGCTTGCTCGCATAGCCGGGAAGATAAGGACATTAGATCTTTACAATTTGAGCAACTACAGAGGAAGATACATTGGCGAGAGCTTCACATCTTTAGACACACTACAAATAGACAGTGCTAATAGTACACTCAACGTAGACACAGATTCTGGTGTTGTCACGCTCCCGCTGAAGGAAGAAAAGAAACTAGAGGTGAGCAACATAGTCGTTGACCTTGCACACTCCAATGGAGCTCCCGGTAACAACATGGATAGATCTGTCAGTTATGTATATAGTGACACGAGAGCATTAATTGATGGAGAACCAAATACCTGGTGGGAATATGAGCTATTAAAGAAAGAGCTTAACCCAACAGACCGCATAGACCTTTCCCTGGTTCTGACATTAAAAGAAAATACTATTTGTAATGTAGTCAGGATTAGCCCGCTTAACCTAGGCACATTAAGTGATGTTGAAATAGTGAGCGTAGAAGGAAGCATAAATGGTACTAACTGGGTAGACTTGACGAAAGACATGCCACTTGCCTCCTATAGAAATGAAGTGCTTAAAGATCTATTGACAATAGGCTCCAGTAGAAGTATTAGTACAAACTCTGTTGCATTATATTTTAACCCTGTACTTATTAGGCAGTTACGTATTAGGCTAAGTCATAGTGAGCCTGTGCGCATAGGTCCGAATATGTTCAGATATGCCATAGGCATAAAAGACATAGACATACATTCTGATCGCTATGATGATACGGGTTCTTTAATGACTAAAGACAGAAGCGTTGAGGGGCCTGTAAACACATTTGTGTTGTTTGCTGCGTTAAGTGATGCTGCTGGCCTATATGAGAACAGCTTCTCTGTGAACATAAATGGTGATTCTTTAGTTGCCATACAACCAGCAAGATCAGATAGTCTTGATACAAATGAAGTGATTCATGTTCTCAATAGCGACATAAACCCAAGTTCTGTTGGTTCTGTTGGAATGCAATTTAATTTAAGTAGAAACAACAGCGCATTCCAGTCAATAAATCCATTTGAAATTGCCCCTATTAGTGATAGAGTCGAGGCCTTCTCTGTAGATCCTACAGCGACACCTATTGTGTTCTCTACGATCGACTCGCCTAAAGATGACAACATCATGGTAATGGAAACACCTTTATATAGAATTGGTGGCTATACAATACTGCCATCTGATTCTGGTGGAGGATATGATGCTGGCACTAATGCTTTTGTAGCAACACCTTTCAAAGTGACTGCAGACAAGAACAGACGTGACCTTATACACAGAGATGATTTAGTGGTAATGATTAATGGCGTGCCTTGGACTAGAACTAATGATTTAGATGCAGAGCCCTATTATGAAACAGTGTATGAGCTTAAAGACGTGTCGGGCACATACGGAATTAAATTTGGTAACAGTGGGGGCAGAGATGCTCGCCGCTTCTCATATACCGAAACAGAACTTGGTGGCATGCAGCTACCTGACGGTGCAGTCGTTAAAGCCTACATTGGCCCAGAGCTTATGAACTTTACATATGATGGTAATGGCTACAGATGTAAGTTAGATAAGCCATATGATGGTAACAAAAATGCTACTGTCATAGAAAGGCAGTCCGTCTCCATAGCAGTGACTGACCAGGTTATAAGTTCTAACACACAACAGCTTGAGCCGCTAATAACATCCAGTGAAGTCACTATTAGTGAATATAGTACTGATGGTACTCCTCCTGCTACATATAGTTTTACTGCAGGGGTTGCCAAAGCTGCAGGTACTACTACTGTTTTTCAAGAACAAGTAGGATCAATTGCAGAAGTAGATGCTGCTGGAGAATTCTTTTTAGATCCTGAAACAGGCATGTTACATGCTCATAGTGATCTAGACTTAAACAAAATATATGTTATTAGTTATGAGTACTATAGTCGTGAAACACTAGACACCCATGAGTTTTCTTTAGTAAGGGATGATGATAAGAATGAATTTGTTGGCACATACATACCCGAAGCTAATTTTAATGCTACGTCTGTAGAGTTTGTTCTTGGTGACAGTAGAAGTGATTTTGGATCTTATGTCACGCCTGCAGACTCTTTAGCTGGTACAGGAGACTATAATAATGTTCAATTTTTTCCTTCAAAAAACGATACTTATACTCTTAACGATCGCTCTATATATCTCAGTAATTCCAATGTAATTAGAGGGACCTTGTCTATGGACCTCACACCTATAACATCTGATACATGGACTGAAATTGAGTTTGTAGATGGTTCATCAGAGTTCATAGGAGAGCGTGGATATGGCAGTCTTGAAAATCTTAGACAGTATTCTGTCGACTATAGACGCGGACGCATTATATTCCCATCTCCTTTGGCTAGCTCTTGGCCAACAACTGATGTAAATATTACATATCAATTCTCTCAATATAGGATTAGCTATGATGTCCCTGCATATGTTAAGGGTGCTAATGTGAACGGTGGCACTGTAACTCTTGATGGAGAGGCGCTAACAGCTGGATCAAATGGTAGAATTAGAGTGTTCTATGAGTTTAATCCGCAGCCAAGTGTTAGCGTAGATGATTTGGCAGAGTTATACACACCCATACTTAGGGATGCGCAACTGAGGTATGAATAATGTCTATTGTTAAGGAAAAGTATAGAAGATCTTTAGTAGAGGAAATACTACTTCGTTATTTGCATAGAAACAGGGTTCCCTCAGCTGCCACACTACAGCGAGAACATGATGAGCTTGTTAGACAATATCCGTTGCTTGAAGAGCAACCATTTGTAAGGGCCATACAGCCTCTTATAGAGCGTCACGAGAATTTAACTGCAAGCAAGTACAATGCATTCTGGAGAAGACTGTATAAGGACTATTCTGTGCTTTACAAAGCACTTGCACAAACACTTGAACGTGTTGTTTACATAGGCCAAGCCTGGGATTTATTTTACAATAGGTCAAATGTGTTCATGGATCGCATAGAAGACAGGGTTGATAATTTGCTTCTAGTGAAGAGCTCCACTACTGGTTTTCTAGAATATGTTAAAGACGACTTCTTCACAAATGAGTTTGTTAATACAAACAGCTCTACAATTGAGTTAAACACAGCGCGGGGCATAGTAACACTTCCAATTATCACAGGTGTAGATTCTACTACATTTGACAGAGTTGATATCAACACTGCAGCTGTGCGAACGTCAGCTACAATTAATCATTCTACTCTTGTGTCAAATGTTGTCCCAAATGATGTGGAGCATGCATACATAGTTGATGATAAAAATAAACCTTGGTATACGATAGTTGCCACTAGCAGTAATTCACCCTCTGTTACTGCAGACATAGTTGTTGATTTAGGCACAAAGTATGAGTTCAATAATGTGAATATTAATCCATATCATGCATCTACTAGGTCCTCTCTTCTTATCACTTTGTTCTATAGTGCAGATGGTGTTGATTGGGTTAAAGCAGGTAGTGCTCACACACAAAATGTTACTAGCAATGGCACTTGGCTATTTGATGAAGTGAATGTTCGATATTTACGCATGTTGATAAACAAGCCTACTTTTGATCAGATAACTTCTAGTGGTTCCTATATATGGACTATAGGATTTAATTCAATTGAGCTTTACAGAACATCATATGCTGCACACACTGCTGAAGGTATAACTAGTGGTTTATTACAGACCACAGCTCTTGAGATTAGTGATAATTTAGATGGGACTAAGAACGGTTTTAATAAAGCTATGTTACAAGCTTGTGAAATATTACCACCCAATACAGACATACTATATGAACTAAGTGTAGATGGTAATACCTACATACCCATAGCCAATGCGGACAGAAGCCAAGAGGGCATACCGTCTATTGTTAACTTTGGAACTGAAAGACGAGTACATACGACAAATGAATATTCACTATTTAGCTCAAGTTGGCCCAATAAGGGCGCAGAAATAGTGTCATCTTCTTATTATTCAACTTTAGATCCTGCATTTGCATCAACTGCTGCTGTTAATTTATATGTTCCAGTAGCAGATGTTGCTAACATTGAAAGGTCAAGCATTCAGCTTTGGCGTAATGTTGGGCGCAAGGAGTCCCCTTTACTTATCAATCTTACTGTCAGAGATGCAAACAGAGGGTGGCACATGTCAGCAAATGATTCTGCTATTATAAGCACCAATGTATTGGTCATAGATCCAGCAGGAGCTGACATAGATTTTGGGCCAAACGGTATATATTTAGATGGCGTAAAACAAACAGGTTTAGTGCATCTTACCTCTGGTTCACATTCCATAGAAACTAATTCGTCTAACTATGTTGCTATTACTAGTGGCCTAATTGACGATGCTAAGTTGTCAGAAATAGATCCTTTGTTTCCCTATAATCACAAGTATTTGATTGAGGGCTATACATATGCAAACGCAGACAGCACAGGTATATATATTGGTGTGGATTTGTTTGCAGAAAAGCTTGTTACACGCATACCTGTTTATAGGTATAATGTACTTAACGAGCTAGATCTTGATGTGTTTACTATTGACACACGCAGGACAGGGCCTTTGGCTGGTGTGTTGCAATTTTTTGTTATGATAGATACCAAATATAGTGACTATGAGAATGAAAAGTTTGAAGTTAGTTATGTTTTAAATGACGCTTCATTCACAAACCTATATATGAGAGCCAAGCTTACAAGCACTGTGGTTAATTCTACTCCAATATTGAAGGACTATATGTTAAAGGTTAGTTAATGGCAAATTCAAATTATGATAAGTTAAGAGTCAAATCGGTTGCACGTGGTGGAAACACTAGGCGCTCAATGTCTGGAATAGAGCTCAGCACTAGCCAAAGGGCCACTGCTGCTGACTTAAGTGAAACTGCTCGTATATTCAATGCACTGCATGATGCGTTTTATAATAGATCATACACACACGGCAAAGGTGGAGTTATCACAGATGATGAAGGTGATCGCTTCACAAACGAAGCTACACCTACAAGCTCTGAAACTGGTATTAAGCCGATAGGCATTGGTTTAGAGGGTAGAAATATTTATGTCTATACATCCCAAGGCGATGATAATGATCCAGATTTTGACACCCAGCATTCAATATTTTGGACAGAAGACAGTCAGAGCAAAAGACGACCGCGTACTATATATGAAACGATTGAAGCGCTTCGTGCATATACAGATTCTTCAATAGATGATTTACGGGATCTCATCCCCTCTTCTGTAGTAAGCAGTGCTGTCGTAAGTGACTATACTAAGAATTACATAGGCCGTGTTGCGTTTGATAGTAGCGAATCCCCTTTGGGTGGAGTCGGCTCTATGGTAGACGACCTTAATAGTGCTTTGTACAGGCTTGAGCAACTACGACTCGATACATATGGTAGTTCCTACACATATGGAGATCATAGGTCAGGTAGTGCTGCCAGCGCTACAGGATCATGTACATTAGAAGAGAAGGTTGCTGACATTATCACCTTACATGGTGGTGGGCCTTGTGGTGCAGGCATGGCACATACAAGTGGGGGCGGTGGTGATGTATATGATAATACTGG
>Ga0114918_10005203_pt1 | contig 11188 bp, 5 predicted proteins | sample LantaG_FD_87015 | JGI IMG/M metagenome (GOLD analysis project Ga0114918, IMG submission 87015) | Deep subsurface microbial communities from Baltic Sea to uncover new lineages of life (NeLLi) - Landsort_02402 metaG | ecosystem: Environmental > Aquatic > Marine > Oceanic > Sediment | place: Baltic... | reverse complement strand
GCGACCCCTGTTTCCCGTATCATCGTGGTTCTTGATGAGGTCACTTCGGCGGGGAACGTGTCGGATGGGCAAGCCGAACGGCCAAACCGACACCCGAATGAGCGGAAGATTGTGCGGTTGGCGAACGTCGTGCCCGGGACTTCCACCGTCGAACTCCTCATAGCCACACCGTACCCATCGAAAGACCAAAGTCAAGCCGCCGAAATCGGGCAGGCGGGGACATGACCGAATTGTCCCGGCAGTTGCCGCGCAGGCGTGCAACTGCAAGCGCTGTCCTAAGAGCCGCAGTTGCCGCGCAGGCGTGGATGCGAAGCCTGCCTCTGTCGAAACAGCGCAGGCGTCGTTTCGACCAGCGGGTTGCCCGCCGCCAGGGCAGCAATGCAAGCGCCGTCCTAAGAGCCGCAGTTGCCGTGAAGACGTGCAACTGCAAGCGCTGTCCAACAGCGCCCTTGACCGGCGGGGCTGCGGACGCTACACTCGCCGCATGGGAGTCGATGGTTTCGCGATAGAAGAGGCCTCCTTTTCGTATGATGTCCCCGAATTCCCCCCGGGGTCGCACTCTACGTCCCGCCCGGCGGTCACCGAATCCGCCCGCGAAGTCCGCAAGGTGATTGTGGCGAGGTGAAGAACTGCTGCCGGTCGGTCGCCGAATGGCTCTCCGCGTGTTCTGCTGTTCTGCTGGCGGCCTTCACGTTCGTCCTCGTCTTGGTCACTGCCTTCCTGGCCTTGTTCGCGGCTATGACCCTGTGGGAATTACGCCGGAGTACCCAAGCTACCAGTGACATGTTCAAACTGCAACGCCGGCCATGGGTGCTACCATCTTTGCCCCAGCGGGGTCCCCAGTTGGTGCCCAATGGCGGCGTCAGAGCCAACGTGGTTGTCGAGAACTACGGCCAGGGAGGAGCCTCTAACTGCCAGCTACGGGTCGACTACGATACCTCATTGGACTCCCGCTACGTGGGGCACCAGTTCGGCGGAGTGGCCCCCGATGATGCGACATTCGGTATCCTTGCACCGAAGTCGAAGCTAGACACACCTCAGCCAACTGCTCCGAAGCCCAACCCACTGCCGAGACAGCTAGGGATGGGCTGCACACTGGCGATTCACCTCAGTTGCGCCTACACGGGTCAAGAAACCAACGAGCGCTACTTCATCGAGGTCGTCAAGCGCGTAGTAATAGACAACTTCGTGGGCGAAAGGAGTTGGGCGACCAAGCAGCTTGCCGAGCGCAGCTACGTAGGATACGTGGACGCAGCCGGCAAGGTGTGGGAATCCGGAGGGTCAGCCCGCGGCACTCCCAGGGCAAACGATGACTGAATCCGCCCGCGAAGTCCGCAAGGTGATTGTGACCCGCTGACCCTTCCTGACTGACGACCCCCTCTGATTGACGATCTCCGATTGTCGATTTTCGATTGACCGGAAGCGGAGAAGGCCGATTGACGCTCTGCGACGAAGGAGCGGGTGCCATCGGATGGCTCATTTCCGATTGATCCGACTGCGGGCGGCTGCGATTTTCGATTGGGCGGACAGCGAACCCCAGTCCATTGACGAGCTACAATCTGCGATTTTCGATTGGGCGGACAGCGAACCCCAGTCCATTGACGATCTCCGATTTGCGATTGTCGATTGACCGGAAACGGACAAGCCCGATTGCTGATTTGTGATTGGCGGTTTCCGATTGTGCGGACCGCAACCTGCTTGACATCCTGCCGCTGACCTGACCGCGCCGGCTTGACTGGCCGGACGCCCAGTCCTACAATCGCCCCATGGCGCAGGATACTACCATCGACCAGGTCGGGCGTTTCGAGGGCCAGGATGTCTCGCTCTCGGGCTGGGTCTACAACAAGCGGTCATCGGGCAAGATTCGCTTCGTCCTGATGCGCGACGGCACCGGCACCATCCAGTGCGTGTTCGTCAAGAGCGAGGTGTCCGAGCAGGCGTTCGAGCTGGCCGATTCGGTGACCCAGGAATCCTCGGTGAGAGTCACCGGCACGGTGCGCGCCGACAAGCGCGCGCCCTCGGGCTTCGAGCTGACCGCGTCGAACCTCGAACTCATCCAGCTTGCCGAGCCCTACCCCATCACGCCCAAGGAGCACGGCGTCGAGTTCCTGATGGCCAACCGTCATCTCTGGCTGCGGTCGGCCCGCCAGCACGCCATCCTCCGCATCCGCTCGGTGATGGTCAAGGCGATGCGCGATTTCCTCGACGACCGCGGCTTCATCCTCGGCGACACGCCCATCCTGACCCCGGCCGCGGTCGAGGGTACGACCACCCTGTTCCCGGTCGACTACTATGGCGAACAGGTGTACCTGACCCAGTCGGGCCAGCTCTACAACGAACCGCTGGCCGCCGCGGTGCGGAAGACCTACTGCTTCGGCCCGACCTTCCGCGCCGAGAAGTCGAAGACCCGGCGCCACCTGGCCGAGTTCTGGATGCTCGAGCCCGAGGTCGCGTTCCTCGACCTCGACGGCGACATGGAGCTGGCCGAGGACCTCGTCGTGTTCACTGTCGCCCGGGTGCTGGAGAAGTGCCGGCCCGACCTCGCCGCGCTCGAACGCGACGTGGCGAAACTGGAGGCGGTGAGGAAGCCGTTCCCGCGCATCACCTACACCGAGTCGGTCGAGCTGCTGAACACGAAGGGCAGGGAGTTCAAGCCCGGCGACGACTTCGGCGCCGAGGACGAGACGATTCTCGGCGAAAGCCACGACCGGCCGGTGATGGTCCACCGTTACCCCGCCGCCATCAAGGCGGTCTACATGAAGCGCGACCCGGAGGACCCGAGCCTGGCGCTCGCGTTCGACATGATTGCGCCCGAAGGCTACGGCGAAATCGTCGGCGGCAGCCAGCGCGAGGACGACCTCGTCGAGCTGGAGAAGCGATTGTCCGAACACAACCTGCCGCGGGAGTCCTACGAGTGGTATCTCGACTGCCGGCGCTACGGCTCGTTCCCGCATTCCGGCTTCGGTCTCGGTCTTGAGCGGACCGTCGCCTGGGTATGCGGGGTCCGGCACATCCGCGAAACCATCCCGTTCCCGCGCATGCTCGAGAAGATCTACCCGTAAAGGAGGAGGACAACATGGCGGAGCAGAAAGTCGGTGTCGTCGCCCACTATTTCGGCAAACCCGGCGTGGCGATAATCAAGGCGACCGACGCGCCCATCAAGGTCGGCGACACGATTCACATCAAGGGTCACACGACCGACCACACCCAGGTCATCGAATCAATCCAGGTCGAGCACCAGCCAGCACAGGAGATCGCGATGGGCGGGGAAGCCGGCGTCCTGGTCGGAGTCCACGCCCACGAGCATGACGTCGTCTACAAGGTCACGGACTAGCATCAACAGCGTTCTCCCTTTCGGGTCCTTCCGCTAGCGAGGTCCGATGGACCGACGCCTCCTCCTCGCGCCGTTCAGCGCCCACGACGTCACCGAGCGGCTGCTGCGGGCCGCGGTCCAGCTCGTCCCCGGGCCTGACTTCCGCGGCATCCTGTACCTGACCCCGAGCCCGCGCAAGCTCCGCGATACCCAGCATCGCTTCGTCGGGCTTTGCGGGCACAGCGGCTTCCTGCCGCCGACCTTCGCCACGCCGGGCCAGCTCTCCCGCAGCCTGCACGACGCCCACGCCGGCACCGCCCGGCTCCCGGCCGAACTCCGCCCGCTGCTGGTGCGACGGTTGCTCGCCGCCGACGGCCCGCGTCCCACGCTCGGCTACGCGCGCGCGGTCGGCGACTTCATCCGCGACATCAAGACCTGGGTCCCGGAGCGCAGCGGTCTGCGGGCGCTGTTCGAGGAGGAACTCGCCGGGTTCGAGCGCCCGCTCAAGCGCGCGCTCGAGTCGCTCGACCTGCTCGACCGGTACGACCGGGAGCTCGCGGCCCACGACCGCGTCGACGACGAGGACATCTGGCTGTCCGCGGCCCGACACGCCGCGGCGGCGAAACCCGGCGTCCTCGTGCTCGACGGGTTCGCCGCGCCCAGCCCGCTCGAGCAGGCCCTGCTCCGCGCCCTTGTCGATGCCGCCGGGACGACGCTCACCGCCTGCTTTGCCGGCGACGAGCAGGACCCGGACTACCGCCTCGCCGCTCGCTTCCGCGAGTTCATCGAGGGCATCGGCGGCTTCTCGGCCGCGACCGTCGAGCCCGGGCCGCTGCCCGGACCGGGCGGGCTGTACCGCTTCACCGACCCGGAGCGGGAGATCGAAGGCATCGCCCGCCACTTGCGCAGCCGCGAGAGCCTCGACGACACGGTCGTCGCCATGCCCGACCTCGCCGCGTCCGCGCCGATGGTGGCCCGCGTCTTCGAGCAGTTCGGCGTGCCGGCCACCCTCTACCCCGAGGGCTCGCTCGACACCGCCGGCCCGGTCGCCGATGTTCTCGAGCTGCTTCGCGCCCTCGACTCCGACTTCGAGCGAGTGCCGACCACGGCCGCGCTCTCCTCGCCCTGGCTGCCAGGCCTGCTGCGCCTTCCCGGCGACGACGGCGCCGGCCCGCGCAACCGCGCTGCGGCCGCGCTCAACCAGCTCTCGCGCCGCGCCGGCATCATCAAGGGCCGTACCGACTGGTATCATATCGCCGTCCGGTTGGAGTCGGCCGAGGGCGAACCGGACGAACCGATGGCCGCGTTCATCGCCGACGTCCAGGCCCGTGTCCGCCAGGCGCTCGGCCTCGCTGCGCGCATCCTCGAGCCGGCCGACACGCTCGGTCGCCAGGCCGCTCGCCTCAAGCAGTTCCTCGAAGCGGTAGACTTTGCCCGTGACGTCGAAGACGTTGCCGAGGACCGAGGCGCGCTCTACGACCTGCTCGACGCGCTGGCCGGCTTCGACGCCGAGTTCGGCCCCGCGTCCGAACCGCGCTCCGGCTTCATTCGTACCCTCGAGTACCTCACCGGGCTCAAGCCGCGGAACGCCGACCCGGCGCCCGCCGGCGTGCTCGTGGTCGGCCTCGACGAGACCATCGGCCTGCACCCCCGCCGCCTCCTCTGCCCGGCGTTGACCGAGACCAACCTGCCCGGATCGTACCGTTCCGACCCCATCCTGCCCGACCGGCTGCTCCGCCGGCTGAAGATGCCGGACATGGACTGGCACCGTGACTGGCAACGCTTTCACCTGCGCCGCACCATCGAGAGCGCCCGTGACGAAGCCTTCCTCTCGTTCCACGACTCGCGCGACGGCAAGCCGGTCCTGCCGACCCCGTTCCTCGAACTCGACATCCGTTCCCTACCCGAGCCGGAAGTGCTGTATGCCCCGTTCGAGGAACAGCTCGCCGCCGGCCGGCGCCGGGGCACCGTCTTCACCGAGCTCACCCGGAGCGTGTCCTTCGCCCGCGACCGGGCCGTCCTCGACGCGCTCGGCCGGCAGTTCGGACCGGAGCGCGCCATCTCGGTGACTGGTGTCGAGGCGTTCCAGCGCTGCCCGTTCAAGTTCTACCTCGAACGCGTGCTCGGCCTCGACTCGCCGCCCGAGCCGCAGTACGAAATCGACGCCGCCCAATGGGGCTCGGTCATCCACCACTGTCTCCACCTGCTCTATGCGAAAGGCACGGTGCCGGTCGCGAAACTCACCGCCCACGCCCGGGCCGCGCTCGACCAGGCGCTGCGCGACTTCGGCCTGCCGCTGTTCTGGGCGGAAACCACCCGCCGCGTGTTCGACAACCTGCTGCCGGCGTTTGTCGAGGCGGAGAAGGGACTGCGCGCAGAGGGCTACGCCCCAAGCCGCACCGAACATGGCGTCCGCGGGAAGGTCGCTGACGACATCGCCATCCGCGGTCGCTTCGACCGGCTCGACGAAGGCCCGGATGCGCTGCGGGTGCTCGACTACAAGACCGGGTCGGCGAGCATCAGCGCCAAGGCGGTGCTCGAGGACCGCACCCACGTCCAGCTGCCGCTCTACGCCCATCTCGTGGGCCAGGAAACCGGCAAGCGGGTCGACAACGCCGGGGTCTACAGCACCCGGGAAGGCCGGGTGCGCTGGCTCGCGGACGGGAAGCACCCGCTCGCCGACCTCGTCGCGGCCGCGCTCGAAACCACCGTCGCCGCGGTCCGCGCCATCCGGCAGGGCGAATTCCCGGCGCGCCCGGCGGACGAGAGGTCGTGTCGCGACTGCGACTATGCGTACCTGTGCGGCCCGCTGCCTGCGGAGGACCGGTAGATGAACGAGCTTCGGAGCCGGGTCGTGTTCGCGCCCGCCGGTTCGGGCAAGACCGAACGCCTGAGCGCCCGCTACATCGAACTGCTCCAGGCCGGGGTCAAACCCGAGCGCATCCTCACGCTGACATTCACCGAGAAGGCCGCGGCCGAGATGAAGGAACGTATCTTCGCACGCCTCGCCGAGCAGGACCCCGAGCGGCACCGTTTCCTGCGTGCGAACGCGCTACGGATGCGGGTAACGACCATCCACGCCTTCTGCCTCGAACTGGTCCGCCGGTTCGCCCCGTCGCTCGGGCTCGACCCGCGCGTCGATGTCCTCGCCGAGGCGGGCGAACTCTGGAACGTCGTGAAGTACGACACGCTGATGGAGATTGCCGAGAGCGAGGGGACTGCCGCAAGCGGCAGTCGCGACAAGGACGCGTTCAACCTGCTGCTGGACCTCATCACCGGCGACGACCGGCCTGGCTGGCCGAAGCTGGCGCGGATGTACGACAACTTCTTCGTTAAACGGGTGAACATCGAGCGCGGCTCGGTCCAGTCGGTCGACCGCGACCTGCTGGGGCGCGAGGCCGACGCGGTCCGGAACCACGCGCTGACCGCCAGGCTCGCCGACGCCGACACGCTCTTCCCGGCCGAGTTCACCACCGCCCGGGTCAAGGCCGCGCTCGATGGTTTCGAGAACCAGAAAGAGGTGTTCCTGACAAAGTCGGGCTCGCCGCGCAAGCCGCGCGGCAAGGGCAAGGAAGACGAACGCGCCTGGAACGAACTCTGCGCGGGATACTACGGGCTGCTGCGCCAGGACTTCTGGGCCGCCGAATTCGCCCGCGCCTTCGCGTTGTTCAAGGAACGCTTCCTCGCCAACTACACCCGGCGGAAGCTCGAATCCGGCCAGGTCGATTACGACGACATGGAGTTCCTGGCCCTGAGATTGCTCGATACCGACCCGGACTGGCAGAACGTCCTGCGCGCCTTCGACGAGCACACCGACCACCTGCTCGTCGACGAATTCCAGGACACCAGCTTCCTGCAGTGGGGCATCATCGACAAGCTCACCGAGGAGTGGCGTTCAGGCGCGGGAGCCAAACAGGCCCGGAACGTCGAGCCGACCGTGTTCCTGGTCGGCGACGACAAGCAGTCCATCTACATGTTCCGAGACGCCAGAGTCGAGGTGTTCCGGACCGCCGCCGACCGGCTCGAGGAATGGCTCGGCCGGGAGCGACTCGAGCGTGTCACGCTGGAGGACAACTACCGCAGCCTGCAGGCGGTCATCGACTTCAACAACTCAGTGTTCGCCCCGCTTATGGACTCGGGCGAGCAGGCCCCGGCCTGGCGCACGCGGTACGCGCCGTTCCGGCGCGCCCGCGGCAACGCCGACCCGGGACGGGTGGAAATCGTCCTCGACCGGTTCCATGGCAGCACCGACGAGCGCCGCGAGCGGGACGCCGCCAACATCGCCCGCCGCATCCTCGCCCTGCTCGACCCCTCGGACCCGTTCCCGGTGTTCGAGCGCGACCCGCAGGGCAAGGAGCAGCGCCGCAGCTGCAAACCCGGGGACATCGCCATCCTCATCCGCTCGCGCACACTGCTTCCCGGCATCGAGGATGCGCTCCGGGCCAACGACATCCCCTTCCTTGTAGGGGGAGGCACCGGGTTCTACGCCGAGCCCGAAGTGCGCTACCTGGTCGCGCTGCTGGCGTCGCTCATCGACCCGACCGATGGACTCGCCCTCTACGCAACCCTGCGCGGGCCGGTATTCGACATCCCGGAGCGAAACCTGTTCCTCGCCAACGCCCAGTCGGGGCTCTTCCTCCTCGACCGGGTACGCCGCGCCGAGCCTGAGTCGGACCTCGGGCGCGCAGCGGCTGCACTCGACCGCTGGCGCGCCCGCGTGCCGCTCGACCCGCTCGCCCGCATCCTCGAAAGCGCGTTGGCCGAGCGCCGGGTCTGGGAAGAGTTCTGGGAACCCCAACGCCAGGCCAACCTGCGCAAGCTCCTGCGTCTCATCGAGGAACGGCAGGCATCGGGTGAGAGCCAGCTCCGCATCCTGCGCGCCCTGCTGGACGCCGACGCCGACGAAGCCAAAGCCGACGTCCGCCCGGAAGGCCTCGACGCGGTCCAGGTAATGACCATCCACGCCGCCAAGGGCCTCCAGTTCCCGGTCGTCTTCCTGCCCGGGCTCGACGAAGACATCAAACCGATGCGCGAGACCAGCGGCCAGCCGCTCGTCATCGAAGAGGCCGGTGCAAACGACGTGCTCGTGTCGTGGATTCCGGACGCCGGCTTGCGCCGGCTGAGCGACTTCCACATGACTCACCGGGAGAAGGAAATCGAGGAGGAGAAACGGGTCTTCTACGTCGCCTGCACCCGCGCCCGCGACGGGCTGTTCCTGACCGGCATCCTGCACGACAAGGCCGACCGCAATTCGCGCCTCGGGTGGCTGATCGACTCAATCGGCCTGGAACCTGGCGAGTTTCGCCTCGCCGGCGGCAGTGACATCCCGGGCGTCGCCGTCGTTAATGCGGCCGACGTCCCGGTCGTCCCGCCGATTGCGAAACCCATCAAGGACAAGCCTCGCCCCGTCTGGCTCAGCCCGGCCGTCGCCGCGCCCCTGCCCCGGCTCAGGCAGATGTCGCGTCACACACCCGGCGATCTGCAGCGACCGAGACCCGAGTACATCGGAATGGGCGATGTCATCCACGCACTGCTGGAAGCGATATCACTCGGCCGGCTCCAGCCCGAAGGGCCGGAACTCGATACCGAGACACGGCGTCTACTGGCCGGGCGCGGACTCACTCCGGCTGAAACCGACCGGCAAGCGCGTTTGATTGCGGGTCAGCTCGACGACATGCGCAGGGACAAGAGCATCTGGGCAATCGTCGTCCCGCGCGAGGATGCTGAGGCCGAACTCCCGATCATGTACACCGATGGCGCCACCGTCTGGACCGGGCGCATCGACCGCATCATCTTTGACGACGACGAGGTCCGCATCTACGACTACAAGACATTCCCGGTTGAAGACGGGGAACTCGACTCAGTTGTGCGCGAGTACCACGAGCAGCAGTTGTTCCACTACGCGGCGGCGGTGCGTCGGGCCTACCCGGGACGAAGAGTCAGGACCTTCCTCGTCTTCACCGCGCTGCCGCGGGTCGTGGAAACCGGCGCGCAGGACTGACGGTCAGTCGGACAGGACCACTTTCCGCGTCGCCTTGTACCCGGCCATCGCCAGCCGGCAGTAGTAGATTCCCGCGCTCATTCGTCGGCCCCTGTTGTCGCGGCCGTCCCAGGCCAGAGCGTACAGCCCGGCCGGGAACCAGCCGTCGGCAAGTGTCCGCACGAGCCGGCCGGTCGTGCCGTAGACACGTGCCAGCACGCGGGCCGGGTTCGGTACCTGCAGCAGCAGCGACGTACGGTCGGCAAACGGGTTCGGTCGGGCATCGGCGAGACCCGGGCTCAGGATGCCTGCCGGGTCCGGGCCCTGCTCGATGCCGAGCGCCGGGACGTACACCGAATCGACAACCCGGTCGTTCGCCGGATCCCGGTCCCCATCCAGCATGGTCGAGCAGCTAACACGGAATTGACCCACGTCAGCCGCCACCCAGGGCGAGAACCTGACCGTATCCACCGCGCCGGCCTCGACTGTCACGCCGGTGTCGCACGAGTAGAGAGTGTCAACCCGAAACCTGACCGGGAACGTGGCGACCGACGAACCAAGGTTGCGCACCACCGCGATCGGCGTGACTTCTTGGCCGCGGGAGAGTGTGTCGCGGGGAACGAGTATTGCGATAGCGGCGACGTCCCGAACCGGCCGGGAAACCACCACGGTGCCGGTGAGAGTATCGTTGCCGGCCGACTTCTCCCCGACAAGCCTGGTCCAGGACACGAGTCGGTGCGGGCCGACCACCTCTGGCACCCAGACCCGGAAGCTCACTTCGGCCGAATCGCCGGCTGCCAGCAGGGTCACGCTCGCGCTGTCCTCGTACGGCAGGTCAAGGCCGGACCGCGGAGCGCGGCTGAGCCGAGAACTGAACCCGAACCCGGCGGCCGCGACCTCGGGTCGTGAGTCATCGCTCTCCAGAGGAGTAATCGAGAAACAGGTGATGAACGAAGCGGCATCGGTACCGTAGTTGACGACAGCCACTCGCGGCGTGACCGCCGAGCCCGAGTCGATTGAGCCCACCGGGGCCGAGATGCGCAGGACAGCCGCGTCCAGGACGCGCACTCGAAGCGCACCGGTTGCGCGGTCGTTCGCCGGACGCATGTCGCCGTCCAGTCGGGATGAACAGGCCGCCGCGACGGCTCCACGCGGTGTTGCCGTCCAGTTCGGGAACGTAACCCGACGGCCGCTGCCGGGAGCGTGAGCGGATATCGACGCCGTCTCAGAGTAGTCGGCGCCCACCCGCAGCAGGACCGAGTAGTCCTCGACGACTGTCCCGTGGTTGTACACCGAGCATGCCGGGACGATGGCGTCCCCGGAGTCGACGACCGCCGGCAACAGCAGCGCCGAGACGCCGATGTCGCGGAACCGGACCGACACCGAGCCGGTCTCGCGGTCGTTCGACGTGACGATGTCCCCGGACAGGCGGGTCGAACACCTCACTGAGTGACTCCCGGTTTGCGCCGCAGTCCAGGCCGGGAAACCGACGCGCACCCCGGTCCCGGGGGCGAGCGGGCCGGCCGCCGCTGCCTCGTCGTAGAGACCCCCGATGGTCATCCTGACCGCACCGCTTGCCGGGCCGGTACCGAAGTTCCACACCGAGCAGGCCGGCGCGACCGCCTGTCCCGAATCGAGCAGGCCGGTCGGCGCGATGATCTTGGTGCACGCGAAATCGAGTACCCTGACCTCCACCGAATCGGCCAGGGCATCGTTGCCCGGCCGGACGTCCCCGGCCAGCTTCGTCGAACAGGTCACGACATTGACCCCGCGCTGCAGCGCGGTCCACAGGCCAAAACCAACCGTGTCGGTGACGCCGGGTCCGATCGTCTTGCTTCGTTCTCCGTAGCCACCGTCGACACCACGCCGAACTGCGGGCTTCGTGAACCGCCCTC
>Ga0114918_10005198_pt1 | contig 11190 bp, 22 predicted proteins | sample LantaG_FD_87015 | JGI IMG/M metagenome (GOLD analysis project Ga0114918, IMG submission 87015) | Deep subsurface microbial communities from Baltic Sea to uncover new lineages of life (NeLLi) - Landsort_02402 metaG | ecosystem: Environmental > Aquatic > Marine > Oceanic > Sediment | place... | reverse complement strand
TGTGCAAGAATATTCTTGGCTGCATTTTTATCTCTATCGTGTTCTGTTTCACATTCAGCACATTTCCATTTCCTGTCTGAAAGTTTAAGGTTTTGGTTTATCCAGCCACACTTAGAGCAAACTTGTGAGCTAGGATATAAAAAACAAATTAATCCTGTAATGATAAGTATTCCAAAAAATATATCTATAATCATAATTTTTATTTAACTTTGCTTTGTCTCGCTCAGCTCCGCTTCGTTCAGTTCCGCTTTGGTCTTTATTTTTATTTTGCACCTGGGTTCAATTTATCATTAGTTATTTTACAAACATTTGAGTACGAACAATATTTGCATTTCCAGTGTTTTGGATATTCAGCAATTCTATCTGGCATCTCATTATTATCAATTTGTTTTCTTAATATCTCTAATTTTTTAATAATATCTTTTGCCACTTTTTCATCATATTCCATAATAAATTCTTTCATTCGTAATGTGTCTTTATCTACATAAAGTAAAATGCCTTTTTTAATTTTAAAATAATAAAGATATAGTTGGATTTGTAAAACATTATCTTCTTTCGCTTCTTTTAAATAACTAAACGCACGACCATTTATACTTTTAATATCAAGCACAAAAAGTTCATCGTTCATTTTAAAAATTGCGTCAAGTCTTCCAGCTACTAATTCTTGAGGAGGAATATTTATTTCTGTGGCAATTACTTCAATATCTTTCGCTAAAATCATTGCCTTTGTTATCATCTGATGAACGTGGTTTCCCATATCAAATAATCTTAAAACATTTGCGGTAAGTTCTTTTTTAGGAACATCTTTAAAACTATAAAACATTTGGCGTGGGCATTTTCCCATTTCGCTAGCATAAAAATGCGTTCTCTTTCTATCTGTTTGGCTCTCTAAATAATATTGATTTATAACATTCTTAAGTGAATTTTCTTTTTTCATTTTATTATTTGTTTTCATATTTTAATACTACCATTTTCCTAACCCCTTGTCAAGCCCCCTGCCTATGGAAAACTATTTCTATCATCTTTTTGTTAATAGTTTATCTCTGGATATAGTAGAGAAAAGCATTTTAGACTACAAAAGTGAGTCAAAATCCAATGCTTATCTGTTTTTGGTTTCCTACATTGATAACAAAGTTTAGTGCTTCCTTTTATTTCTATTCTTACTTTTCTTTTTCCTTTTATTTCTCTTTTTACTATTTTTATAATTGGTTTATTTGTATTACTTTCATAACCTTTTGTCCAATAATTAATTACATTATAATTTTTTTTAAGAAGTCTGCTAATATCTGATAAAGACACTCCATTTTTATAAAGTTCACGCATTTGTTTAATTTCTATAAATGTAGATTTTTGAAATTTCATTTATTTTCAATAACTAAATCTCTATATGGTTCATTAATAATATCTTTTTTAAATAAGCCAAGCTTTTTATATAAATTAATATTACTTTTCACAGCTCTTTCTCTTTCTTTTTTACTTCTAACTATTTCTTCAATTTCTAAAAAATATCCTAATTCTTTTATTTTATCTATTGTAATTGTTTTTTGATTTAAAATAAATTTTTCTCTATATTTATTAACAACAGCTATTTTTTTAAAACCAATTTTTTCAAGTAATATCTGCATATCTTTTATTTCTGATAAAAAAGGTATATTAATTTCTGACTTCCAAAAATGTTTACTGTCTAACATTTCCTTTGTTGTTTTTCCTTTATAAGTAAGCTCTAAATAATCATTCCTTTTTCGTATTCTTAAACATTCTTTTGTTTTAATAAAATCTTGATATATAGAAGTAAAATAAATATCTTCTTCAATTACTTTATCTTTATAAATAGCACCTAAATTTTTAAGTATTTTTCTTATTTTTTCTACATTATCTAATTTTAATTTTATTTCTACTTCTTCTTTTTCCATTCTATCTGTTAAAGAAAAATAAAAATAATCTCCTTTTATAGTATTAATAATTCCAGATTTAATATCTTTGTCTTTTATATTTTTCTCTACTACTTTCTTTAAATCTTTTATTGTAGAAAAATTTTGTCCTTTATCTCCTAAAAAATAAAGATAATAAAAATGCCAAAGTTTTGACAAAAAATTAGATTTGTAAGGATTTTCTACATCTATAATAATAAATTGTTTAGCAATAACTGAAATATTTTTAATTAAATCTAATTGTTTATCTTCATCAATATGATGAAAACTATTTTTAAAAATAACTAAATCAAATTTCTTTTCAAAAGGTAAATTAATAACATCATGATTAGTAAAAAGTATATTAGTTTTTTTATTCCTTAATAAAGAAGATGCTTTCCATGAAATATCATTAGCAATTATTACATTTGGATTATATAAATTTTCTAATTCAAAAATAAAATTATCATCTCCACAACAAATATCTACTATGGAATTTGGATTACATTCAATTAATTCAATTATTTTATTTTTAATTTTTCTTGACGCCAATCTGCCAACAATTCTAACTAAATATTTATTAATTAAATGACATAGGAAAAACTTTTTGACATTATCTATTTCATAAAAAGGAGGATCATAAGTTTTTTTATCAATTATTTCTTTTGCTATTTGTAATACTTTTTTGTTCTGATACATCATTGCTTCTTCAGGAATATCTCTTTTATATATCATTCTTATATTTTCTGGCTGTTCTTTTATTTGTTTTCTTGATAATGCTATAAAAGCAAGTCCTTTATGAGTAATACTATTGCCATTAAACTCAAAAATATTATTTATAACAGCTATTGGTTGAACTTCATCTATCTCAAGTCCTGTTTCCTTTAAAACTATCCTATTAATAGCATTTTCTATTCTTTCATTCTTTTTTATATATCCACCAACTAATTCCCATCCAATATTTTTATTTAAATCTCTATTTAAAAGTAATTCGTGCCTTTCATTATAAATACTAACTACAATAAAATTATGATTTATTTTACATAATCTAAAAAAGTTAAAACTAACTTTCTCTTTATGAATAATCTCAGAAAGATTATAAATGTCTTTGTATGTATTTATAATATCATTTTTCATATCATTCCTTACATAATCTCTTTATTTGCTCTTCAACCTTTTTATTGCCCTTAAACTTCCTTTTCCACTCTGCTATCTCTTTTTTAAATTTAGGTGTTCCTTTTCTCCATATTGTAATACCTTTCTCAGCGTGTATCCTTTCAACATCTTCTCCTATCTTATGAAACAAATCAACCTCAACATCTCCTTCAATCATTTCTTTACATTGCTGTTTTGCTTGTAACTGATAATGTTCCTTTAAATCTTTACCTTTCTTTGTCATATACATCACAGAAAATCTACCACGGCAGACATGTCCATAAATTGATTGAGTAGATAATGGCTGTCCTTTGAGGATTATTATTTTCATAATTTTATTTTAATGAATTAACACAGAATTTCACCTTTAATAATCTCTACACATTCTTCAATTGTTTTTTTCGAAGTATCAATTGCATCTTTCGGCACTCTCAATGGACAAAAATTTCTTTCCAAATCTTTCTTGTCTCGATATTTAAGATTTTTATATACTGAACTATAATTTACTTTAATTCCTTGTTCAAGCAAATGTTTCAATCTTCTTTCAGCTCTAATATTTAATGGTGCTTTTAGATAAAATCGTTTAGCTTCATTGAATATAATCTCTTTCATTCCTGTACCATCAATTATTATCTTATCATATTTTTTTGAAATTCTTTTAACCTCATTAGCCAATAACATAAATCCTTTTTTTGTGCTTGCCTTTTTTGTCGTTATATATCCTATTTCTAATGTTGAAAGGTTTCTTGTCACATCTATTCCTTCAATAAAAATAAATGATTTTCCATTCTTCCAAAAATATTCTACTTTCGAATTAATTTCTTTTGGATACATAACACTTCTAAAAATTAAACCTGCATCTATGTAAGTATATTTTATTTGTTTAGCAAGTTTTTTAGCTATTGTCCCTTTTCCCGAACATGCCTTGCCTTCTATAACTATTATTTTCATATTTTGATATCTTACCTCGTAATAATTTTATTGCTAATCTTTTATCTGTATGAGTAATACCAAAACCTATCTTTTCTTTACATTGAGGACAATTAAATTCATTTTCTTTTAATTGAATATTATCTGTCATTATTCTATTAAAATAACATCTTTTTAGTTGTCCTGTTCCATCTTTCTGATAAACAAATAATTTATTTGCACAATTCTTACAAAGAATATCTAATATCTTGGTGTGTCCTCCTCTTCTTCGTAAGTACTTATCTTTTATTATTTTCATTTTACATTAAAATTATGATTACAATATTTTATCTTTGCGTCAATATGCTTCTTTATATAATTACAATTTTTAGATTTTATTGATTTATAATTATAAAATTCAAATTCTGAATCCTGAAATGCTTTTATTTTTAATGGATTATTTGTTAAAAGAGAAAATTTATGTTTTTTATTAAATCCTAATGCCTTTAAGAGAATAAAACTTTCCTCATAAGTTCTTTTATCTATATTGTCAATATTTCCATAAAACATAATAGCTGTTTCAATAGTATTAAGATTATAGTCGTCCATTATTTTTTGGTTAGCCATTTTTAAATCTTCATTATATCCTCTTCCGTCTTGTGTCGGCATATTAATTATAATTCCAGAACCATTTTGAATACATATTTCTTGACTTTTAGAAAGCTGTCCAGAACAATCACAAGTGTTATCTCCCAATGTCATTCCTGAATAACAACCACTTTCTATTCTTATCTGTATTTCTTTTTGTTTTAATAATGTTTTTAAATTTGGATAAACAAGAAAATAATGCCTTCCCCATTTTCCATTTTTTACTTCTAATGGATAAAGTTGGAATTTTCCTTTCTTTGTTATTATAGGACCAACAAAACCAAATTCTACAAGATATTTTTTATTTTTATAAACAATTCTTTCCTTCCTTAAATTCTTAATTTCTTTTAAGTATTTCTTTATATCTTTTTTAATTTGATTATCCATTATTTCACAATTATTTATTGTCAAGTAGAGATGCGTGTTCGTAAATGTTACCGATTACTTCTTCTACTATATTTGGTGTACTAAAACTATCAACATCTATTTTTTCACTCAATTTTTTATGCAACCAAAATGGTGGATGGTGGTGCATCATATCTAGCAATCCTTATTTCTTGCCCAATTTTAACTATATCCCCCTCGTATATTTCTTTTCCGTTTTTATCTTTTAAAAATAGCATTCTTTGATATGGCATTCCGTAATATGTATTTAACGGTGCTGTAAATTTAAAAAAGAAAGCAAGCATTGTTGGCGTTCCGCCACTGTAATAAAACTTTTTTTCGCTTGGGTCATAAATTCTAAATTGTTGAATGTGATCGTGATTTTCTTCTTTATAAAACTTCTTATTTAATTTTATTTCTCTGTTTTTCATAATAATTTATTAAAAACTATGTGAGGCAGGCAAGGTTTGACTTGCAGAGATTTATAGGATAGCTAGCCAAATGTTAATTCTGCCAGAAATCATTTGAGCTTTTCCAAACTTATAGTCTGGCATATATTACGGCTCACTGTCCGCCACTGCCTCATTTAGTTTTTAAATTTCTTTAATTTTAACTTCTCCACATTTCTCACAAATTACAATAGCTCTTTCTATATAGATTCCATCAGGTCCAGTAAATCTATCCCAATGACTGAATACAAATTTATGCTTACATTTTTCTTTTTTTGTTGAATATTTTAGATTTTTCATATTTTTTTTAATCTTCTTCAATCTCAAAATTTACATAATAAATTTTTCCTCTCCACCCTCTTGTTTCTTCAACTATCCAAACCTTATATCCGCTATTAGCTAATGCTGATATTAATCTATCTCTGTCAGTTTGATATTTGATTTTTAGTTTCACTGTTATCATAAAATATCATCTAAAAAGTTAATAATTTCCTCTTTCTGGTCTTGGAGGGGTTTATTTAGTTGCCAAACTGGAAATTCTCCTAAATTTTCATATTCTGGTGGATAATGCCATTTTCCTCCATTTTTAATATCAATAAATTCCCCATTATTATTAACAGCCATTAAATATCTTTTTTTATCTAAAACAATCAATACATCTTCTAAGGTTATATCTCTTTTAATCCCGCATTCCATAATCTCTGGCATTGCTGATTGAATTTTCTCTTTTAATTGTTTTAGATTTTTCATAATATTTTCTTTAATTCCCCTACCTCACCGCTGACTTTTAAAACTAATTGTCCTCTTAAGTCAAAAGTATATTAGCTAATGAGGGAGGGGAATGGTTCTTATTTCCCTTAAAAAGGAATTTTATTAACATCAATCTCTTCGTCTTCTTCAGTATTTTTCTTAATCTGTTCTGTTGTAGCTTTTAACTTTTCTTTCAGTTCAACTTTGTCAACAACTTCTATTTCTTCTTCTGTGTCAGCAGTAAAGCTAACTTTAAATCCTTCTTCATATTTTCCACCTGTTGTTAATAAAAATTTCATCATAAATTTAATAAATTACTTCTGCTAATTCTTTTGCTTTTGTAAAACTACCAAATCTTCTTTTATAAATATTCCAATCGGGCAATAATCCCCTATTACAATCAGATGTCATTGGCTCTTTTTTAAATTCTGTTCCAAATATTTTTAAATAATCTAATAATTCTTCATCACTATAAATTATTCTTTTTCCATTTTGTCTTTTTTTTGGATTTAATCCTGCTATTTTTAAAGCATTTTTCCAAGAACCATAAACTTTAAAAATTAAATGTTTGTATCTTTGTCCATGAGTATATTCTATAAATTCTGCTAAACTTGGAGTTCTATTAAGCATTGTTGATACATTTAATATTTGTTGGATCAATTGCTCTGGGCAAGTACCTCTTTTGTTATAACTTTCTAATGTAAGTTTAGGTTGTATTTTTTTTCCTTTTCTTGCTTCTGAACTTTTTTTTATAGCAAATTGTTTCATATCTTGTTTTTCCTTTTCTGATAAATTTTTTAGCCAATCTATTGTTGTTTGCTTCATTCTTTCCCTTTCTTTTTCTGATATAAGGGCAGTAGTATAAGCTAATTGAAATTTTTCTCTATAGTCACGACAATCCATTTTGTGATGCATGCGAACATGACAACTTAATGATTGAAATAATTTTCCGCAAATATGACATTGAACATATTTTCCATCAATAGTATTTAATAATGCACCATAGAAACCAAATCCATCTTTTTTTTTAATCTTCATCATTGGTTCTTTATAGTGGCCAAGTGTTAAAAAAATATTTCCGTGTTTAATTTGTTTTCCGATCATAATAATTATTCATTAACTTCTCTTGCGTCATCTTCTAAATCAAATGTTATATCAAGGCGAATTTTATTTTCTATATCGTGTTTCAAAATATCATCTATTTCTTCTGCTGTTTGCTCTACTCTTAAAATTCCTTCGGCTTCTCTTTTTTCCATATCTTTCTCAAATGCTTTTTCATACGTTTTTTCATAATCACGCCTCATATAAGCAGGCACATCTGAATAATGAAAATCATTTCCGCAAACTCTTTTTATATTTTTTAGATCTTGCTTGTCCATTTTTTTAATACTTTAATAACTTACTAAGATTTTTTCCTCAATAATTTTTACTCCCTCAATTTTAATTCCATTTAGTGCGTCTTTTTTAATTAATCTTTCGTTTGGCATTAAATATTTTCGTGGTATTTTAGTTTCATCAGCAATTACAACTCTTTCATTTATTCTTGTTGATATTTTACCAATTTTTCCTTCATTAGATATTTTTGGCATTTCTTCTATTTTTTTTACAGCAGTTTCCATTTTCATGGTTCCCTTATCTACTCTATCTGCTAATTTTTTTTCTTGTTCTTCTCTCTTTTTTTCTTCTACTAAATTATAATCAAGAATTTTTTGCTTTACATTTTTTTCTGCTTGTAAATAATTATCTTCTACTGGGCGAAACATATTTCTTGCATTTTTAAGTGCTTCATTTAATGGTTTAGTAATTTTCTCTTTTTGCTTTTTGATAATTTTATCAGTTAATTTTATCTTTTTAAGAAAATCTATTGCACCAGATAAACTGTTTTCATCTTGTACAATAATTTCCTCTGAAATTTGAAGTGCTTTATTTACTTTTTCTTTTATTATTGTTATTTCTTTATTCATATTTTTAATACTTTATTTTTATTTTTTAGAGTGATATGGAGTATTTGTTGTCTAAACACTCCAATATCTCCCTTTATACTTGTTAAAACACTATTAAATTAGTTTCCAAGCGAATCTGATTATAGCTTGTCCTTCAAATTGTTCCGTATAATATGAACTGCTTTTTTTTGTTCTTCATTTAAAATAATTCTTTTTTTTCTACCCATTAACCATAAGCAAATACCTTTTTTTAATTTTCGGTCTTGCAGAGAACAACCATCTCCATAAAAATCATTTACTGCCTTAATTATTCTTTTATGAAATAGTGTTTTGTTTCTTGGTAATTGTCGTCTTGATATTTTCATTTTATTTATTTTCTTTTTCTTCTTCTATTTTATTTTCCGCAGAAGCTACTAATTTTTCCATATTGTCGTCTCTTAGAATAAAATCTAATTCCTCTCTTCCCTCACTTGTTAAATCTCCGCATTCGTCAATATATCCTGCTTTATAAAGAGTTTGTAAATCTTTATTGAATAATCTCTTTAGCTTGTTTGTTAAAATGTTCATTTTTTTACCCTTCTGATTTCTGCTCTCAGTTAGGTTGGTTAAATTTATTAAATCTCTTGAAGCGAAAAAATTGCCACCCTCACTATTTTTTTCATTATCAACTACTAAACAATTATTTGAATCGCTACCACTTCCATCTCCATAAATTTTAATTATATATCCTATTCTTCCAATTTGCATAGCTGCATCCTGAGAATAATCTGGAACTGTTTTGCTGATTACTTTTACCTCATCACCAACTTTAAATTCTTGTTTTTCTTGGTTTATATGCTCTTGGTTCATATATTTTTGAAATGATATTATTTTATAATCACTTCTAAACCAACCTTTATAAGAATAAGAGATTCTTGTTTTTTCAATATAAATACAAGTATCTTCTTTATATACACTCCAATAATTAAATTCTGTTAATTTGTCTCCACTAAGCCACTTATATCCTTTTTTCTCTAAAATTTCCATTAACTTGTTATACTCCTCTTGTGTTTTTGTGTTTATTGCTTGTTTCATAAGTTTTAATTATTTATCCTCCGACCTTTTTAATGGTTCTATGTTCTTTAAAATGATGTTAATAGGAATCAAATCTTTTTTAATTTTTAATAATCTGGCTCTGTCCCTATCAAGTCGCCTGTTCCTTGCCTTGCGAGCTAACTCCTCTTTTTTATTATGTGATATTTTCATATTATTATAGTTTAACATACCCTAATAGCTTGTCAAGCCCTAAGTTATTAACACCCTCTAAAACATAGGATTAGAAATTGCTTTTAAACGATTTTGAGCTATTTTAAGTTTTTTTTCATAATTCCTCTGCTTGTTTTTTAGAAACTACTAAATAACCATTTTTAAAACTTAAAATCACAAACTCTCTTTTAAGTTTTCTCATTTCATCTACTTTGTTTTTTGCTTTTTTCAGGATTTTGAAATATGTGCCGAAGAGTGCTTTCATAATTAAAATCTCTATGCTTTATTTTAGTAATAATTCTATCTCTTCTTCTTAATATAATTATCCTTTTATAACAGCCAATGGTTGCAATTTAACCTTTATTTTTACTTAATTATTTTTTTTCAAAACTACTTTTTAAAATTTTCTCTTTATAATACTCAGGAAAACCACCCGTAGAATATCTTAACAATTCTGAACCATATTCTTCCCATAAAAATTCTTTAATATTTTCTTTCTCTTCTTCTGTGATGTCCTTGTGTATTTCTTTAATTAATCTTCCGATATCTCTGGGGTCATTTTCTAATTTTCCTTCTTCTCTTAAATGTTGTATTCCCTTTTCCCATCGTGCTTCAGTTTTAAAACTTTCCTTAAGTTTTTGCCATTTTCCTATACTTGTATGACCTCTTCCCCAATTATTACGATGCACTTCTTTAAATTTTTCTGAAACATATTTGCCCATCATTAATGGAATTGGTTGTCCACCCAAAAGAAATGGTTGTTTATAATTTTTTACCACAACACCCTCAACCTTATTACCACCCAATACGCTATCTATTTCAAGCATTTTTATTAACTCATCTGAATTTTTTATTTTTCCATTATAAATTAAAGGTATTATCTCTATATCCAAATTTTTTGCTATTTTTTTTAATTCCTTATAGTCATTTTTAAAAAGAGTACCAGTATTGTCTGAAACACCGAAAAGAATAAGATGGTTTTTTGGTATTCTGTCATATTTTAAAACATTATGTTTCGGTCCTTTAAGATATTCACAAAAATAAATAGTATTATTGTTTACTTTATCTTGGATAGACGAAACATAATTAACCGCCTCTTCAAACATTTTATCTGGATTATCAAAATATAATTGAGCACCCTTACTTCTTGTATACAAGATTCCATCTATTTTTCCAAAAATAAAATTACTGCCATCTATTTTTTCTGTTATTTCAACTTCATTATCAAAAATGTTTTTTATATAATCTGTACCTATTGCGAAAATTTTTGGAAATGATTTTATCATATTTTTTTAATTAAAAACTTAATAATAATAAACCATCTTTCTTTATTTCACCAAATTCACTATTCCATTCATTTGGATTAAATGGTTCTACTATAATATGAAAGCCATTTTTTGTAGGATATTTTAAAATTATTTTTACATTAATTTCTTCTAAATGTTTTTCTACTTCTGAAATATCCCAATTTTCTTTTGTTTTTATTATGTCATCAATATCAATTAAAAATTTTGTTTCTGTTCTAGAACTTGGTTTCATTAAAGAACTTAAAAATCTATTTTTTATATTTAGATAAAAATGATTTCTACTTTCTATATCATAATAATCAGATTCTAATTGTTGACGCTTAAATTCTCTAATTCCTTTACCAAAATCTCTTTTATTTACAGAACTGTGAACTACTATCGGGCTAAAGACCCGATAGCTTCCTGCTTCACAGCTTCATCTACCGATGACAGCTCCACAGGCTTTAGATTGCCGTTCCGACAACCTTTTAAATTTAATTCTCTTTGAACT
>Ga0114918_10005196_pt1 | contig 11192 bp, 8 predicted proteins | sample LantaG_FD_87015 | JGI IMG/M metagenome (GOLD analysis project Ga0114918, IMG submission 87015) | Deep subsurface microbial communities from Baltic Sea to uncover new lineages of life (NeLLi) - Landsort_02402 metaG | ecosystem: Environmental > Aquatic > Marine > Oceanic > Sediment | place: Baltic... | reverse complement strand
TCTTTCTCATAAAACTCCCAAACCGATTTTATAAATTCAAATGATGCTTTAGCCGGCCACTGGCAGGTACACGCTGAAAATGCTGCCGCCATCGGGAGCGTTTTCGGCCGTGATCCGGCCATGATAGCTCTCGACAATGTCCCTGCAAATAGCCAATCCCAATCCCGTGCCTTTGCCGCCTTCTTTCGTCGTGAAGAACGGCTCAAATATCGTTTCCGTGCTTTCCGGCGGAAAACCCGTTCCCGTATCGCGAAGCTTGGCCATAATGGTATCATCCGACGCCAGTCTGGTCGAAATTCGAAGCTCGCCCCCGTTCGGCATCGCATCCAGAGCGTTCTTCACAAGATTACAGAAAACCTGAAACAAATTACCGCTCCTGACCTGCGGCATACCAAAGGTGTAATTTCTTACGATCGAAATATTTGCCGCCTCCGCTCTCGATTCCATTGTCTTAATGGCATCTTCAATAATCTGCTCGACCTTGACATATTCCAGGGGCGTGTACGTACTGCGCGAGAACTCCAGCAGCTCGCTGACAATCTGAACCATCCTCATCAATCCCTCCCGGCATTGGGTGAGATACTCTTTCGGCTTTGTCAGGTTTTCCTGCTCGACAATCCTCATCGCGAGATTGATATATCTCAGAATCCCATCCAGCGGATTATTCAATTCATGAGCCACTTTAGAGGCATGCTTGCCGACGGCTGCCAGTCTTTCGGCATTCGCCAGCTTTCTTTCTATATTGACCCTCTCGGTGACATCTTCGACGATTATAATACCGCCGAGACTTTTTGCCGATTCGGCTGGCTCCAGAGGCATACAGGCAATCCGAAGCAGTTTTGTTTTGCCGTCCATTGTATAGCTTACATCATCAAACCTACATGGCTTTCCCGTTGAGATTGCCGAGGTCAATTGCTGCGTCCAGCCCTGCCATATTTTGTCATCTGTTCCTTTTGCCAGAGATTTGTCGATGTAGTCACACAAGTCGATAAGCTTTGTTGCCTGAGCATTGGCCTGGAGAATCTTCAAATCCGGATCGAAAGCAACAATACCGATAGGCAATGACTGAAGGATTGACTCGCCAAGCAGCCCGAATCCTGAGCGGTCGGCCGCGGGATGTTCCTTCAGCGAATCGCCCTGGTTTTCTGATCTCTTCGATTCTTGTTCTGCATTCTCTGGCATAGCTGCGATAATACGATCCGCCATAAATATTGTCAATAATAGATGTTGCAAAAAAACAACGCATCCGTCCTCTTTTTCGGACTGAACAAGATATGTGTTTAACAGGAAACGTAAGATTCTATAAAATAAGTAGCCGAAGACGGTTATTGGGCGATAAAATACAAGAACCAGCGATCAATTCAGCTTTTAGTGTTTGAATTTATCAACGCAGGGATTTAAGTAATTGCAGAATATTTCAATGCCGAATAGATATAGTCATTTAACCTCTTGCTTAGCAAGCACTTGCAAAAGTTAAAATGGGCTGTTTTGTCGCTCTGTGCTTTGGAACGAGTTTTGCATTTATTATTTCATAACTTAATAAGGACAGGAAATAAACACTATTATGCAAGGATGCGTATGATGGATCGATCAGAAAAACGCAGGCACAGGCGATTGGGGGCACAGTACAATATATCATGCCGGAAAGTTGGCTCGACCGTACACATATCTTACGACGGTTATACGATAAATGTAAGCCCCGGCGGTTTGTATTTTAAAACCGCGACCGGCATATTCGAGCAGGGCAACCTGTTGAAGGTAGAATTGTCAATACCGCCGACATCAGGCCTGCTCGAATTTGGCGGTAAGATTGCGGGATTCACGAAGGTCTTAAGAACCGATGCGGCTTCCGGCAGGTACGGAGTGGCTCTGCAATTCTGCCGGCCGCCGAAGCTATGCATTTAAGACCGATTCTGATTAATAAATGCGCTGAGCATATTTGGTAAAGCAAACTGATTTGACTATTTCCTTATCAAGAGCAGCTTTCTGCCAAGCATCAACCGCGGCAAGGCGAAGGGCATCATAGTCGGCGTAAATTCTGTTGGCCAAATAATGGCTTCGCAGGTAATGCCAAAGGTTCTCAACAGGATTTATACCAATTGGAATTGGTTCTTGTCCTGCACTTTCTCCACTCTCAGGACAAACAGCACCAACAGCATAAAGCCACTCAATTTTTTCTGCCTGACTGCTCTGGGACGGAAGCCTGTTTTTGCCCATACATGGGTTATCGTTCCTTGCCAGCCAAAGCATACTTCATCCTGAAACCATACCTCTACAAACGCAATGCTTCATTTGGATATGTCGTAGCTGATGCTACTTGCCGTAGTTCGTTGTAGTCATCTGACTACGCGCCTAATACCGTTGTCAGGGCATACTGCACGCAGCAGAAGGATGCTCTGTTTTTTGAAATCACTCGGAGATAACAATATTTACACTGCCGTTCGTTGTAGTCATCTGACTACGCGCCTAATACCGTTGCCGGGGTATACTGCACACAGCAGAAGGATGCCCTGTTTTTGGAATCATTCGGAGATAACGATATGTACGCTGCCGTTCGTCGTAGTCATCTGACTACGCGCCTAATACCGTTGCCGGGGTATGCTACACACCGCAGGAGGATGCTCTGTTTTTGAAATCACTCGGAGATATCAATATTTACGTTGCCGTTCGTTGTATTCATCTGACTACGCACTCAATACATCAATCCGCCCAATTTTTAATTGTTGCCTGTCGACAGGGCATTCAGCTTGCAGCAAAAGCACGATCTGGTTTTATCAAAACGTTCAAGGACAACAACACACAGGCTGCTGTTCATCGTAGTCATCTGAATACGCGCCTAATACTGTTGTCTGGGTATGCTACATACTGCAGGAGGATGCTCTGTTTTTGAAATAACTCGGAGATATCAATATTTACGTTGCCGTTCGTCGTAGTCATCTGACTACGCGCCTAATACTGTTGCCGGGGTATGCTGCACGCGGCAGAAAGTCACCCTGTTATTTCAAATCATTCGGAGATAACGATATATACGCTGCCGTTCGTCGTAGTCATCTGACTACGCGCCTAATACCGTTGTCAGGGCATACTGCACGCAGCAGAAGGATGCCCTGTTTTTTGAAATCTTTCGTAGATAACGATATTTACGCTGTAGTTCATCGTAGTCATCTGACTACGCGCCTAATACTGTTGCCGGGGTATGCTGCACACGGCAGGAGGGCAGCTTAATCCCCTGACGGCCAGATATATCCCGTGCAATCTCCGAGTAAGCCTCGCATTCTTCTCTTTTCGATACAGTGTTTGCAGCTCTTGTGTTGTGTGATGATTTTTTGGATTCATAATAGCCACCATACTAAATGATACTTTCAATTGACTATTATGAACTATGTCGGCACTTATATGTTTAGCGCATTATTTATTCGTGATTAGTATAAGACTTACTTTTCCGGCCAGACGCCTTCGAAGACTTCGTCGGCCGGGCCGGTCATATAGACGCAATTATCTTCTTCACACCAGTGCAGATTAAGGTCGCCGCCGGGCAAATGTCCGGTGCATATTCGCTCTTGTCGTCCGTTCAACGCTGCAGCCACACAGACAGCACAAGCGCCGGTGCCGCACGCCATTGTGATGCCGCTGCCTCGTTCCCATGTCCGCATTGTAAATTCCACCGGCTTGTCAATCCGGACAAAGTGAACATTTATTCGATTCGGAAAAAGGTTGTGGTTTTCGATAGCCGACCCGAGTTTCTCAAGCTCAATTGACCGCACATCGTCACAGAAGAATACGGCGTGCGGATTCCCCATCGATACGCATGTCATCAACAGTTCCCGCCCAAGAACGTTGATCGGCTGCGCGACAACTTTTTCGCCGGTGAGATTCACAGGAATATCCTGCGGCGACAAAATCGGCTGGCCCATATTCACGCATACCTTCCGGACCTTGTCAGTATCGTCGATGATTAGGCCAACAGTCAAAATCCCGTTGCCGGTCTCTATATTTAACGAAGCTGGAAAAGACCGCTGGCCCGGTACGGAAAACTCTCCGCCGGCCTGGGCTAATTTGTGTTCGTACGTGTATTTCGCTACGCACCGGATTCCATTTCCGCACATTTCAGCTTCCGAACCGTCGGCGTTGAAGATGCGCATCCGCACATCCGCCGTCTGTGAGGGGGCTATGAGAATCAATCCATCGCCGCCTACGCCTCGATGCCGGTCGCTGATGATCCGGGCTAATGCCGCCGGGTCCTCAACTTGCTCCTCGAAGCAGTTGACATAAACATAATCATTGCCTATGCCGTGCATTTTTATAAATCTCATCGGACTTCTCCTTATAACGATCAGACCGCTACCGGCCCAGTTCTTTCAGCAGCCGAATTGCCGCTTCGGCCATCATCTCGCCACATCCCGGGGCGATCCTGGAATTGACCGTTTCGTAGCTGCCCTCGGAAAATGCCTTTTTCGTAGGGATATAACCCGGCGCATCCTGGCATAATTCTATCACCAGCGTAGTGGCAAAAGGGCTGGCTCGCTTAATCGCAAGCCCCATATCGACAAAGACCTCGCCCGGCAGACCAACGACAGCCACATCCCGGCTCAGCCGGAATACCTGAACTTCAAGCGGTATTGTTTGGCCCGGACGCATCTCTCTGGCGAGTATTTTATACGCCTCGACTTGTTTAATAAAGGACAATTCTCCGGTCCCGACCTTTTTAATGTTCTCGCGGGCCCAGGCAACCTTCTCCGGCCCGAATTGCTGAAGCGGGGCATCGACAATCCCGCTGCGCACGCCCAGCAACGGTTCGGCATCGGCCTTCAGAGATTCCTTTTTCGCTTTGACCGTCTCAGCCAATGTCCTGCCGATGTAGTCCGTCTTGAGGCGTTCCTTTTTCGTAACGTCGATGTGGTTGATGTCGCCGCAGGTACCGGTGCCGAACAGCAGAACGAACTTATCACCATATTTCTCCCGCAACGACTGCTCCAGATAATAAGGGTAGTCCGCGGCATATTTTGTTCCTCCGACCGTGTCGAGATGGAGGGTGAAGTTGACCAACGCCCCAATAGCGTCGTTGTCGCCATTTGCCTCGCGGAGAAATACCATCCCAACCTCGGGATCGATCGGGCCGGCAGCGCGAACGATATCGGGATTCAGCACTCCGGGATTGAACCGGACCGTCCCGTCTTTCATATGGAACCGCCGATTGAACGAAAGACCTTGCTGCTCGGCCGAGCCTGCCGCGAGCCGGACGGGCTTTGCCGCCGCGTCGGCTTGTGCTACGACGCCGGCGAGCTTCTCAACCAATTGCTTGGCGTAGTCCACCTTCTCGCACGGGTCGCTGCCATGTTCGGCGACCGCTGCGTCGTGAAAGTGTTTCCTCAAGGCACCAAAATAAAGCGGCCCGGTGTGAGAGTGCGTAGCGGCAATAAGAATATTTTTTGCCGGGATGCCGGTTTGCTCAGCCGCCTGCCTGCGGGCGCGCGATGTAACTTCGAGTGACATGCCGATGATATCGCAGAAGACCATAGCCGCGGACGTCTCGCCCTGGCGAAGGACAATCGCTTTCGCATGAAGCGGATTCGACGTGCCCGTGCTCAATCTCTCGCTGAAGTATCCGCTCATGCGGTAGCCGATGGGCGGCGTGATGTCGGCGACCGCCAGACCCGCCGTTAGTTGAGCCGCACGACCGGAACTCCGGCGCGCCGATGTTTTCTGGCCGGTCAGCTCTTCGAGGAACTGCCGGGTCTTTTTCGCCTCGGCGAGAGTCTGCTCCAAATCACCCGGCTCAAGACATTCGACGACCAGCGGGCCGCCGGTGAAGCCGCCTTTCTTCAGACGTGCCATTACAGCGGGAAAATCCACCATGCCTGTACCCGGCGTCAAATCGACTTTCTTCGGGTGCTTATAATCCTTGATGCACATGCCGACTACAAGCCCATCGACAGTTGCCGCATCGGTAACCGGGTCGCGTTTGCCGTCCGAGTAGTAGTAAATATTGCCCGGGTCGTACCAGATTCGGAAGTTCTTATGGTTGACCATCTCGATGGTCTTGCGGCACTGAGGTCCCGTGGCGTTCAGGCCCCCGTGCGGTTTTACGCTTATCCCAAGGCCTTTCTCAGCGGCATAATCGCAGCATTCGGCAATGGCCTTGTAGTAAACCTTAAACAGCTTTTCGTTGCCGATGCCGCCCATGAGCAGGTTGCCCGCGCCGCATGCGGCACAGTTATCTATCAGCTTCCTCAGACCTTCGATGCCCGCTTCGAGCGACTTGTCCACGGGGATTCCACCGCCGTAAACCGATGGAATTTTGAGCCCGCGATTCCGTACCTCCCGGCCCACCTGCTCGGCCTCTTCGAGCGTGGTCTCCACCGAAATCACGAGGTTGTTCTTCGATTTTGCCGTCATCAGGCCGGCGTATTTGAAACCCGCCTCGGCAATGGCATCCAGCGCCACGCGATAATCGTATTTCGCCCAGGGCCGGGTGTAGCAGCCGATCTGCCATCGGTCTCCGGCCGTCGAAGCCATCGTTGATGTGGCAGTATAAGAAGCGGCAAGTCCCACCGCCCCGAGTCTCAGGCTATGGCCTAAAAAATCCCTGCGGGAAAGTTCGTCAAAAGCATTCATCGATATTTTCTCCTAACTCGTTTCGGACATATTGCTCAAAGTGACAATCGCCGGCGTAAATTTATCCCGGACGAATCTCACGTTTCTCGGCATCATAAATCATTCTCAGGCCCGTGTCGTACGACTTCATCGCCATAATAACCGCCACCGCGTGCTGGTATCCGGCATCGATCGAGGCGTTGGGCGTCTTGCGCGTTCGCATGCACTGGAGCCAGTCGAGGAAGTGTTCCGGCCGCGAGACTTCTTCGACCGGTTTCCTGCCGCGTATCGGTCCCTTTTTCTCGCTGTTTGCCCCTTCGGCGGTCAGAATCGGCGCGTTCCAGTTGACCATATCGAGGACACCCGCGTCACCGAATATCTTGAAGCTGTTGCCGCTACCGTTGCCGAAGTTCGTCGAGTAGCTCACCATGAAATCCTCCGGATAAGTCCACAGGGCGTGAACGTGGTCGGGGCACGTGAATTTGTGCTCATCCTTCCACGTGTACGTCCCGCCCAAACAGACGCAGCTCGTCGGGAACTTCGCCCCGGTAATATAATGCACCAGGTCGATAAAATGGCTGCCCAGCCCCGGCACGGGCCCGTCGGAAAAGTCACGATAGCCGTACCAGCCCGAGTACAGCACCGGGTCGAAAGGACGCTTCGGCTGGTCCATCAGGAACTCGTCGAAGTCCACGTCCTCGGCTTTGACGTCCTTGACGTAGCCGTACCAGTAGGGCTGTTCGCCGTTCCGGCACTGTTCGATCCGCCCGACCTTGCCGAGAATGCCGGTCTTATAAAGCTCACGGCAGCCGGTAAACGTGCCGAAGCTTCGCAACTGCGTGCCGATCTGGACGACTATCCCGGCCTCCTTGACGGCGTCGCACGCTTTTATGAGCCTGTCGAGCCGCCGGGCCAGCGGCTTTTCGCAGTACGCGTCCTTGCCGGCCTTCGCCGCCGCTTCGAGGTGCGTAGTGTGCGCGTGGTCGGGCGAGGCAATCATCACGGCGTCAACATCTTTGAGAGCGATCAAATCGCGATACGAGGAGAACTTCCGCGCCTCGCGCCCGTACCATTCCTTAGTCTTGGCGGCGGCTTCCTCCTGGCGCAGCCGCCACGGATCGCACACGGCGGTAATCTCGAAGTTCTGCGTGTCCTGGTGTTGATGCACGCCCGCCATGTGGGCGCCGATCCCCCGGCCGCCGCAGCCAATCTGACCGATCGATATCCGGTCATTGGCACCGAGCACGCGGGAGTAGCTCGCAGCCGAAAGGGCCAGAGCAGCACTGCCGGCCGTAGCAGTCTTCAAAAAATTCCGGCGGGAATATAAACCTTGCATTGCATAACCTCCTTATAAAATTAAATTCGAAATTCGATTATCAAAGCTGTTATTCGCGGCATTATAACAAACCATCTCGCTAAAATACAGTTATTTTGAACGAATAGGGTGGTGAATTTGAGGATTAGTGAATTGAACTTCGGCATCATGAAATTGCTTTGCTACCTTAAATCCCAAATCGTAAATCAAAAATCATAATTTGATTAGACTGATCCCTGCCGTGTGAGGAATATGGCAATTTTTTTTATGTTGAATTGCACGATTGTAGTATGTTATAATATTAAAGATAGGTAAATGTTAATCGTATCTGGGTAGTATAAGGCGACTTTCACGATGCAGTTCGAATGGGACCCGGGAAAAGCCAAGTTGAACTTCAAAAAGCATAAGGTGCATTTTGAAGAAGCAGTAACTGTATTCTATGATCCGCTATCAGCTACATTCGATGATGCAGATCACTCCGTTGGAGAGCATAGATTTATAACCGTTGGTTTCTCTTCTCAGGATCGTCTGCTTGTCGTATCACATACGGAAAGAGGTAAGGCTTTGCGCATTATTAGCGCTCGACGTGCAACTACGCACGAAAGGAAGAAACATGAAAACGAAACCAGATAATAATCGTGATGATTTGCGTTCTGAATACGACTTCGATTATTCAAAAGCCGTCCGTGGCAAATACTGTAAACGATTGTTGCAGGAAGGAGCCAACGTGGTAGTCCTCGAACCGGATGTGGCTAGTGCTTTTAGTGATTCGGCATCTGTGAACAAGGCTCTAAGATCGCTACTCGATTTTTCACGCTCGATGCAGCATCTGACGAAGCGTTCGGCCGCACGCAAGAAAAAGACAGCACAACGTTAACATCAACCGCCTGATCAGCACGAAACTTTCTTCATGATGTAGGTTACTCGATAATGACTAATGAAGCTTCACGAGGAACGGATTTATGTCTGCTGTCCCCCGATTTCACCCGGTTCTCGATCACGGATGATTCCGCTGGGCACGCCAGCCGCCCCATTATGGCGCTCCCCAAATCCTCGTGCCGTTCTCGTCACGCAGCGACAGTCCCGACCAGTTCTTGTCCACAGACAGCATGGCCTTGCTGTTCTCGCCCTCAAGCGACAGCATCAGCATGTCCTTATCCACTGACAGCATAGCACAGGGCTTGCCGTTCCCACCCTCAAGCGATAGCCCCGGCCCGTCCTTAAGCATCGCCAGCACGGCGCCGCTCTTGCCGTTCTCGTCACGCAGCACCAACCTCGGCCCGTCCTTGTCCAGCGACAGAATGACATCGCCGTTCTTGTCCCACAGCGATAGCCCCGACCCATCCAGCCCAGCACGTGGCTTGTCGTTCTCGTCATAAAGCGATAGCCCCCTCATACTCAGGATGGCACGGATCGTGCCGTTCTCGTCACACAGATCCAGACCCGGCCCGTTCTTGTCCATGCACAGCATGGCACGGGGCTCGCCATTCTCATCCTCAAGGATGAACACGTTGGCTCGAATTTCTTTTATACCGGACCCCATCCAAGCCGTCTCTGCGGTAAAAGTCCTCTCGATGAACCATACCCCCAAAGACAGGACTATGTAGGCTATAAGACAGCGGTTAAGCCATCTCATACGGGCCAATTGGCGTTCCATCTTTTCCATTCTTTCGTCAGTTGACATAATCGTCTCCTTTTTGTTTTGGATGATTATTATCCACAATATGGCTATATACATTGTGCGTTAGGCTTATGATTCTTTCATCATTGCGAGGAGCGTAGCGACAAAACAATCTCGTGTTTTTCAACAGCCCAGCTAATCCTATTTTTCCGATCACAGGTCCGTCTCAAAGTCAGTTCTTCGCAGTAGGGACAAACCACTAAAATCGTTCCACTTGTTTTCTACTGCTCGACGAATCCACTCCAAACGCGGTTGTAAGTCTGGACGTTCGGCAAGGAACTCAATAATAAGAAAGCCTCCGTTCGGCGTTGCGTTGATAGGGCATAAATCAAGGTATTGCCTTTGCTCGGTTGCCCCACCCGTAAGCATACAGCGCCATGTAGTTGGCTGACTAATATAGTTGCGGTCTTCAAAACGACGCTTTATTATTTTAACTACTTCTTCTCTTGTTAAGTGTTCCATTATATCCCATCCATTTCGCTTTTATGTAACGAAAGAGTATAGAAAACAGGCTTGTCTTTTTGCTTTTTAGAAGTCTGCTTATAAAGTACCGCATTCTTTAGGACGTACATGACCTGACAATTTTCTTCTTTTCTTGATCCATTTCATAAATCTTTTGAACTTTTAGATAAATCCTATTCGCCTTTGCCAGCCATAAAATGCTTGAACTCTTCGATAATCTGCTTGTCAGATAATGGACTGTCTTCTGTCGTGAGCAATCTCACAGATTTCTCACGGTCACCTGCCGCAGCTCCCCTCGAATGCATCAGTCCATCAACAACAGGGTGCCAATCAAGCGAGTTCCAATTTGGAACTAATGTTGCAACGTCCGCATGCGTTACAGTCCTACCGTGGTACTCACTAAATGCATCTAATGCTTTCCCGTCTGTCCTACGGATCATTATGTGCCAGTCTTTATTGTCGAAGCTGATTGATAAATACGCTCCCATTGGACCGGTGAAACCTTTTCCAGTCATCTCGATATCTCCTTAAAAGTCTTCCGCATTTTAGAACCATTTAACGCATTTACCTATCTACTCTTAACGGCACTTCTGGCAAGCTTTATAAGGCAAATTTTAAGAAATTCCGGCGAGGTGCGACAACAGTATGGCACTTTGATTGAAAATTCTTTAAAAGAAGTGAAAAAAATGGAAAAAGCAATGCTTTTTCATTGATTATTGACGATTGACTATTTACAAAATACGACTTGAAATCCGCGTTTTTCGTGCAAATCCCGTCTGCTCTAATTTGATTATCCACATCCCGCAATACGCAGTACGCACTACGAATAATGGACGCCGTCTCACGGAGATTTTTCTGGAATTCGCTTGACGGCAAACGGGTCCGTTCGTATAATACTTAACGAATTCGTATGTCGTATTTCGTATGTGGTAAGTGTAATTAAGAATGGAAAATGGAAAAAAATAGAAGAAAAAAGGCAAAATTGAGAGTAAATCAGGTGTTAATTCGTGTTTTTTCGTGGTTAATTTGAAAAAACAAAACCAAAGCCGGGCTTTGCCCGGAAATCCGAAGCACTAAGCTCTAAATCCGAAACATAAGGCATAGGAGCTAAAAGAAAGCTCCGAAAGCACATTTGAAAGG
>Ga0114918_10005195_pt1 | contig 11193 bp, 8 predicted proteins | sample LantaG_FD_87015 | JGI IMG/M metagenome (GOLD analysis project Ga0114918, IMG submission 87015) | Deep subsurface microbial communities from Baltic Sea to uncover new lineages of life (NeLLi) - Landsort_02402 metaG | ecosystem: Environmental > Aquatic > Marine > Oceanic > Sediment | place: Baltic... | reverse complement strand
TCTCTCCATCCCATCTCATCTCATCTCATCTCATCTTTCCCCACATCACCTCTCTCACAGCGTCACGCCCCCGATCTTGCCCAGGTTGCCCAGCAGGTTGGCGGAGGAGGGCGAAGCCAGGTGTTCCTTCAGGTTCTGCCAGGGGCCCTCGCCCGTCATGATGGCCTGGGCGCCGTACCCGAAGACGGCCAGCATCGCCAGGCGCCCATTCTTGAGCTCCTTCGTCTTCAGCACCTTCATGTCCGCCTCGGTCTTGCCCAGGCCGCACATGTTGAACCAGGGCCCGCCCGGGTAGGCCGGGTCGCCCGACCCGCCAAACGCGCCCTCCAGGCCCAGGAAGTACTGCTTGGCCTGGGAGCCCGGGTGGCGGTAGTCCTGCCACCGCTTGAGCTCGGCAAACTGCATGGCGATGACCTCGATCCAGAACAGGTTGAACGGGTCGGTCCAGTAGCCGGCGCCGTAGGTGCCCGCGGGCGGGATGACGCCGGACTTGAACCACAGGACGTCCGCGGGCGACTGCGGGATGGCGCCCGCGTCCGCCAGGACTTCGGGCGCGATGATCCCCGCCGCGCCCAGCATGGCCCACCGGCCGTGGATGACCTCGGAGTAGGCCAGCCACTTAGGGGTGACGAACCCGCCCGCGCCCGTGGCCGGGTCGGACAGGCCCAGCGGGTCGAAGCCGTAGTCGGCGGGCAGGGAGCCGTCGAGGTAGCTGAAGAGAGAGGGAGGGAGGGAGAGGAGGGAGGGTGATGAGAGGCGTGCGTGGTTGATGGAGAGAGAGGCGTGTGCGCGTCTTGAGGCTCTCCGATCCTCTCTCCGTCGAACTCACCCCAGGGACTGCTCGGACGCGAAGATGAGGGTGTCGTTGGAGCGGTCCTTCTGTCGCGGGAGGAAAGGAGAGGGAGGGGGAGAGGGAGAGAGCGGGGTGTGAGAGGCTGGGCGGAGGTCCGGGCGCTGGTCCCCTCCCGCGCCGCGAGAGGGTCGGGTCGTGCTCTGGCTCGAGATTCGGAGGGCCGCGCAGGGAGGGCTCTGCACCCTCCCATTGCTCGCCCCCAACCACCCCCTTCGGAAGCAGCAGCACTCCAGCCCCGGCCTTGGGCTGCCAGTTTGGGCCGAGAGGGGGCGCGCACAGGGCGAGGCCTCGCGCGACTCTCTGCGTTATCCGCCGGCGCTTGCTCCGGCCTTTTCCCCCAGTGCTGGCGACTCTCTTCTCTCCTTCCTCTCTCTTACCTTGACCACGGCCTTGGGCGCCTCGCCGCCCTCAGCGCGGACGACGACCGACCGGGCGGCCGGGGTGCGGCGGGTGGTGGTGGCGCGGGCCTGTTGCGGGATGGAGGGTTGGGGGAGAGGAGGGTGAGCGTCGATGCCTCACCCACTCGCCGGCGCCGGGCGCCGCCGTTATGGTTTCCTTTGCTCCACCTTGCCCCCGCGCGGGGGGCCCGCGGAGCGCCTCGGCACCCGACGCACGCCCGGGTCCGGGTTGAAGAGGGCATGGAGGGTCTGCTAGGCTGAGCAGACTGTGCCAAAGGCCGGCCCAGGGGCCGTGCGCGAGGGGCGAACAGGGAGAGAGGGTGCAAAGGGGAGCGAGCGAGAGCGGAGGCGCGGCTCGCCCGCCTGGGGGGGGGGTGCGAATTTTTTTCGCTCCTTGCTCTCTCTCCGTCCTCGCCCGCGCGCGACGCGGGCGGAAGGCCTGTGGCCATCCCTTCCCCCCCCTGATGTGCCAGGCCAACCCCCTGGCTCTCCACCTCACGCACCGAGAAGGCCGCGGCGCGGTTGGCAGCGAGGGCGGTCGCCATGATTTTTGCTCTTTTGTCGGGGGGGAAGGGGGGGAGGCGAGGGGGGAGAGGATGAGGGTCTGGCCCAGCACTCACTCTCTCTCCTCTCTCTCACACCACCCTTTCTAGGGCCGCAGCGCGCGCAGCGGGCGCAAGGGCGCGGCGCGGTGCGCTCCCCGCTCACTGAGCTGGTCGCAGAGGCCACGACCATGGCGACTACCTCCGCACCCCCGCCAGCAAAGGCGCCCCCGCACGCGCCGCGGTGAGCGATGACGAGTGGGGAGAGAGGCCGCGTGGTCGAGGTCAGGGACGCGAGCGTGTGCGTGCAGCAACGCTCCTACTCACCACCCCGTGCGACGCGGCCGACCAGGCCGGCGCGTGGAGGGCCAGAGCCTGGTTCACCATGTCGCCCATCGCGTTGTGGCCCGGACTGCTCGACCGGGAGAAAGAGAGAAAGGCAAACGCCGTCCGTCTCCCCGGGCATTCATTTCTCAACCTCGCTTCCCCCCCCCCTTTCTCTCCTTTCACAGCGCCGCCCTCACCCTGGCCGACTTTGACCTCCTCCGCCGCCTGGGGTCGGGCGCCTTTGCGGAGGTCTACCTGGCCATCCCCAAGGTGCCCATCCCGGGCGTGGCCCGGGACCCGGCAGTGTCCCTTCCTACCAGCGCCAGCGCCGCCGTCGGCAGGAACGGAGGCTGGCGGTCGGCCATCCCGCCCTCCGCCGTCGCCCTGAAGGTGGTGGACAAGCACCTGCTGACGCGCACTCCCAGCGCAGTGGACGCGGTGCGGCGGGAGCGGGACGTCATGGATGCCCTGGGCGGCCTGGCGGCGGCAGCGGCGGCGGCGGCGGAAGAGGCACCATCAACCCCCTCCTCCTCCAGCACCTCCCCCTCCTCCGCCTCCCTGTCCCGCCTGCCGCCCGGCCTGCACCGCCTGTGGGCCGCCACCCGCACCGTCCGTCTGCTGTTCACCTTCCAGGACGCCTCCTCACTCTACTTTGGCCTGGAGGCCTGCCCGGGCGGCGACCTGTTTGGCCAGCTGTCCGCCCGCGGCCGCCTCCGCCTGGGTGACGCGCTGCCCTACCTTGCCGACGCGGTGGCCGCCCTGGCGTCCCTGGCCGCGGCGGGCGTCACCCACCGGGACGTCAAGCCGGAGAACTTCATGCTGGACGGGGGCGGCCGGCTGAAGCTGGGCGATTTCGGGTGCGCGGCCTGGGCGGGCGGCGGCGCGGACGCGGCGGCCCCGCCGCAGCCGCTGCTTCCACCGCCCTCATCCTCCTCTTCGCCTCCCGCGGCCGCCGCCGCCCACCCGCTCGCCAGGGCCGCCCGTGTCCCGTCTTTTGTGGGGACGGCTGACTACGTCCCGCCGGAGGCGCTGGGTGGGCTGAACAGCAGCAGCAGCAGCAGCAGTAGCGAGGGCGAGGAGGAAGGCGAGGGAGGGGGCAAGGCGAGGCCGACCCGGCCGCCCCGCCCGCCCCCGCCCCCGCCCCCCCCTCCCTTCGCCGCGGACGCCTGGGCGCTGGGCTGCCTGGCCTACCAGCTCCTGGTGGGCGTGCCCCCCTTCCGGGCGGCCACCGAGTACCTGACCTACCAGCGCATCGCGGCGCACGACCTGCGGTGGCCCGGCGGCGGGCGGGGAGGCGCAGCGGGGTCGGGCGGCGAGGAGGAGGAGGTGGCCGCGGGTGCGCGCGCGGGTTCGCCCCTCCTCGCCGAGGGCGGCGACTCCGCCGGCGAGGCCCTGCCCCCGCCCGCCGTCGACCTCATCACCCGCCTACTGGACCCGGACCCGGCCACCCGCCTGGGCGGCGGCGGGCCCGGCGGTGGCGGCATGGGCGCGGTCATGGCCCATCCCTTCTTTCAAGCCGTGGATTGGTCGGCCCCGGGTGGCGGCCTGCCCGCCCCGCCGCCCGTCCCGCCCCCGCCACCCTTAGAGGGCGACTACCCGGGCGAGGACGCCATCTCCGCGGCGGAGGACGAGGTCGACTGGGAGCTCGCCTCCCTGGCGGCGGCCCTACCGATCCGCTACAGCTACGACCCTGGCCAGGCGACCCCGCCGGGCGCGAGCGGTCTGGTCCCGCCGCCGCCGCCCCGGCCGGCCTCGCCGGGCGTGGCGGGGCAGGACTGGGGGGGGGGCTGAGTGAGGGAGACTTTTTTGTTTCTTATCTCTAGAGGGGTGTGCGGGTTAATCTGTTGCAATCAAAAGAGCTACTCAAAACGGGTCTTTATCTCTCATCCCCAACTCTCACCGCCGCCCGGGCCGCCGCGCGCGCACCATCCGCCGCCCGGCGGGCGGCGCGGCCGCGCCCATGGCGAACGCGCCCCCATCTGCGGCAGGCGGGGCGGCGACGGCGCCTGGACCCGCCGCCGCAAAGGGGTTGTCCGGCAGGGGCGGGGCGCCGTCGCCCGGGACGGACCAGGGCGGCGCTGCGGCGCCCGCGGCTGGCGGGGCCTGCGCTGGTGGCGCTGCTGGCACTGCTGGTGCTGCTGCTGGCGCGGCCGCCGCCCCGCCAAACGTGAAGGGCGTGGCTGCCGGGTTCAGGGTGGAGACAGGCTTGGCAGGTGGTGGCGGCGGGGCGGCCGTGGTGGTGGCCGCCGGGGCGGCAGCGCCCCCCAAAAAGGTCAAGGCGGGCGGTGCGGGGGCACCGGTCGTCGCTGCTGCCGCGGCCTCGCCGGCCTTGGCCTCGCTCCCCGCCACCGCCACCGCCGCCGGCGCCTCCTCCTCCGCAGGTTTGGGCGCCGCCAGCGCTGCGGCCGCGCCAAAGGTGAACAGCGGCGGCGGCGCGGCCGCGCCCGCCCCTGCCCCGGCCGTCGCCTCCTCGGGCGTGGCTGTGGCCGGCGGCGGCGGGGGCGCCAGGGCCGGGACGGGCGGTGGCGGTGGCGGAGGGGCCGCCGCCAGCGACGCCGGCGGCGGCAAGGGCGCGTCCTCCACCTCCGGGGCGTCCGCGTAGATGCCGCCGTCGCCGCCGTCGGAGGTGCCGCCTGCCCCGCCGCCGCCGCCCGCCGCGCGGCTGCCGCCAGGAAGCACGCCCAGGCGGGCCACCCACGCGCGCCGCGCTGCGGTCGCGGCCGCGCGGCGGGACCGGTGCGCGTCCGCCCGGCGGGGGCGGGCCCAGGGGTGGGCGGACGGGTTGGCGCCCAGCAGGCGGCGGACGTCCGCGTCTGTGTGTACGAGGGCGCGGGCGGGGCGGGGTTGAAGAGAGTGGTTGAGAGAGGTGGAGGCGCGGAAATGCGCGCGTCTTGGCGTCGCTCTCCCTCTTTCCGCCTCTCACCTTCCAGCGCGGCCGGGTCAATGCGCCGCCGCTGGGTCGGCGGCGGGCCGCCGGGACCGACACCATCCGCCGCCGCTGCTGGCGCTCTAAACGGGCCGTGACCACCGGCGCCGCCGCCGCCCCGGCGGACCAGGCCGAGCGGTGTGTCGCCGCCGCCGTCGCTCAGGCCGCCGCCATCCTCGTCGGAGGAGGGGGCGGCCTTGCGCTTGCGGCTGGGAGACAGCGGCTGTGGTGGATCCGGTCCCGGCTGTGACGGAGCCGGTCCGAACTGAGCCGCCGGCATGGTGTGAAAGGGGCACGGCGCAACTGAAAAGTGATGAGCGAGTCGACGCCTTCCTCGACTCGCGTACACGCTCTCTCTCATCTCTCCGCGCCCCGCCCCCCGCACGGCCGGCCTCCGCCCACACACATACTCCCTCTCTTAACTCATCGACATCGACCCCCCCTTTCTCTCCCCCCTCATCCGTCTCACTGCCGCGTCACGGACGCGCGCACCGCCTCCGCCACGTCGCCCTCCGCCAGGTCGCCGACCTCGGACGCCTGCAGCTCCACGCCCAGGCCGTCCAGGTGGCCCTTGAAGTGGTCCTTCGTGGATGCGTACATCATCTTGTGCTTGACCTAAGGCACAGGAGAGAGAGAGAGCGACAAGGATGAGGAAGTGCGTGCGAGAGATCTCACACGACCGGGGGACCCCCCGGGCGCAAAAAAGGGACGAGCGCGCGCGCGCGCACGCGCGTGACGCGCACCCCTCGCTCTCCATCCACCCCCTCTCCTTTTTTTTCTCTCTCCCTCTCTCTCCCTCTCTCTTCTCACACCTTGGCCGCGTCCGGGGCCCAGTTGACGAAGACCAGCTTCTGGAACTGGCGCCCCTCCGAGTTGACGTGCGTGTAATCGTACACCGCGTACCGGCAGTCGTCCGGCGGCAGGGCGGCCAGGAGGGAGGCCCAGGCGGCGGGGGTCCCTGGCGGCGTGCCCTCCGCCGCCACCAGGTCCCCCACCACCGCGCTCCCCGCTGGATTGATGCGCCACGTCGCCCAGGCGAAGGCGGACTTGGCTTTGATGGCGTAGAACAGGTTGATGGCGGGGTCGGACACGGAGATGCCGGACATGGAGACGCCGCCGCCCGCCGCGGCCGCGCCGCGGGGGCGGGCGCCAGGGATGGCCGGGAGGTCCGGGGCCGGGGCCGCTCCGGCGGCGGCGGCGGCCGTGGCGCGGGCGGCGGTAGGGGCGGGCGATGGGGGCGGGGGCGGCGGTGCGGCGGCAGTAGAGGCTGGTTCCGGCGCGTCCGCGTCGGCCGCGGGCGGCGGGGGCGGCGGCGGCGGCGGCGGCGGCGGCGGCGGCGGCGGCGGAGCTGCGTGCGGACGGGAGGAGTGGAGGTTAGAAGCAAGAGGGAGGGAGCGCGCATGGAAACGAGCGCGTGCGTCTCTCTCTCCTCTCTCCTCTCCCCTCTCTCCTTCACTCACCTGTCGCCTTGCGCCCGCCCCCAAACAGGGCACCAAAGGAACCCGTCCGCTTGGCCGGTCCGGCGGGCGCGGGCGCACCGGCACCGGGGTCTTCGCCGCCGTCGAGCGCCGCGCCGCCGAGCGCGCCGCGCACGCCCTCCACCCCGGCGCTCAGGTCCCCGCTGCCGCCGCCCCCACCGCCTCCACCGCCCACGCCCGCCCGCATGGAGGATAGGAAGGCCTGCTTGACCTGCTCATAGTCGGCTTGGGAGATGAGGCCGTCGTCCAGGGCGGCTTTGGCCGTGCGGAGCGCGTCCATGGTGGTGGAGAGAGAGAGTTTTTCGTGTGTCTCGATGCTCCACACTTGAGAAAGCGAGCGCCGCGCTCTCCAACCGGCGTGGGCCCGTCTCTCTACTCTCTCTCGTACACACCCTGATGGACTTCGACCACGAGCTCCTCCTGTCCGTCGCTTCCGGCTTGGGCCGCTGGAGCGACGGGCCGGACGGGGTGCCGACGTACACCAAGGACGAGGACTGCGTGGGTGCGTTGAGGAGAGAGACAGTCGGTTGATGGCGACGGCGTTGCCTTTTGAAAGGGGGGCGGGCCCGCCCTCACACGCGCGCCGGTCGCCTTTGCGACTCCGCCCCTCCGCCGCACCTGGTCGGGCCAACGGGGGGTCGACTCAGGATGCCGGCTGCGTGGCTGGGTGCGCGGATGGGCGCCTTCCCCTTCCACGCAGGCCCCGCAGCGCCCCCGTCAACTCCGACAAGATGGGCCGGGCGGCCCCTCCGCTCTCTCTCTCTTGGTCCCGTTCCTCATCTCCAACCTTTCTCTTTCTCTCTCTCAACTCCACCAGCCTGCCTCAAGGACCTGCAGCGCTTCCTGCGCCGGGACGACCCGGCCACCCGGCCCGCCTTCACCCACCTGGCCCGCTTCAACCTGGCCAAGTCGGACCTGGTGCCCCTGCTGATGCGCTGCGCGGAGGATGAGGAGGTGGTGACCCACGCCCGTGAGTTTTTTGTTTTCCTTCTTATCCCGACCCCCCCGCCCCCCTGCTCTTCCCTTTCCCCCCCTCTTTTTTTCACGCCCTCCCTCCGCCTCTCTTCTCCTCCCCTTCCATCTCCACCACAGTGAAAGTCGCCACCTTCCTGACCATGCCGGTCGCGCCCGACTCGGACCGCCAGCTGGCCCAGGCGGAGGCGGCGGCCGCGGTCGCGGCCGCATTCCTGGCCCCGGGCGCGCTCCCCGTCGCGGTCTCCTTCCTGGCGGAGCCGCTGTCCCGCCACCCGGCCATGGGCGAGGAGGACGCCCGCACGGTGCAGCTGGTGCTGACGTTCCTGCGCAACCTGGTGGCCGCGCCCGCCGCCGTCCTGCGCCGCCTGCGCGGGGGTGGAGGGGGGCCAGTCGCCGTCATCCCGCCCGGCCCGTCGGGGGTGGGCGCGGGCAAGGCCCCGCGCGGCGCGCCCGCCCCCGTCTCTGTGGACGGCGGGTGCGCGCCGCCCCTGGGGTCGGGCGGCGCAGCGGACGGGGCCGCCCGCCTGCGCACCCGCCTGGTGGGCGCCCTGGTGGAGGCGGACGTGCCGGAACTGTTGCTGCTGCTGGCCCAGCGGGCGGGGGAGGGTGGCAGCGGTGGCGGCGGCGGCCGGTCCGGGCACCCGCTCCGCACGGAGGCCCCCCTCCTGCTGGACACGCTGGACGCCCTGCTGGAGGGCGTGGGCGCGGACGCGCTGTGGGAGGGCGCGCTCGCGTCCGCGGCGTCCGCGGCGGCCAAGAAGGAGAAGAGGAGCGCCGCCGAGGAGAAGCGCGCGCCCGGCCCGCCCGCGCCCCGCGACCCGGCCGCCCGCCGGTCGGCCGCCCTGGCCGCTGACCCGGCCTCCGCCCGCCTCCTGGCCGCCGTCGCGGACCGGGACCGGGCCGCCCGGCACAGGATGTACCGGGAGGGCCCCCTGCGGGGGCCCCGCTGGGGCGCCGTCTTTGTGCGCCGCCTGGACGCGGCCACGGACGTGCCCCTGGCCGGCAACCCCCGGGGCGGTGGGGGCGGCGGCGGCGGTGGTGGCGCCGGCGGCGGCTCTGGCGGCGGCAACGCCCGCGCGTCCGGGCGGACGGCGTCCCGCGCCTTTGCACCCGGCGGCCGCGCCCGCCTGACCTCTGCCCCCGTCTCCCAGCCGTCCGCCTGCACTGGCCTGCTCGGCGGCGACGCCCCCTCCGCCCTGGGCGCGTACGCGCTGTCCTTCCTGGACCGGGGCGGCTGGTCCGGCCTGGCGACCGCCCTGGCACGCGACCTGGGCGACGGCCCCCTCGTCTCCCGCCTCACCCGGGACGATTTCGAGCGATACGCTCGGACGGCCGCCAAGCTGATCGGCCTGGCCCGCACCCGCGCCGAGGCGGCCGCCCGGTGTGCGCGGGGCGACGCCGGGGCGGCGCCCCTCCCCGCCTCCCTGGCCTGCCCGGCCGGGACCTCCCCCTTCGCCGGCGTCGCCGCCTGCCTGGGCTGGGAGTCGCTCGCCCTCGCGCGCGGCCTGTGGGCGACGGCCGCCGCGACCGCCGCGGCCGCGCCCGACAAGGACTGGGCGCTCCAGCACGCGGCCCTGGCCTGGCTCAAGGAGGCGCTGCTGGCCCTGGACGCGGCGGCGGCGGGGGCGGGGGGGCCGGACGACATGGGGGCCGCCTCCCGCCTGGTGCGCCGCCTGCTGTTTGACGGCGGCGGCGGCGGCGGCGGCGGCGGCGGCGGCGGCGACGAGGACGAGGGCGGGGGCGGGCGGGGCGGCAGCGGCGGCGCCAGCACGGGCGGCCTGGTCTGCCTGCTCGCGTCGGGCGCGGCCCGCTTCAACCCGCGCTTCCAGCCCCGCGCGCACGCGGCCGACCTCGCGGCGGCTGTCCACGTCGCCCTGCGCCTGCACGACCGCCTGGCGGCTGAGGAGGCGGGGGCGCACGTCAAGGCGGCGGCGGCGGCGGCGGCGGCGGCGGCGGCGGCGGTGACGGCGGAGGAGGCTGAGGAGAGTGAGGAGGAGGAGGTGGAGGTCGAGATTGAGGTGGTCGCGGACGAAGAGCCGCCGCCTGCGACCGCCACCGCCGCCCCGGCCAGCCCAGCCGGGCCCGGCCCCATGGACCTGTCGCCCTCGCCCTCGCCCCGCCGCCCGTCCTCGCCCACGCCCACCCCGCTTGTGGCGGCGGGCGTCGCGGCGGCGACGGCGGCGAACGCGGCGCCGGCCGAGGGCGCCCCCACCCCGGCCGACCCACCTACCGCGGGCGGCACGGCCACGCCCGGCCCGCCCCGGGCCGCCCGCGAGGCCGCGCCCCCGCCGGACACCATCCAACCGCCCCGCGTCATGGGGCCGGTGGCCGTGCCGCGGGCGGCGGCGGCTGTCGCTGCTGCTGAAGAGGAGGAGGGGGAGGAGGAGGAGGCCATGGCGGCGGCGCCTGTGGGGGAGGGGGAGGGCGCGGGCGAGGCCGGTGGTGGTGACTCGGGCACGCCCCCCCGCGCCCGCACGCCCTCCCCGCCCGCCGCGCCCGCGGAATCCCCCGCCTCCCGCCGCTCCCGGGCCGCCGCCGCCGGCGCCGCCGCGGCCGCGGCCCGGGTCCGCGCCCACCTCACCTCCCCGCCCGTCGTCCACTTCTATTTTTGGCTGCTCGCAGGCTACGCCACCAACCCGCCCGCCCTGAACCGGGCGGTGGCGGCCTTCCTGCGGCGGGTGCGGGCCGCCCCGCCGGCCGGGTGCGACCTGGCGCCCATGCTGTGGCAGCTGCGCGGGCTGGCCGTCATGCGGGACGTCCTGTGCGACAGCGCGTGGCGGGCCGGCGGCGGGAGTGCGGCCCAGGGGCTGGCGGCCGAGTGCGCGGCGACAGCGCGCGGCCTGTTCGCCCGCCTCCTGCCGCCGGCGGCGGCGTCCAAGGCGGCTGCTGCTGCGCCCGCCAAGAAGCCTGCTGGCGCTGCCGGCGCTTCTTCTTCCTCGGACGAAGAGGGCGCCGACGAGGCCGCGGGCGAGGAGGACGCGTCCGCCGCCGCGGCCCGCGCCCTGCTCGCCGCGCGCGAGGGCGCGGCGGCGGGAGCCTGCGCGTCCCTCCTCGCGGTCGAGCTCCTGTTCTGGAAGCCGCCCGCCTCCGCGGCCGCCATCCGGGACCAGTACGACTGGCGCCGGGCGTACGGCGGGGGGAGGGGGGAGGAGGGCGGGCGCGACGGTGACAAGAGCCCCCGCTCCAAAGCGACCGCGGCCGCGCGCGCCGCGGCCGCCGACGCGGAGGCCGCGGACGCACACCTCCCCGACGAGGCGCCCGACGAGATCGACGGCCCCCAGGCCGCCCGCCTGGCGGTCCTGGCGGAGGAGGCCAAAGCGTCCTGGGCCGCCTCCGCGGGGTCGGCCGCGGGATACGCGCCCGCGGCCGACCCGGCCTTCCTGGAGAGGGCGGGCGCGGAGCTGGGCGTGCCGCCCGGGGCCGTGCGGCGCCAGTGCCGCCTGCTGGGCGTGGGCGGGTGGGGCGGGGGCGGCGTGCGGCCGCCCGCGGCCGCCCGGCGGGGGCCCGCCCCGGGCGACGCCGCCCGCCTGGCCGCCCTGTTCCACCAGCACGCCGGCAAGCGGGCCGCCCTGGACCTCATCACCGAGGGCATGGCGCGTGGGAGCGGGGGTGCGGGCGGCGTCGCCCCCCCCCCCCCCCCCCGGTGGCGCCGGCGCCGGGCCAGACGCCCCCCGGCCGGGGCGGGCCGCCGCCC